>ERZ1066117.145-NODE-145-length-73186-cov-13.844006_pt1 | contig 73186 bp, 58 predicted proteins | sample MGYA00382764_ERZ1066117 | MGnify/ENA primary metagenome ERZ1066117 (study PRJEB33369, sample SAMEA5778347) | biofilm metagenome | biome: Industrial cooling water; feature: Water cooling tower basin; material: Biofilm | place: United Arab Emirates | collected...
GTTTCGTCAGTCGTTTACTCGTCCGGCAGCGTGGTCATTTCGGGAAGGTGGACAACAAGTCGCCCTTCTTCCTTCGTGGTGGCGTGGCTCAGATGACCGGGACGGCCGGTCAGCAACGAGTGCCCAGAGAGTACTTCGGAAACGCGCCGTTGCCGATCCCGCCGCTTGCCGAGCAGCACCGCATCGTCGCCCGCGTCGACGAACTGATGGGCCTGCTCGATAGCCTGGACGCCGCTCGCAACAAGCGAGAAGCGACCCGCGCCGCCGCCCGCGACTCAGTGCTCGCGGCGATCCGCGAAGCGGACTCCCCTGAGGCTGTCGATTCCGCGTGGACCCGCTTCGCGCAGCGCATGGACGACTTGCTGTGCGACCCTGCCGACATCGCTCCCCTGCGTCAGACTGTCCTGCAACTCGCCGTTCGCGGGCGACTGGTGCGGCAGGACCCGAAGGACGAGCCGGCGAGTGCGCTGCTGGAGCGAATCGCGGCTGAGAAGAAGCGACTGGTCGTGGAAGGGAAGATCTCAAAGCCAAAGTCGCTCCAGCCAGTCTCGAAGGACGAAGTCCCATTCGACGAGGCAGAGGGTTGGGCGTGGGCGCGACTTGATCGGGTCGCGGCAACTGTCACAGACGGCGACCACCTGCCGCCGCCCCAAGCCAGCTCAGGCGTTGCTTTCCTGACCATCGGGAACATCAGTTCTGGACGACTGGACTTCTCAGATACGCGGTTTGTGTCAGAGACCTACTACAACGGCTTGGACGATCACCGCAGGCCACGCAATGGGGACATCCTCTACACAGTCGTTGGAGCAACTTATGGTCGGCCAGTTCCAGTGAACCAGGAGCCGCCATTTTGTGTGCAGCGACACATCGCGATCATCCGCCCACTCCTTGTCGACCGTGACTACTTGTGCGTGTTCCTGAAGTCGCCTTGCGCGTATCAGCAGGCGACAGCAGCCAAGACCGGTTCTGCACAGCCGACAGTTGCTCTCGGTCCGCTGCGCCGATTCTGCGTTCCAGTTCCACCTCTTGCGGAGCAGCGCCGCATCGTCGCCCGCGTCGATGAGCTGACTGGTCTGCTCGATCGAATCGAACAGCGGCTCGCTGCCACGAAGGCTACGCAGGCCGCGTTCGCCGGCGCGGCCGTTCACCACGTGGTGGCCTGACCAGCTGCTTCATGGAAGTACCTACCCGAGGACGACGACGATGGCACTCTGGCTGATCCGCCGCAGTCCCGAGGGCGCGGACTACGGCGTGGACATCCTCGCCGGCACAGGCCCGCTGGGCTTCGGCGCACCGCGCATCTGCGTCCAGGTCAAGAGCGGCGACTCGCTGACCGACCGGCCGAGCGTTGACCAACTCGTCGGCACGATTCAGCACGTCGGAGCCGACCACGGCTTGTTCGTCGCGTGGGGCGGCTTCAAGGCGACGGTGACCCCCGAGCTGGCGCAGAAGTACCTCCGGCTGCGCCTGTGGGACCAGAAGGAGCTGGTCGAGCAGGTCCTCGCGCACTACCCGGACCTCGATCCAGAGATCCGCGCGGAGTTGCCGTTGAAGAGGATCTGGACAGTCGCCGGCAGCGACGACGAACTGGATTAGTGGGCGTCGGGTGCGCGCCGTCTACTGCAAGCGCGACATCGTCAAGCCGAACACGAGCGCATCGAGTTCCGCAGTCGGGATGTGCAGCTCGCGCGCGAGGTCGCGGCGCGAGACGCCGTCCTGCGACAGCGCCGTGAAGACCTTGCCCAGGATCTGCGACGACTCCCAGCCGGTGCTTTCGGGCTCGCTCTTCCGGTAGCCGCGCTGAGACGCCTCCATCCACAGCGCGCGGTGCTTCCACTCCGTCAGTACGTCGAGCGAGTGGAGTCGCTGGATCAGTGCGCCGACCGACACCTTCCAGACCTTCTTCATCTGCACCAGCCGGTCCAGCGTCACGAGGGGCGGCACGTGCGCCAGGACGCTCGACTTCGGCATCAGGAACGCCGACGCGAAACGGTCGGCTTCGACCTCAGCTTCGCGACCACCCTGCGAGGCGTGACCATGCAGCACGAGGTGCCCGAGTTCGTGGCAGGCGTCGAAGCGACTGCGTTCGGCGCTCTTCCTCGTGTTGAGGAACACGAACGGCACATCGTCGCGGCGGAACGAGAAGGCATCGACCGAGTCGCAGTACTCGACCAGCGAGAACACGCGTACGCCGTGGCTTTCGAGCAGCAGCGCGCCGCGCGCGGACCGCGCGGCCCTGAACATCCGCTTCAGCAGCACGGCCTCGGCGCGAATCGTCGTGCCGCCGACGCCGTCCTTCTCACGTCGGTGCGCCATGTAGGCGCGCACCTGCGGCGCACCGATGCGGTGCATCTCGGTCTTGTCGGGCCACGCGCGGGTCAGTGCGCGGTACTTGTCCTCGGCGAAGCGCCGCGTGCCATCGCGCACGCCGTTCGCGGCCATGTCCTCGCACACCAGCTTCCACGCCTGGGCAAGGGTGATCGGGCCGCCGGCGGTCGCCAGGGTCTGGTTCTTTCGGAACCTGGCGACCCACTCGGCGGCCTCCTCCGGCGTGCGGAAGGACGGCGACTGGAACAGTCGCCCGTCGACGTGGAGCTTGCCGCGGAACTTATCGCGGTGGGGGACGACGTTCGGCGGCAGCTTCTGCTTGCGCCTACGCGTGCGAACAGCCTTCGGAGCGGGAACGGCAGAATCCATCGGAGCACCTCGTTGAGTTGCACCGCGACGGATCGGCTTTGTACCCCAGAGGGATACCTACGGATCGTTCCGCAGTTTGCTGAGTCGAACGGAACCTCGCCCCTAGACGGAACGAAGGAGTGGAGGTCCCGCCCAGAATCGAACTGGGGTAGACGGATTTGCAATCCGTTGCCTAACCACTTGGCTACGGGACCGTGTGGGCCGGGCACGTTAGCGAGCAGCCGGGCCGGTGCAAGCGTCTACCTGCCGCCTCTCGCGCGCCGCGGAGAAGAATGCAGCACCTTCGGCGGCGATCCGTATGCTCTTCGCCCCGCTGTCGGCGCCAGTGCGCTGCCGGCCATGCCGCCGTGAAGATCAAGAAGAACATCCACTTCGAGTTCGACCAGGAGCTCGTGCGCGAGCCGCTGCTCTACAAGATCAACCGCATGTTCGACGTGCTCGTCAACATCCGCGGGGCCCAGGTCTCCGACAAGGGCGGGTTCATCGCCCTCGAGCTCGAAGGCACGATGGCGGAGATCGACCGCGTGCTCGACTTCCTGCGCGGCCAGGGCGTTCGCCTCGGCGAAGGCCTCGGGAGCTCGGAGCGATGATGCGCCGCCGCGGCCGCGCCGTCGCGATCGCCGGCCTCCTGCTGGTGGCGTTGGTCGCCGCCGTGCGCGCGCCGTGGAACGACCTGGTCGCCCGCGGCAGCAAGGCGGCGGTGGTGACGGCCGAACCGCGGGCGACGCAGATCGGCCTCGACGTGCTGCAGAAGGGCGGCAACGCCGTCGACGCGGCGGTCGCCGTGGCGCTGGCGCTGGCGGTCACGCACCCGCAGGCCGGCAACCTCGGCGGCGGCGGCTTCCTGCTGATCCGCATGGCCGACGGCCGCACCACAGCACTCGACTTCCGTGAACGCGCGCCGAAGAGTGCGAACGCCGACATGTATCTGAAGGCCGACGGCAGCGTCGACCAGGACAAGGTGCAGTTCGGTTCGACCGCGGCGGGGGTGCCCGGCAGTCCGGCCGGCCTGCACCACGCGCTGCAGATGTTCGGCACCCGGAAGCTGTCCGCGCTCGCGGCGCCGGCGATCCGGCTCGCGCGCGAGGGCTTCGCCGTCGACCACTTCCTCGCCGCCGACCTGCGCGAGAGCAAGCAGGAGCTCGGCCGCTACGAGTCGACGCGCAAGGTGTTCTTCCGCGACGGCGAGCCGCTGCGACAAGGTGACGTGCTGGTGCAGACGGATCTCGCGGCGACGCTCGAGCGCTTCGCCGCGAACGGCCCCGACGGCTTCTACAAGGGCAGGACCGCCGAGCTGATCGTCGCCCAGATGCAGCGCGACGGCGGCTTCGTCACCGCCGCCGACCTCGCCGACTACACCGTCCGCGAACGCGCTCCGCTGGTCGGCAGCTACCGCGGCCACGAGGTGCTGACGATGCCGCCGGTGTCGTCCGGTGGCGTGGCGCTGCTGCAGATGCTGAACATGCTGTCGGGCTACGACCTGAAGGCGCTCGGCTTCGGCGGCAGCGAGTCGATCCACCTGCTGAGCGAGGTCATGCGCCGCGCCTACGCCGACCGTTCACGCTGGCTCGGCGATCCGGACCACTACCAGGTGCCGGTCGAGGGCCTGATCGGCGCCGAGTACGCGGCGAAGCTGCGCGCCAGCATCGATCGCGACAAGGTCAGTGCGGTGGCGCCGGGTTTGCCTCCGGGCAAGCAGGAGAGCGACGACACCACGCACTTCTCGATCGTCGACGAGGCCGGCAACGCGGTGGCGTGCACGACGACGATCAACTCGACGTTCGGCGCGATGGTGGTGGTCGACGGGGCGGGCTTCCTGCTCAACAACGAGATGGACGACTTCTCGGCCAAGCCGGGCGTGCCGAACCAGTTCGGCCTCGTCGGCGGCAAGGCCAACGCGATCGCGCCGGGCAAGCGCATGCTGTCGTCGATGACGCCGACGATCGTCAGCAAGGACGGCGAACTGCGCCTCGTGCTCGGCGCACCAGGCGGCGGCCGCATCATCACCGCCGTGCTGCAGACACTGTTGAACGTCGTCGACCACGGCATGGGCCTCGAGCAGGCGGTGCGCGCGCCGCGCATCCATCACCAGTGGCTGCCGGACGAACTGGTGTGGGAGCCGCTGGCGCTGCCGCCGGACGTGCGCCAGGCGCTGGCGAAGAAGGGCCACACGTTCGCGGCACGGCCACGCGGCATCGGCCAGATGTTCGCGATCCAGGTGCACCAGGACGGCACGCGCGTCGGCGTCTGCGACCATCGCAGCGGCGGGGCTGCCGCCGCATACTGAGAGAGCCCCGCAGGAAGCGCTCCGCACCCATGCACCCGATCCGCATCGCGCCGTCGTTGCTCGCCGCCGACTTCAGCCGCCTCGCCGACGAGGTCCGTTCGGTCGAACAGGCCGGCGCCGACTGGCTGCACCTCGACGTCATGGACGGCCACTTCGTGCCGAACCTGACGTTCGGGCCGTTCATCACGCAGGCGATCAAGAAGTGTGCGACGAAGCCGCTGGACGTGCACCTGATGATCACCGACCCGTGGCGCTACGCCGACGCGTTCCTCGACGCCGGCGCCGACCTGCTGACCTTCCACGTCGAGGTGGCGAAGAACGGCGACGTGCCGGCCCTGCTGCAGCAGGTGAAGAAGCGCGGCGCCAAGGTCGGCATGTCGGTGCAGCCGGACACGCCGGCGGAGGCGCTGGCGCCGTACGTGCGCGAGCTCGACCTGGTGCTGGTGATGAGCGTGTTCGCCGGCTTCGGCGGCCAGAAGTTCATGCCGTCGGTGCTGCCGAAGGTCGCCGCACTGCGCGCGCTCGGCTTCCGCGGTGAGGTGTCGATGGACGGCGGCATCGGCACCACGACCATCGGCGAGGCCGCGCGCGCCGGCACCAACGTCTTCGTCGCCGGCACCGCGGTGTTCGGCGCGCCCGACCGCACGGCCCGCATCGCCGAGCTGCGCAAGACGGCCGCGGCGGCCGCCGGAGCAGCTGCCGCCGGCTGACCCGTTCCTGGCGACGCCCGCGCTTCGCCGTTACTGTCATCCCCTTCGTCTCAGCAACCCTCACCGCGAACAGGATCGAACTCACATGGCTTGGGCACGCTTCGGCAAGAAGAAGGACATGCCCGGTGGGCTGTGGATCAAGTGCGACGAGTGCGGTGCGATGCTCTTCCGCAAGGAGTTCGAGCAGCGCCACCGCATCTGCAGCACCTGCGGCCACCACTTCACGCTGCCGGCTCGCGAGCGCATCGCGCTGACCGTCGACCCGGGCACCTTCGAGGAGATGTGGACCAACCTCGTCGCCCAGGACCTGCTCGGCTTCAACGACCGCGTGCCGTACGGCGAGAAGCTGGTGCAGACGAAGCAGAAGACCGGTGAGGCCGACGCGATGGTCTGCGGCCTCGCCCAGGTGAAGGGCATCCCGGTGGCGCTGGGCGTGATGAACTTCCAGTTCCTCGGCGGCTCGATGGGCATGGTGGTGGGCGAGAAGATCGCGCTGCTGTGCGAACTGGCGCTGCAAAAGAAGCTGCCGGTCGTGCTGTTCGCCTGCTCGGGCGGCGCCCGCATGCACGAAGGTGCGGTGTCGCTGATGCAGATGGCGAAGACCTGCGGTGCCTTGCACCGGCTGAACCAGGCGGGCGTGCCGTCGATCTCGGTGATGACGCACCCGACCACGGGCGGCGTCACCGCGTCGTTCGCGTCGGTCTGCGACCTGCTGATCGCCGAGCCGGGTGCCTTGATCGGCTTCGCCGGGCCGCGCGTGATCCAGACGACGATCAAGAAGGAGCTGCCGAAGGGCTTCCAGCGTTCGGAGTTCCTGCTCGAGAAGGGCCAGATCGACCGCATCGTGCCGCGCGCGCAGATGCGCGACGAACTCGGTCGCTTCCTCGCCTACGCGACCGGCCGCGATCCGGTCGCCGCCTTCAAGCCGCAGCCGGTGGCGCCGGAGCCGGAGCCGGTGGTGGCGCCGCCGCCGCCGCCGAGCGACGACGGCAAGGGCCGCAAGAAGGCCAAGGCCAAGAAGGCCTGAGCGAGCAGGCTCGAACGAGAAAGCGCACCCCATGCCTCCACGCAAACCCACGCGGCCGGTGCCGCGCGGCGGTCCAGCGGCTCCGTTCCGGGGCCGCTACAAGGTGGCCCCCGAAGACTTCGTCGTCGAAGAAGTCCCGGCCTACGTGCCCGCCGGCAACGGCGACCACGTGTGGCTGTGGGTCGAGAAGCGCGGGCTGTCGACGTTCGACCTGCTGCACGGTCTCGCCGATGCGCTCGATCGCGACGAACGCGAGTTCGGCGTCGCCGGCCTGAAGGACGCGCAGGCGGTCAGCCGCCAGTGGATCAGCATCGAGCACGCCGACCCGGCGCGCTGCCGCGAACTCGCCGGCGAGCGCTTCCGGGTGCTCGACGTGAAGCGCCACGTCAACAAGCTGCGCATGGGCCACCTGCGCGCGAACCGCTTCGCCATCACGCTGCGCGGCACCAGCGCCGACGACCTCGCCGCGGCGCAGCAGAACCTCGCCGAGCTGGCCCGCCGCGGGGCGCCGAACTACTTCGGCGAGCAACGCTTCGGCAAGCGCGGTGCCAACCTGCAGAAGGGCCTCGACGTGCTGCGCGGCAATGCGCGCCAGTTCGCCGCGCGCATGCCGCGGCGCGTGTTCGGCCTCGTGTTGTCGGCGGTGCAGAGCGAAGTGTTCAACCGCGTCGTCATGGCGCGGCTGCAGTCGCTCGAAACGCTGCTGCCCGGCGACCTCGCCTGGAAGCACGACAACGGCGCCTGCTTCCCGGTCGTCGACGCGGCGGCCGAGCAACCCCGCTGCACCGCGTTCGCGATCTCGCCGAGCGGGCCGATGCCGGGGCCCGAGATGACGCTGCCGACCGGCGAGCCGGCGGCGATCGAAGCGGCGGCGTTGGCGGCGCTCGAGCTGCGGCCCGAGCAGTTCGTCAACCTGCCGTTCAACCTGGCGCGCGGCGAACGGCGCCCGCTGCGTGTGCCGGTCACCGAGGTCGCCGCCGAAGCGCTCGCCGACGGGGCGCTGCGGCTGTCGTTCACGCTGCCGAAGGGCGCCTACGCGACGTCGGTGCTGCGCGAACTGCTCGACGACACGATCTGGTTCGGCGGCGATTGAGCGACGTGCGCGCCGACCCACGGCGCGTCACGGTCGCAGCGCCGCCGCCAGCCCCGAGGCGCGGCCCGGCCAGTGGCGCACACCCGCGGCCAGCAGTTCGTCCGCGGCCAGCAGCACGGCGCGGCGGCGCGCGCGCGTGACGCCGGTGTAGAGCAGCGACGCCTGCCACAGCGGGCCCGGCTTGTCGGGCATCACCAGCAGCACGTGCGCGAACTCGCTGCCTTGCGCCTTGTGCACGGTCAGTGCCCACGCCGTCTCGTGCGCGGGCAGGCGCAGCGGCGGCACCAGCCGCAGCGTGCCGTCGCCCTGGGCGAACGCCACCGCGCGGCGGTCGCCGTCGCGCACGACGACGCCGAGGTCGCCGTTCCAGATGCGGTTCTGGTGGTCGTTCGCCGTCACCAGGATCGGCCGGCCCGGATACCACGGGTCGTCGGTGCGCACGCCGTGCGCCGCCAGCAGCGCCTCGACGCGGCGGTTCCACGCTTCGGTGCCCATCGGCCCGCTGCGCAGCGCGCACAGCACGCGCACCTGCTGCAGCGCCTGCGCGGCGGCCTCGGCGCCGTTGCCGGCGGCGCGGGCCGCGGCCAGCAGTTCGGCCGAAAGGCGCGCCAGCGCGTCGTCGGCATCGTGCGCACGCACCAGGTCGTCGTGGCCGTGCCGCAGCACCGCGAGCGCGTCGTCGGGGCGGCGGCGCGCGAGTGCCTGGGCGAAGCCGGCGATGCCCGGCTGGCTGCCGAAGCGGTGGTTCGTCTGCAGCGCGATCACGTGGTCGGCGATCGGCGGGGCTGCGGCCTGCACCGGCAGCTGCATGCCGGTGGCCTCGTGCACGTAGCGGGCGAGGGCCTGGCCGCAGCCGCGCTCCGGGGCGGCGGCGCGGCACAGGTCGCCGAGCACCTGGCCGGCGGCGACGGCCGCCAGCTGGTCGCGGTCGCCGACCAGCACGAGCCGCGCGTCGTCGGGCAGCGCCCGGCACAACACGGCCAGCACCGCCGGATCGACCATCGAGGCTTCGTCGACGACGACGAGGTCGAACGGCACGCGCCGGTTCGGGCCGGCGCGGAACGCATCCTCGAGCGGCAGGTAGCCGAGCAGCCGGTGCAGCGTCGTCGGCTGCAGCTTCGCCGCCGCCGCCAGCAGCTGCGGCCGCTCCGCCGCGCGCTGCAGCAGCGCTTCGCCGAGGCGCGCCGCCGCCTTGCCGGTCGGCGCGGTCACTGCGATGCGCAGCGCCGGTTCGTGCTGCAGCAGCAGGCCGAGCAGGCGCGCCACGGTCGTCGTCTTGCCGGTGCCGGGGCCGCCGGTCAGCAGCAGGAACGGGGCGCGCGCGGCGGCGGCGACGGCGGCGAGCTGCCAGTCGGGTTCGCCCGCGGCACCTGCTGACGCAGCGTCGCCGAGCCCGAGCTTCGCCAGCGTCGGCCGCAGGGCCTTCGCCGGCAGCCGCTCCGGCTGGCCGAGGCGCTGCACCAGCCAGTCGCGGATCGTGCGTTCGGCGGCGAAGTCGCGCAGCAGGTAGAGGCGGTCGCCGGCGTCGAGCACCAGCGGGGCGGGTGGGGCCGCCGCACCGCCAGCGAGTTCGGCGTCGGTGCGGCACACGCCGCTCGCGAGCAGTTCGCGGCGCAGCACCGCGGTCGCCGGCCACGGGCCGTCGTCGTCGGGCCGTTCGCGCACGGCGTCGAGCAGCAGGCAGACGTGGCCTTGCGCCCGATCCTGGCCCAAGCGACGCACGAGGCGCGCGAGCAGGCGCCGGTCGCCGCCGGTCGCCTTCTTGCAGAGCGCTTCGGCGAGGCGGTCGCCGAGTTCGGGCACGACGTCGCCGCCGGCGGCCGGGTTCGCTGCGGCGGCTTGCTTCGCCATCGGGTCAGGGTTCGGCGTGGTCACCGCGAGCCTCCCGCGAGCCATTGGTCGAGGGCGAGCACCGTGGCCACCGGCACGACGTCGTGGAACATGCCGGTCGTGCGCTCGGGCGCCGCCCCGCGCAGGAACGCGTAGCAGACGCCGCCGAGATGCCGTTGTGGCGCGTAGTCCGGCAGGCGCTCGCGCAGGTGGCGGTGCAGCGCCAGCACGTAGAGGTGGTACTGCAGCACGTAGTCGTGGTGGACCATCGCCGCCTGCAGCGCCGCGTCGCCGTAGTCGGCGAGCGTGTCGCCGAGGTGGTTCGACTTCCAGTCGAGCACCCAGTAGCGGCCGTCGTGTTCGGCGACCAGATCGACGAAGCCGGTCAGGAAGCCGCGCAGCGTGTCGGCGCCGAGGTGGCGCAGCCGTTCGGCCTGCTGGCGCGCGAACGGCTCGGTGCGCGCGGCGAGGCAGTCGGCGAGTGTCGGCACACCCGCCTGCGGCATCGGCAGCACGAACTCCCATTCGGCGATGCGTCGGCCGGAGCACAACGTTGCCAGCTGCGGGCCGCGCTCGTGCACGCGCGCTGAAGCCAGATCGCGCAGGTTCTGCTGCACGGTCGCGACCGGGTCGGCGAGTTCGCCCGGATGCGCGCCGGCGACCGCGAGGTCGTGCGCCGACAGCGTCTCCTGCACCAGCTGCCGCGTGGCGTCGCCGTCGAGCGCGTTCCAGTCGACGTGCTCGAGGATCGTGTGCAGGCACTGGCCGGCGTGGGCGCCGCGGGCGAAGCCGAAGATGCCGGTCGCGGGCTGCTGCGCGTCGGCGGGGGTGGCCGGATCGACGACGTCGGCGAGCGGTTCGACCGGCGGCGCGCCGGCGACGATCGACGTGAAGCTGTGCAGGCCGCGCGCCGTGCGCTTCTTGCGCGCGTGCCGCGGCGGGTCGTAGGACGCCGGGGCGCCATCGAATGTCAGGCGCGTCGCCTTCGGCGACTCGGGCACGATCTCGACCGACATGCGGCCTTCGCTCTGGGCGCAACGCTGGAGCAGGGTCTCGAGCCAGTGCGGTGCTTCGTCGTCTTTGGCGCGCTCGGCGGCCTGATCGACCCAGTCGAGAGCTGCCAGCCCCTGGCTGCCGATGCCCGGCGGCACCGGGTTGCTGGTCAACAGCCACGCCAACGGACTGCGGTGCGCGCCGGACTTCGAGGAGCCGATCGGTCCCCAGTGCACGTAGCAGCGACGTTTGGCGCGCGTCAGCGCGACGTAGGCGAGGCGCAGGTCCTCGGCGAGCCGATCGGCGTTGGCCAGGTGCTTGTCGCCCTCGTCTTCGGTGACGTCGAAGACCAGACGCTCCTGGCCGCTCGGGTCGACGACGATCTCGGCACCCTTCACGTCCTTGCCTTCCCACAGGAACGGGCAGAACACCACTTCGTACTGCAGGCCCTTGCTGCCGTGGGCCGTCAGGATCTGCACGGCGTCGCCGTCGCTCTCGAGCCGGAGTTCGCGCAGCGTGTAGTCGAGGTCGTCCTTGTGGGTGCACTCGTGCTGCAGCCACTCGTAGAGCCCCTCCGGCGACAGCCGGGAGCCGTGTTCGGCGTCGTGCAGCAGTTCGAACAGTTGGCGGAAGTTCGTCAGCCGGCGCTCGCCGCCGGGCATCGCCAGGAAGCGGCGCACGACCCCGAGCTCGTGCATCGCCTGTTCGACCATCGGCACGAAGCCGCTGCGCAGCCACAGGCGGCGCCAGCGGTCGAAGCGCGCGATCTCGTCGTCGAAGCGGGCGTCGTCGCCTTCGAGGGCCAGCAGCGATCCGAGGTCGTGGCCGCAGAAGCGCGTCGCCAAGGCACCGCGCAGGCGCGCGAGGTCGCCGGGCTGCAGCACCGAATGCAGGAACCGCTGCAGTTCGACGAGTTCGTCGGTTTCGAACACGTCGCCGGCCTTGCCGATCGCCGACGGGATGCCGGCCTCGCGCAGCGTCGACTGCACCAGCACCGCCTGGCGGTTGCTGCGCGTCAACACCGCGAAGTCGTTCGGCCGCAGGGGGCGCCCGTCGAGGCGGGCTGCCCCGCGCAGCACACGGACGATCTCGGCCGCGAGGTCGCGGACGATCCGCTCCTCGGCTTCGGCCCGCGGGGTCCATCCGTTCGCCGTGTTGGCTGCGACGAAGCGCCAGCGCAGTGCCGCCGGACCGTCGCCGGTGATCTGCAGCTGGTCTCCGCGCGCGGCCGCGCGCACGGGCGGCATCGTGATCTTGTCGTCGGCGAAGGCGCTCGGGCGACCGAACAACGAACCCACCGCGTCCACCAGCTGCGGGCTGCTGCGGTGGTTCTGCGCCAGCGTGTGCCGGCGATCGGCGGCGTCGTGCGCCTTCTTGTAGGTGTGCAGGTCGGCGCCGCGGAAACGGTAGATCGACTGCTTCGGGTCGCCGATCAGGAACAGCGAACCCGCGGCGAACGCGGTCGCGAAGATCTCGTACTGCAGCGCGTCGGTGTCCTGGAACTCGTCGATCAGCGCCACGCGGTAGCGCTGCTGCAGCACGGCGGCGAGGTCTCGGCCGCGCTCCGGATCGTGCAGCGCACGATGCGTGCGGACCAGCAGGTCGTCGAACGACGACGTGCCGAGCCGCTGCTTGTGCAGCGCCACACGTTCGTGCATGCGCAGCAGCAGGTCGGCGCGCACGTGGGCGAAGGCCTCGTCGTAGACGGGCGCCAGCGCGGCACAGGCCTGGAAGAACGGATGGTCGAGGCTTGGTTGCCCGCGCTTGCCGAGGTGCTTGCTCCGCAGGCGGGCGGGGGCGAGCTCGACCAGTTCGGGCAGGGCTGCGGCCGGGTTCTGCTGCAGCCGGTCGACGAAATCGCGGATGGCGCGCTCCCGGTCGCCGCGGAACAGCTTGCTCGCCGCGAGCAGCTTCAGGTTCGTGAGCTGGGCGACGTCGTCCAGCGCCGCGCGGGCCGCGTCGGCGTGCGCGGCCAGGAGCTGCAGGTGCTCGGCGGGGCGCGGTTCTGCCGGGTTCATCGGCAGCAGCGCGTGGCGTTGCCACAGCTGGTAGGCCTGGACCAGCCGGTCCGGAGCGATCCCTTCGTGGTGCAGCATCGCCGAGCGGCAGGACACCTCGGACTCGTAGGTGGTGCGCAGGGCATCGGCGGCCGCCCGGTAGAGCAGCGGCACCGGATCCGTCGTGAACTCGAGCTCGAACGGCTCGTGGCTCTCGAACGCCGCCTCTTCGAGCACGCGCTTGCAGAAGCCGTGGATCGTCGCGATCACCACCTGGTCGAAGTCGTCGATCGCCGAGCGCAGGCGGGCCTTGGCGTGCTCGGCCTTGGCCATCGCGACGAAGAACGGATCGTCCTCGGCTTCGCCTTCGGCCGCGCGCAGCGTCCGTCGCAGCGCGTCGCGCAGGCGCGTCTTCAGTTCTTCGGTGGCGGCGACGGTGAACGTCACGACCAGCACCTGGTCGAGTCGTTCGACCACGCCCTCGAGCAGCATGCGCAGCAGCACGCCGACCAGCGTGTAGGTCTTGCCGGTGCCCGCACTCGCTTCGAGCAGCACGGTGCCGCGCGCGAGCGACGCCCGGTGGAGGTCGAACGGGGTGAGCTTGGTCACGGCGCCTCCAGTGCGAGCAGTTGGCCCCACAGCGTGCTGGCCCAGCCGAGGAACCTCGCGTCGCCGATCGGGTCGCGGCCGCGCCAGCACAACGCCACGTCGGGATCGATCGCGTCGCCGGTCGGGAACTCGCCGGTGAGGTCCGGTTCGAACGCCGTCTTCGCGGCACGAGCGGCCACCCGCTGCGCGCGGTCCTCGTCGACCTTCTCGCGCTGCGCCGCGAGCGTCTTGGCGAACGCCTCCGAAGCGTCCTCGAACACCGGCAACGGCTGCGCGAGTCCTTCGCGGTAGCCCATGACCAGCATGTGGGCGAACTCGGCGGCCTCGGCGGGGGCGAGTGGGGCGAGCGTGACCAGCTTGTCCTTGGTCAGCACGACCGTTCGCTCGGGCCATGGCCGGGTCGGATCGGCGGCGCGCTGCAGGGCGGCGAACACGTGCAACAGCAACGCCCGCAGTCGGTACTTGGGCTTCGTCCTGGCGAGGCGGCCGTAGACGATGGCCTTGGCGGTGACGCCGGGGATCTCGCCGAACACACGCACGCCCCGCACCGTGACGTCGATCGTGCGGAGCTCGGGTTGCCCGTAGTCCCGCACCTTCGCCAGGAAGGTCTCGGCTTCCAGTTCGACGTCGTGGAAGGTCAGGCTGCCGCGGCCACCGATCGGCAGCAGGCCCGTCGCCCGCATGTGCGCCTCGGGATCGCGCGGGGCCGCCGCCGCCGTCAGCGCTCGCGTGATCTTCTCGTCCTGCAGCCGCCAGCGGTCGAGCGGTGCAACCAGGAACGGCTCGTGCTCCGGCGCGTCGTCGTCGCGATCGCGCACGCGCACCTTCGCCACCTCGCGCAGGAAGAAGCGGCTCGGGTGCCACCAGAAGTCGAGCAGGCGTTGCAGCGGCAGTTCGTCGCCGAGCAGTTCCGCCGGTGGCGTCACCGGCCCGTTGCACCACGCCGGCTCCGCGTCGAGCCGCGGCAGCGGCTGCTGGTCGGCGCGACCGAAGGTGAACAGCCGCTCGTCGCTGCGGTCGCGGTAGCGCACGCTCCACGGCTGCAGCGGATGCGCCACGGTGAGCCACTCGCGCGCGGGCACCGGTTGGACCTTGCCCTTGTGCGTCGTCGTCGCCCCGGTCGTGCAGGTCGCATCGAGGAAGTCGAGCAGTTCGGCCAGCACCACCGACGGCGCGCACTCGCTGTCGTCCTTCTGCGAACGGCCGACGTAGGTGAGATGCAGCCGTTCGCGCGCCGCCATCAGCACGTCGAGGAACATCTGGCGGTCGTCGAGGCGCACGCTGCGATCGCCGGCGCGGCGCTGCGCCGCCATCAGGTCGAACGGGGCCGGGCGGTCGCGCCGCGGGAACGACGCGTCGTCGAGGCCGCAGACGTAGAGCTGCCGCACCGGCACCGTGCGCATCGGCATCAGCGCGGCCACGGTGACGGCGCCGGCGAGGAAGCCGCGCTGGCTCTTGTGCCGTTGCAGCGACGTGGCGAGCCAGCTCTGTACGACGACGCGCTGCAGCGGTTCGCGCAGCTTCGCGGTGTCGGCGATGCGACGCAGGTCGGCGCACGTCGCGCGCAGCAGCGCCAAGGCGCGTTCGTCGTCGGCGTCCTGTGGCGCGAACAGCGCCGCCAGCAGTTCTTCCAGCCGCGACGCCCACTGCGGCAGCGGCTGCGGCTGCTGCAGACCGGCGAGCAGGTCGAACAGCGTCTGCAGGAAGTGCAGCAGCCGGTTCAGTGGTTCGTCGCGGCTGCTGGTGACGTCGGCGACCGGCAGCACGCCGTGCACCAGGTCGTCGACCGGGCCGGTGGCGACGCCGAGCAGCAGGCGCTCGATGCCGGCGGCCCACGAGTTCTCCTCGAACGGCGGCACCTGGAACTGCAGCGCGCGCTGCGCACCGTCGCGGCCCCAGCGGATGCCGGCGCGTTCGCAGCGTGCGCGCAGGGCAGGCAGGTCGCCGTGGCGCAGCTGGAAGCGCGCCTGCACGGCCGGGTTCTCGAGCAGGTGCAGCACGTCGTGCACCTCGAGCCGTTCGTGGGCCAGGTCGAGCACGGCGAACAGCGACGCGCACAGCGGCAGTTCGCTGGCAGGGCTCTTGTCGGCGACGTGGAACGGCAGGTACTCGGCGACGGTGCCGAACACCGCGTGTGCGAACGGCGCGTAGCGCTCGATGTCCGGCACCAGCACCAGCACGTCGTGCGGTTCGAGCGTCGGGTCGCGGTCGAAGGCGTCGAGGATCTGGTCGCGCACGACCTCGAGCTCCCGCTGCGGCCCGTGGCAGCTGTGCACCCGCAGCGACGCGTCGTCGCGGTCGAGGCGGATCGGCTCGGCTTCGGGGCCGAGCGAAGCACCGCGCTGGCGCAGGTCGGCGACGTCGCGCTGCAGCTGCTGCAGCAGCGACGGCGGCGTGCGGGCCGCGGCTTCGTCGTCGCGCCCTTCGGCGAACGTCTCGTCGAGGTGTTCGGCCGACGTGCCGAACGGCTCCAGCCGATCCTGCAGCAGCTTGGCGAACTCGCGCGCCTCGGCGCCGAAGCGCGCGAACAGCGCGTTGTGCTCGGTCGAGCGGCGGTGCACGTCCTCGCTGAACTCGCCGGTCGGCATCGGCACGTAGAGCTGCACCGGGATGTGCTGCGCGCACGCGGCCAACAGGTCGAGCAGGGCGGGCGGCAGCGTGCCGGCACCGAACACCGACAGCCGCGGTGGCAGCAGCGTGCGCGCGGTCGTCGGATCGCGCAGCGCGCGCAACAGCCGCGGGAAGCGGTGGGCGGCGTCGGTGGGCACGTCGCTGGCGGCCGGTTCGTGCGCGCCGGGCGACGCTCCGTCGCGTGGACCGAACAGCAGCGGGCCACTGGGTTCGGCGCGGCGGCGCCCGCGCGCCTTCGTCGGCGTGGTCGCCGCGGGCGTCGCCGCGGCCGCCGCCACCGGCACGCCGGCATCGCGCAGCAGCGCCCGCCACAACGCCGCCTGCCACGGCGTGTGCGGGCCGAGTTCGTCGGCGTCGTCGCCGGCGGCCCAGCGTTCGAGCAGGTCCGGCCGGTAGAGCTGGTAGTCGTCGAACAGGCTGGCGAGCCGCGTCACCAACTGCAGCCGCTTCTTCTGGTCGGGGTCTTGGCGCACGTAGGCCGCGGCCTTGCCGGCGACCTTGCGCAGCGCCGGGTCGTCGAGCAGGCGCCACAGCCGGAACGGCAGCACGTCCTTCTGGAACGCGCGTTGGATCGCCCGCAGCGGCCCCGTCGCCAGCCGCTCTTCGAGCTGCTGCACGAACGCGCCGGGGAACGGCAGGTCGAGGCTGGCGGCGATGCCGAAGCGTGCGGCGAGTTGCTGCTTGGTCCAGCGTGCGAGCCCTTGGCTCGGCACCACGATCGTGTCGACGCGCAGCGGCGGCAGCGGTGCGGCCGCGAGGTGATCGGCCAGCGCGTGCAGCAGCGTCTCGAGGCGGCAGCTGGTGTAGACGACGAGTCCCGGGCCCACGGAGCCAACCTAGCGGACGGTGCGCGGCGATGCACGCGAGCAGAACCGCGCGGCCGCAGGGGGCTCGGCGCGGTCAGCGCGCGTCGCGGCTCGGCGGCCGCAAGCGGCCCGCCGGACCCGGGCCGAGCGGTTCGAACATCGCACCGCCGCCGCCGCGATCGTGCGCGTGATCGTGGCCGTGGTGGTGGTGCCCGTGGTGGTGGTCGTGGTCGTGCTCGTCGCCGCAGCAACCCGGCGCTTCGCCGTGGGCGACGTTCGCCGGCGACTCGAACAGCCGCTCGAGGAACGGGCGTGTGCCCTGCCGCAGCAGCGAGAACAGGAACACCGCGCCGATCGCCGCGAGGCACGTCCAGCCGAACCAGCTGTGGGCGTGCGTCGAAGCGCCGAGGCTCGGCACCGCCAGCTGCGGCAGCAGCGCGTTGGCGAGGTAGCCGAGGCCGACGGCGCCGAGGAACATGCCGACCGCGAACACCGTCGCCACGCGGCCGCCGTGCAGCTTCGCCAGCAGGCCGAACGTGGTGACGTTGGTCGCCGGCCCGGTCAGCATCAGCGCCAGTACCGCACCCGGCGACAATCCCTGCGCCAGCAGCATCGCGGCGAACGGCGTGCTGCCGGTGGCGCAGACGTAGAGCGGCAGGCCGATCAACGCGGCGACCGGCACGTCGAGGCCAGGCGGCAGTGCCGCGATCCACGCGCGGTCGACGTACGGCATCAGCATCGCCGACAGCAGCAGGCCGGCGAGGATCCACGTCGCCGTGTTGTCGACCGCAGGCCCGAAGCCAAAGCGCAGCGCCGAGCCGAGGCGCGCGGGCAGCGTGCCTTGCGCCGCCGCCGGCAGCGTGTCGTCGCCGGGGCCGCAACCAGCGACGGCGTCCACGTTCGGCGCCTTCTGCTTCGGCGCCAGCGCCGCGACGAGCAGGCCGAGCGCCAGCGCCAGCACCGCCGCCATGACGACGCGCACGGCGGCGACCTCGCCGCCCATCAGCTGCCATGTCAGCATCACCGCCGCCACTTCCAGTTCGGGCGTCGCCACCAGGAACGCGATGCCGGCGGCGAGCGAGGTGCCCTGGCGGATCAGTTCGCGGTAGATCGGCACCACGCCGCACGAGCACACCGGCAGCGGCAGGCCGACGGCGACGCCGCGCAGCGCCTGGCTCAACGGCGAGCCGCTGGTCATGCGGCGCAGCCAGTTCGCCGGCAGGAACGCGTGGCACAAGCCGACCAGCAGGTAGGCGAGCAGCAGCGCGGGCGCCGACTCGATCGCCAGCTGCAGGAACACGATGGCCGGGCCGCCGTGCTCGCCCTGCGGGAAGTGGTCGCGGATCAGGAACCACAGCACGGCGACGCCGAGTGCCGCGCCGCCGACCGAGGTCAGGCGGAAGCGGCCCTGCGGCCGCGGCGCTGGCACGTGCGCGTGCAGCACGACGTGCAGCAGCGAGCCGACCAGCAGCGCCTGCAGCATCGCCAGGGCGCCGCGCGACTGGTCGGTCAGCAGTTCGCCGCCGAGGTAGAAGCCGAACAGCGTCGACACCACGCTGGTGATGCTGACGACGACCGCGGCCCAGACGCCGAGCGTGCGCGGCACGATCCACCAGATGCCGACGCCTTCGGGCACGCGGTGCAGGATGATCGCCCACGCCGTCAGTTCGTGCGTGTGGCTGTCGTGCCCATCGTCGACGCGGGTGCTGTCGCCGTTCAGCAGCAGGCCGTCGAGTGTCGCGTGCGCGGCGATGCCGAGCAGCGCCAGCAGCAGCACCGTGCGCCGCATGCCGGGGTCGCCGTGGTGGATCGTGCGTTCGGCGATCGCCGGCAGCAGGAAGCCGGCGAGCGCCAGCGGCATCACCAGCCAGCTCGCCTGGTGCGCCGACTCCGGCAGCAGGTGCAGCAGCGCGAAGCCGCCGACGGTGACGAGGCAGAAGCTGTCGAGCAGGATCGTCGACCAGGCGTGGCCGCGGGCCAGCCACACCAGCAGCGGGCCCATCGCCAGGGCCAGGAAGCTCGCGAACAGCAACACGGGGGCAGCACAGTAGGCCGCATCGGAGCTGTGTGCGAGGCCTCAGCTCAGCTTGTGCGCGGCAGCGAGGACCCTGTGTCGATCGCGCCGCCGGCCGCTGGGTTCGCGTCCGCGGCCGGCTCCGGTGCATCGTCGTGCAGCAGCGCCTGCAGCGCCGCGCGCGCGCGGTGCAGCCGCGAACGCACGGTGCCGATCGGCAGCCCGAGCGCACTGGCGATGCCGCGGTAGTCGAGCCCGGTGGCGACGTAGAGCTCGAACGGGGCGCGCTGCTCGCGCGACAGCGTCGCCACGGCGGCATCGAGCCGTTCGCCGAGTTCGTGCGCGTGCGCCTGGTGCAGCGGGTTGTCGCAGCCGGTGTGCAGTTCGCAGTGGTCGCCGGCGGCGCACTCGTGGCGGCGGCGGCGCAGCAGCGAACGGCGCAGATGGCGGGCGCGGTGCACGACGGCGCGCACCAGCCAGCCGCGGCGGTCGGGCGGCGCCATCGGCTGGCGCCACAAGGCGACCAGCGCTTCCTGCACGGCGTCGGCGGCGAGGTGGTCGCAGCCGAGCAGTGCGCGGGCGGCGCGGTGGGCGCGGTCGAGGTCGGCGGCGAGGGCCGGCGACGTGGCGAGATCCGGGGCGGCGCCCGAGGTGGGCGACGCGGCGGGAAGAACCGTCATGGCAGCACGGAGGACAGGAGCACGGAACAGCACACGGTCCGCGCTTCGCAACGCCGGGTCCGCCAGCGACACGAAGCAGGCGATCGCCGGTGGCGATCGTGGACGCACGACGACTCAGGCGCGTGCGTGCGGCGGCGCGCGGCTGTGGTGCTGCGAACGCTCCGGTGCGGCGCGCGGTGGGGCGCGCGGTGCTGTGGTGGTGGGCGTCGGCGCGGCCGCGAGCTGCGGCACGTCGAACGGCGGCGGCGGCGGGGCCGGCGGCAGGTGGGCCTCGGCGCACGCGAGGCAGTGGCCGGCGGTGGCTCTGGCGGTGATGTGGTCGTCACCGCGTTCGCGGTCGCGTTCGTCGCGGTCGCCGGTCGCGTCGCCGTTCGCCTGCCACCACGGCGTTCCCGAGTGCGTCTCCACGCAGGCGCACGCGCTGGCGAAGCCGCCGTCGCGATCGCCGATCGCCGCATGCGCACGCGGGTCGTGCAGCAGCGGCAGCATCAGTCGCAGCGCCAAGGCCACCAGGGCCAGGGCCGTTGCGAGCAGCTGCGAGGTGCGGCGGGGCGGGATCACGGGGGCGCGCAGGCTACGGAGCAGGGCGGTCGCCGTCGAGGTGCTCGCCAGTGCCCGCCTGGCTTCGCCGAAGAAATTGCGCAGGACCGGGAACTGCGGTGCGGGCAGCGGCACCCAGCCCCAACGCATGCTCGTTCGCCGCCACTCCGCTTCGTTCCTGTTGTCCATCGCTTGCTGCTGCGCTGCCGTGGTCGCCCAGGATCCGCCGCAAGGCCAGGGACAGCCGCAAGGCCAGGAGCAAGCGCCGGGATCGCGGCGCTCGGCGCTCGAGCGCGCCGCGCAGAAGCCGGCGGCGCCGCAGGTGAACCAAGGTGCCCTGCCGGTGCAGGCGCAGGCCCCAGTGCAGGGTGGCAACCTGACCGGCCCGCTGACGCAGCTGATGATCAGCCTCGACCTGATGACGTCGTTCGGCAGCTCGACGGCGCGCGACGACGCGATCTCCGAACTGCAAGGCGGCGCGCACGACCCGCGCAAGCGTGGCTTCACGCTGCAGCAGGCCGAGATCCAGATGAACGGCGCCGTCGACCCGTACTTCCGCGGCCAGTTCGTGCTGGTCAGCTCGCTGGAGCCGGACGAAGGCGAGACCATCGTCGAGGTCGAGGAGGCGTGGCTCGTCACGCAGCAGCTGCCGTACAACCTGCAGGTGAAGGGCGGCCACTACCTGACCGACTTCGGCCGGCTGAACCAGATCCACCCGCACGCCTGGGACTTCCAGGACCAGCCGGTGATGATGACGCGCGTGTTCGGTGCCGACGGCCTGCGCGCGCCCGGTGCGCGCGTGTCGTACCTCGCGCCGATGCCGACCTACCTCGAGTTCCTGTTCGGTGTGCAGAACGCCAACGGCGAGACGCTGCAGAGCTTCAACGCCAACGACGAGGTCTACGAAGAGCGGCCGGTCGGCGGCCGCTTCCTCGACGAGGACGCGCGCGTGGTGCGTTCGTTCGGCGACATGCTGTGGCACGGCCGCATCGCCACCGCGACCGACTTCGATCCGGCGCACACGCTCGGCGGCGGCGTGTCGGCGCTGTTCGGTCCGAATGCGACCGGCGGCAGCACGCGCGTGTGGGGCGCCGACTTCATGTATCGCTGGCGCCCGATCGACAATCGCCGCGGCTACCCGTTCTTCAAGCTGCAGGGTGAGTTGTTCGTGCGCGAGTTCGAAGCGAACGAACAACTCGACGAAGCGGATCCGCTGAACCCGATCACGCTGCCGGAAGAGACGCTGCGCGACCAGGGCGGCTACCTCTACGCGGTCTACGGCTTCGCGGTCGGCTGGGCGTTCGGCCTGCGCGGTGAGTACGCGACCGGCAGCGGCAGCAGCTACCAGGGCGGCGGCACGTTCGATCGGGCGCAGGATCCGTTCCGCTGCGATCGCCTGCGCGTCTCGCCGATGCTGTCGTACCAGACGTCGGAGTACTCGCGCCTGCGGCTGCAGTACAACTACGACGACAGCGACCACCTCGACGACGAGGCGCACTCGTTCTGGCTCGGCTTCGAGATCCTGCTCGGCCCCCACCAACCGCACACCTACTAAGTACCGCGAGGGTGTTGGGTTCGCCCGCCCGGTAGGAGCCGACGACCGCAGCGGTCGCGGCTCAACGGCGATGACGGTGGCCGCGGGAAGGGAGAGGGCGAGGTTGGCGGTGGACGCGGGAAGGCGAAGACGGAACGACGAGTACGGAACGACGGGTGAGAACGAACATGAACGCAGTGACGATGAGTTTGGCGTTGGTCCTGATGACGCCGTTGGTGGCCTTGGCGCAGCAGGCGGCGCCGGTCCAGGCGGCGGCAGCCCAGGTGGCGAAGGTGCAGCACGCGGTGGTGGCGGCGACGCCGGACGTGGCGGCGTTGTGCCGGGCGATCGGTGGCGAGCACGTGGCGGTGACGACGTTCCTGCCGGGGCCGCAGGATCCGCATTACCTCGATCCGCGGCCGAGCATGCTGTACGCGATGCAGAAGGCCGAGCTGTTGGTGTTCCTCGGCCGCGAGCTGGAGAGCGGTTGGTTGCCGGTGTTGATCCAGAACAGCCGCAATCCGGCGACGCAGCCCGGGCAGATCGGCTGCATGGATGCGAGCGGCTTCGTGCGGGCGCTCGGCGTGCCGACCGCGGGCATCGACCGCAGCGCCGGCGACGTGCACATGTCCGGCAATCCGCACTACCTGCTCGACCCGCTGTGTGGCCTGCAGGTGGCCGCCCAGCTGCGCGACCGCATGTCGGCGCTGTGGCCGGGTGAGAAGGCGTCGTTCGCGGCCAACTTCACGGCGCTGCAGCGGCGGCTCGCCGAGGCGATGGTCGGGCCCGAGCTGGCGAAGACGTACGAGTACGAAGCCGAGAAGCTGGCGCTGGCCTACGGCAACGGCACGTTGCTCGACGTGCTGAAGGAGCAAGGCGACCTCGGCAAGCTGCGCGGCTGGTTCGGCACCATGGCGCCGCTGCGCGGCCGTGCGGTCGTCGTCGACCACGATCTGTGGCCCTACTTCGCCGAGCGCTTCGGCCTGACGGTGTTCGGCTTCCTCGAGCCGCGCCCGGGCATGACGCCGTCGACGGCGCACCTCGAGCAGTTGGCGGAACGGATGCGGTCCGCGGACGTCGGGGTGCTGTTGGTGTCGCCGTACTTCCCGACGCAGTGGGCCGAGTCGCTGCAGAAGAAGGTGACGCTGCGGTTGGCGCCGATGGCGCACCAACCGGGCGCGCGCGACGGCACCGACGACTACGTCGCGTTCGTCGACCACAACGTGCGCACGGTCGCGGCGGCGTTGCGGCCGGCCGAGGCCAAGGCGGCCGACGGCAAGTCGGGCGACGGCCCGTCGACGCCGAAGTGAGTCGGCGCGGGCCGGGGGCGGGCGGCGCGCTGGTGCCGCGTGCACCGGTCGCGTATGCCACGCCGATGCCCCTTCCCGATCCCGCACCGCCCGTGCTGCTGGGCTGCGAACGCCTCGCTTGCGGGCGCGGGGGCACGCTGCTCGGCGATGTGACGCTGCGGGTGCGAGCCGGCGAACGCTGGTTCGTGCTCGGTCCGAACGGTGCCGGCAAGTCGACGCTGGTCGCGACGCTGCTCGGCCTGCTGCGCGCGCGCGGCGGCAGCGTGCTGCCGGTCGCCGGCGGCGATCGCCAGGCGCTCGGCTACGTGCCGCAGCAGCAACGCTTCGACGCGCCGCTGCCGATCACCGTCGCCGAGTTCGTCGGCCTCGGCCTGCCCGACGGCGAGCGCCGGGCGGCGGCGGCGGCGAAGGTGCACGCGGCCTTGCTGCAGCTCGGCATCGGCGAACTCGCCGAGCGGCGCGTGCAGCAGCTGTCGCTGGGCCAGCAGCGGCGCGTGCTGGTGGCGCGCGCGCTGGCGCGGCGGCCGCGGCTCCTGGTGCTCGACGAGCCGCTGGCCAACCTCGACGAAGACGGGGCCGAACGCCTGCTCGGCGACCTCGCCCGTCTGTGCGAACACGATGGACTGGCCTTGCTGCTGGTCGCGCACGACCGCGCCTTGGCGCGCCGCTTCGCCACGCACGTCGCGGTGGTGGCCGGTGGCACCGTGCGCAGTGGGCCGGTCGCTGCGATGCTGGCAACGGCGCCGGGAGGAACCTGATGCGCGCCTCGGTGGAAGGCGGCGGCACGCTGGTGCGCGACGCGTCGGCGATGGCGCAGGGCCAAGGCTGGTGGCCGGACTGGACGCTGTTCGGCGACGCGATGCTGGTCGGCGGCGTGCTGGCGCTCGTACTGCCGTGCTTCGGCGTGCTGCTGGTGCTGCGCCAGCAGGTGTTCGTCGCCGCGGCGATCGGCCAGGCGGCGACGTTCGGCTTCGCGGTGGCGCTGGCGTGCGGCCTCGGCCATGCGCACGGCGGCGATGACCACGGCCGCAGCGCCGTCGTCGGTGCGGGCGCCGCCGCCGCGATCGCCACGTCCATCGCGGCGCTGCGCGCGATGTCGGCGCGGCAGTCGACGCTCGAAGCGCGTTCGGCCTGGGTGTTCCTGTTCGGCGGCAGTGCGGCGATGGTGCTGCTGAACGACGTGCCGCACGGGCCGCAGGCGGTGCAGCGCTTGTTCCTGTCGTCCTTGCTGACGGTGCAGCCGCACGACGTCGGCCTGGCCGCCGTCGGGGCTCTGCTGCTCGCGGTGGTGGCGTGGCCGCTGCGGCGGCGGTTGCTGCTGTGGGCGATCGATCCGTGGACGGCGGCGGCGCACGGGGCGCGGCTGTGGCGCTACGACCTGCTGGTCGGCGCCGTGCTCGGGGCGTGGTTCGCCTACGCGATCGCCGCCACCGGCCTCGTCTTCACCTTCGGCGCCGCGGTGCTGCCTGTGCTGGCGGCGCGGGCCCTCGCCGGCTCGCTGCGCTCCGTGCTGCTGCTGGCGCCGGTGCTCGGCGGCCTCGGGCTCGTGCTTGCGTTCGCGGTCGCGCATCGCTGCGACCTGCCGCCCGGCCAGGTGTTCACGGCGGTGCAAGGCGCGCTCGCGCTGCTGTGCCGGCTGCTGTCGCGCCGCTGACGAGTCGCCGCCGAGTCGCCGCCGCGTCGTCGCCGATGCGGGCCCGGTGGCCGGCGTCGACTACTGCGTCGACGGGCCGTGGGCGGCGACCTTCGCCAGCATGCGCTTGCCGCGCGCGGTGATCGCGTCGAAGCGGCGCAGCTTCAGGTCGTCGGCGTCGAACAGCGAGGCGACGAAACCGACGCCGTAGGCGCCGGCCTGGAACCACGCGTCGACGTTGTCCTCGGTGACGCCGCTGGTCGGGAAGATGCGCAGGAACGGCAGCGGACCGCGCACCGCGCGCACGAAGTCGGGGCCGTTCGCCGGGGCCGGGAACAGCTTGACGATGTCGGCGCCGGCGCGATGTGCCGTCATCATCTCGGTCGGCGTCAGCGTGCCCGGGATGCTCACCAGATCGTGCTGGCGGCAGAAGGTGACGACCTGCGCGTCGACCACCGGCGACACCAGGAAGCGGGCGCCGGCGGACATCGCCTCCTTGGCGTTCTCGACGCTCAGCACGGTGCCGGCACCGATCAGCACGCCGTGGCGCTCCGACAGCGCGGCGATGTGCTCGAGGCAGTCGGGCGTGGTCATCGTCACCTCGACGATGCGGAAGCCGGCGGCGATCGCGGCTTCGAGTGCGGGGCGCACGACCTCGCGATCGTTGGTGCGGAGGATCGCGGAGCAGCGGTGCTTGGCGAAGGCTTGCAGGACGGCAGCGCGCGGGCTCGACATGGACGTTCCTCGGAGTGGTGGACGAGTGCTGGTCCGGTCGGACGAGCGGCCGCAGCATAGGGGCGTCGTGCGGGAAGGGAACGCCGGTGCACTGCCGCGCAGCGGACCATGGTCGCCGGTGGTGAGGCGGCGTAGCCTTCCGCCGTGCGCACGACCTCGTTCCTCCGTCTCGTCCGCGCCCTCGCGTTCGCGTCGCTGCTCGTCGCCTCGCTGGCACCGGGCCTCGCGGCGGTCGGGCTGGCCCAACAACCCGTGCCGGCGGCGCTGGTGACCCAGCCGGCGCCGGTGCCGATCGGCGATCCAGCCGGCCTCGTGGTCAAGCAGAAGCAGATCGAGCGCCACGGCATCACCTGGAAGTTCGACCGCGCGGCCACGGTCGGCGCGTTCGCCAACGGCGACCCGTGGGTCATCGGCCCGGTGCGCATCGTCGGCATCACGCCGGAGTGCGTCGAGAAGGACGGGCGCGTGATGCACGGCTCGATGATCGATCCGGACCCGTCGCAGATGCTGCAGGGCTACGACAGCCACATGTTCGACGACGAGAAGCGCGAGCGCTACGACCACGAACGCAACGTCGCGTTCGGCGTGTCGGCGAAGAAGCCGCTGCTGCTGACGCCGGGCCAGAGCCTGGTCTCGGTGGTGAGCCGCGAAGGCAAGAAGCAGGTGCCGACGCTGCAGACCGCGGCGGTGCTGACCTGCCTCGGGGCGACGCCGGCGCCGGACGCGTTCCGGCCGCCGTACGTGCGCGGCGACAAGGCGGTGCGCTACCGCGCCGCCGACCTCGACTACACGTTCCTGCAGCGCGTGCGCCCGGTCGGCGACGCACCGTCGATCGAGTCGGCCGAGAAGTCGTTCGAGCGCTTGTGGCTCGACCACTTCCCCGAGTGGCCGGTGCGCTGGTCGCAGCCGCTGGACAACATGCCGTGCTACGGCCGCGAGATCGCGGCGACGGTGGCGACCGCGGTGCTGCACCTGAACCTCGACCATCCGAACGCGAAGAAGAAGGATCTCTACGTGCGCGTGGTGCAGGTCGGCATCGACCTGCACGGGGCGCTGCGCTCGGGTTGTCGGTGGAAGGGCCTCGGCGGCCACGCCAGCGGCCGCAAGCTGCCGATCCTGCTCGCCGGCAAGGCGCTCGGCGAGCCGAAGATGCTGGCGATCGGCGTCGAGTTCGTCACCAAGAAGCGCGACCAGGGCTTCAGCACGTTCTTCGGCGAGGACACGCAGACGTTCTACGTCGAGCAGACGAAGCCCGGCGTGTGGAACGACGGCTACGGCGGCTACACCAAGGAGCACGAGGGCATGCCGGAGTTCGGCTTCTCGCACTTCGACGATCCGAAGCAGGACAACGTCAAGTGGGACGCCGATCCCTACCGCCGCTGCTGCACCGCCAACGCCTGGGTCGGCAACGTGCTCGCCGCGCGCATGATGGGCCTGCAGAAGGAGTGGAACCACCCGGCGTGGTTCGACTACGTCGACCGCTACATGAAGGTCGAGCAGCCCGAAGCGTGGCACCGCGCCTGGATCCCGTGGCACGCGCAGATGTGGGACAAGTACCGCGAGCAGTTCTGAACGCGCCGGTTCACGGCGCCAGCGGCAGCAGGAAGTCGAACTGCAGGCTGCCGTCCGCCTGGCGCTGCGCGCGCGCCTGGCCGCCGTGGCCGAGCACGACGGTCTGCACCAGGAACAGGCCGAGGCCCGGCGCTTGCCCACGCAGCGCGCGCGCCGGGTAGTAGGGCTCGAACGAGTGCGGCAGCGACCAGTCGCGCAGTGCCGGGCCCGTGCTGTGGCAACGCAGGCGCACCGCACCCGGCACCGCGGCGATCGCGAGCTGCGTCGTGGTGCCGGCGGCGGCGAACTGGTCGGCGACGGCGACCAGCGCCGCCAGCGCCGCGGCGAGCTGGCGGCGATCGCCGAGCACCGGCAGTTCGCCGTCGGCGACGCTGACGGTGGCGCGCGCTGGCGCCGCCGCAGCGGTTGGGGCTGCCGCTCGCGCCGTGGCCTCGGCGGCGAGTTCGCGCAGGTCGAGGCGGGCACTCGGCCGCGGACCGTTCGCCGCCTGGGCCAGGAGGCGCAGCCGTTCGACCGTCGCCTGGATGCGGGTCAGGCCCGCCATCGCCGACGCCAGCTGGTCGCGCTGGTCGCGGGCTGCCGCCGTCTGCAGCGACGCGCGCAGCAGCTGCAGGTGGCCGGAGACGAACTGCAGCGGGTTGTTGATCTCGTCGGCGATGCCGTGGGCGAGGTCGACGAACGCATCGGCGCGCGGTCGGTCGCTGCCGAGCAGCGCCTGCTCGATCGCCGCCGCCAGTTGGCCGGGGCGGTCCGGATGCACGACGAGCCGCGCCTTCACCCGCTTCGCCACCGGCGCCAGCGCCAGCTCGTGCGCGGCATCGGTGACCATGACGGTGCCGAGCGTCGGCCACAGCTGCTGCAGCAGGCGCAGCGCGCCGATCGACTCGCCCGCCTCGGGCTCCGTCAGCGCCAGCACCAGCACGTCCGGCTGCATGCGGGCGAGTCCGTCGCCGTCGGTGACGAGGTCGCGGAACGCGCGCACGTCCGGCCGCGCCGGCAGGTGGCGCAGTTCGGCCAGCAGGGCGTCGCCCAGCGGTCCGACGGCGGCAATTCGCAGCGGCCGATCCATGTTTGCGAAGGCCTAAAGTCCGGCGGAGTGCCGTGACACAAGAGGCAGATGCCGGAGCCTAGCCCGCGGCATATCCGGTGTCACCATACGTCGCCGGGCGCCGGCGAACGGCGGCCCGCGGCGCCTCAACAGCAGCCCGGTCTGGGGCCGATAGCAGCGCGGTGACGGAGACCGAGCGAGAAGACGGGGGCGGTGCGGATCGCGGCGGCGACAAGCCGCGCCTGCGCGCCGTCGACGGTCCCGTGCACGGGTCGGTGCCGCCGCCGGCGGTCCGCCTGGTGCGCGAGTTCAAGGGGCTGACGGTGGCCGATCTGCTGCGCGACGAACTGGTCGAGCGTCTGCCGGGTCAGGTGCGCTCGGCGCTGCACCACGCCGAACGCGGCGACTGGCGCGCCGCCGAACAGGCGCTGCCGGGCGAGTTCGCGCCGTTGCTGGTCGGGCCCGGCCACGGTCGCGGGCGCTTGCGGGCGTGGGTGTTCGTGCTCGCCGTACTCGGGGCTCTGTTCGGCGTGTGGTTGTCGCTGTGGGCAGCCGGATGAACGTCGCCTGCGCCCGCGCACCATGGCCGCAATCGGTGCGAAAAGAAGGCTCGCGTGGCGGGCGCTCGCCGCGCACCATGGAGGCGCTGCCGTGAGTGAGCTTCCTGCCAGTCTGGGGGCCGGTGCTGCGTGCCCGATTCCGGTACTCAGCGTCGTGGTCCCGATCTACAACGAGCGCGACAACGTCGCGCCGTTGCACGAAGCGTTGACCCACGCGCTGCAGCAGCTCGACCGTTCGTACGAGATCGTGCTCGTCGACGACGGCAGCCGCGACGGCACCCGCGACGTGCTGCGGCGCCTCGCCGCCGTCGACCCGCACCTGCGCCTCGTGCTGTTCCGCCGCAACTACGGCCAGACCGCCGCGATGGCTGCGGGCTTCCATGCCGCGCGCGGCCGCACGATCGTGTCGATGGACGGCGACCTGCAGAACGACCCCGCCGACATCGGCCGCCTCGTCGACAAGCTCGACGAAGGCTACGACGTCGTCTGCGGCTGGCGGCGCTGGCGCCAGGATCGCGCCGTCACGCGGCTCTTGCCGAGCCGCGTCGCCAACTTCCTGATCTCGCGCGTCACCGGCGCGCGCATCCACGACACCGGCTGCTCGCTGAAGGTCTACCGCAGCTGGGTCGTGCGCAGCCTGCACCTCTACTCGGACATGCATCGTTTCCTCGCGGCGCTCGGCGTCGGCCTCGGCGCGCGCATCACCGAACTGCCCGTGCGCCACCATCCGCGGCGCGCCGGCAAGTCGAAGTACGGCCTCGGGCGCGTGTTCCGGGTGCTCGCGGACCTGGTCGGCATCAAGATGCTGATCCAGTTCGCGGCGCACCCGATCCGCTGGTTCTCGCTGCTGGCGCTGCCGCTGCTGCTGCTGGCGATCGGCATGTTCGTGCTCGGCTTCGTCAAGGTGCGTGGCACCGGCGCCTGGGAGTGGTTCGCCGGCTACGACATGGCCGCGGTCGCCGCCGGGGCGGTGGCGATGCTGGTCGCGTTCAACGTGTTCCTGCTCGGCTTCCTGGCCGAACTGCAGGTCAAGGTCAGCAAGTTCTTCCGCCACCGCATCGCCATCACGGCGCGGGAGGCGAGCCGGTGACCGCACCGCTGATCTCGGTCGTCGTCGCCATCACCGGCCCCGATGCGCACCCGTTGCCCGTCGTCGACGGGCTCGGCAAGGCGCTGGTCGGCGGCGGCTATCGCTGCGAGTTCGTCGTCGTGCTCGACGGGCCGGCGACCCGCTACGAACGCGAACTGCGCGACATCGCCGCGCACTGGCCGCTGCGCATCGTGCAGCTCGAGGGCGGTGGCCTCGGCGAGTCGATCGCCTTGTCCGCCGGCGTCGCCAAGGCCAAGGGCGACCTCGTCGTCAACGCGCCGCCGTACCTGCAGATCGAGCCCGAGGACGTGCTGCTGGTGGTGAAGGCGCTCGAGGCCGGCGCCGACTGTGTCGCCACGTGGCGCTACTCGCGCATCGATCCGTGGCTGAACCAGCTGCAGTCGCGGTTCTTCAACCTCTGCCTGCGCTGGATCATGAACATGCCGTTCCACGACCTGAACTCGGGCACGCGCGGCTTCCGCCGCCGGGTGCTCGACGAGGTGTCGTTCTACGGCGACCAGTACCGCTTCCTGCCCGTGCTCGCGCGCCGGCAGGGCTTCCGTGTCGTCGAGGTGCGCGTGCGGCACCGCGAGGAGAAGGGCCGCGCCGGCTTCTACGGGCTCGGCGTCTACCTGCGCCGCCTGCTCGACATCCTGACGATCACCTTCCTGACGCGGTTCACGCAGCGGCCGTTGCGCTTCTTCGGCTACCTCGGCTTCACCGCGATCGCGGTCGGCGCGCCGATGGCGCTGTGGTACCTCTACTCGAAGTTCGAGCTCGACCAGTCGCTGAGCGACAAGCCCGGCTTCGTGCTCGGTGCCCTGCTGGTGGCGTTCGGCTTCCAGCTGATCGGCTTCGGCCTCGTCGGCGAGATCATCATCTTCACGCAGGCGCCGAACCTGCGCGACTTCAAGATCGAGGACGTGGTCGAAGGTGCCGGCGACGCGGACGCCACCGATGGCGGCAGGCCCGAAGAAGGCGGACCGGCCGCGGTGAAGCCCGCCGCGGTGAAGCCGGACGCGGTGAAGTCGGACGCGGTGGCGCCGACGTCTCCGGTTGCTGCCGACGATGGCCGCGCGGCGAACGCGGTGCCGATCGAGCATGCCGACGAGCCCCTGCGCGTGCGCGAACTGCTCCCCGGCGAGGATTCGCGCTGGGACAGCTACGTCAGCCGGCATCCGCTCGGCACGTTCTTCCACCGCACCGGCTGGGCGCGCACGGTCGCCGAGCAGTTCCGCCACCAGCCGCACCATCTGGTGGTCGAGCAGGGCCGCCGCTGGCTCGGCGTGCTGCCGTTGTTCCTGACGCGCAGCCTGTTCCTCGGCCGCAACCTGGTCAGCATGCCGTACGCGGTCTACGGCGGCGTGCTCGCCGACGACGAACGCGCGCAACAGGCACTGATCACGCAGGCGACGGCGCTCGGCCGCGAGCTCGGTGTCGGCTACGTCGAGCTGCGCCATCTCGAGGCGCGGCCCGGCGACCGGCCGCGTTCGCCGCTCTACGTGACGTTCCGCTGCGAGCTGCCCGACGATCCCGCCGACGTCATGGCGCGCATCCCGAAGAAGGCGCGCGCCGAGGTGCGCTGTGCGCGCGATCCGGCGGCGCCGGCGATCGAGGGCAAGCGGCGCGAGTCGTTCGGCATCCGCGTGACCCCGGATGGCTCCGTCGACGAACTGTTCGAGCTGTTCGCCGAGAACAAGCGGCGCCTGGGCTCGCCGTCGTTGCCCAAGCGCTGGTTCCGGGGCTTGGTCGAGGAGTTCGGCAAGGCGGCGGTGGTGCACCGCGCCGTCGATCCGCGGGGCCGCACGCTCGCCGCGGTGATGTCCTTCTGCTTCAAGGACACCGTCTACGCCTACTACTCCGGCTCGCACAGCGACGTCAACGTCACCGGCGTCAACAACTGGATCTACTGCGCGATCATGGAGTGGGCGGTCGAGCAGGGGTACCGGCACTTCGACTTCGGCCGCAGCCGCGTCGATTCGGGACCGGCGAAGTTCAAGAAGAACATGGGCTTCGAAGCCGAGCCGCTGCACTACGAGTACCTGCTGCTGGGCCCGGGCGCCAAGCTGCCGGAGTTCCACCCGAGCAATCCGAAGCTGGCGTTGCCGCGGCGCCTGTGGTCCAAGATGCCGATGGGGGCGTGCAACTTCCTCGGCGCCCGGCTGTCGCGTCACCTGCCGTGAGCTGCGGCGGGGAAAGTCCTGCGCGCGCCCCGCGTTCTTCGCCACAACCCGCATGAGCAGCCCTGCCCCGCGTGATCCCCGCGACGTCGAACACACGCGATGGTCGCCCGGCCTGATCGGCTTCTACCTGAGCTGCGCCGGCGTCGCGCTCGGGGCCGGGTTCGGCGGCGGGGCGCACTTCTTCTTCAAGAGCACGGCCGGCACCGTGTTCGGCATCGCCCTTTCGAGCGTGTCGATCGTCACCTGCTTCGTGTCCCTGGCGGCCGCGCGACGACCGCCGAGCCAGTAGCTGTCAGAGGCTGAGAGAGAATCCTCTCGAAGCCTCTGCGCGGCTGCGAATGCAGCCGCCAAACATGATTCTGAGAGCCCGTAGCATGATTTCCTCTCGGGCTCTCAGCGCGCAGCGAGCAGCCAGTCGACGGCCGCGGGCAGGTCCGCTGCTTCGTGATCGGGGCGGAACCCGGCTGCCCGCAGCTTCGCGCGCTCGCCGTCGGCCGGCTTGCCGCTGTGCACCAGCACGGTCCGCAGCGGCAGGCCGTTCGCCATCAACAGGTCGCGGGCGCTGTCGCCGATCAGGGCGCCGCCGGCGAAGTCGAGGCCGAGCAGGTCGCGCGCCTGATGCAGCAGGCCAGCGCCCGGCTTGCGGCACGCGCAGTCGTGGCCGTAGCCATGGGCGCCGTCGGGCAGGTGCGGGCAGTGCAGCCACGCCGACACCAACTCGCCGAGTTCGTGGTGCATGCGTGCGTGGATCGCCGCCAGCGTGCGCTCGTCGTAGAGCCCGCGGGCGATGCCGCTCTGGTTGGTGACGACGACCAGGCGATGGCCGTGGTCGACCAGGCGCTGCAGGGATTCGGCGACGCCGGGCAGCAGTTCGATCCGCTCGGGCGCGGTGACGAAGCCGACTTCGCGGTTCAGGGTGCCGTCGCGGTCGAGGAACACCGTCGGCTGGTGTGCCGCCGTCGCCTTGCTCATCGTGCGTCGGCGGTGTTCGGGCTGGTCGCCGCCTTGGCCGCCGCGCGTTCGGCCAACAGGTCGAAGCCCAGTTTCGGCGCGTCCTCCTTCTCCAGCACGACGTGCAGCTCGCCCGGCAGCGCGGCGCCGCGCACGCCGAACGGGAACAACAGGTCGCCCGGGGTCCAGAAGAACGGCGGCAGCGCCGGCATGCCGAGTTCGAACGCGGCGTCGCGGAAGCGCGAGGTGTAGCCCTCGGTGTGCTGCACGAGCCAGCGCGCGGCCGGGCGGTAGCCCTTCTTCTGCAGCACGATCTCGTGGTTGCCGCCGAAGTTGCCGCCGATGCGCAGGCGGAACGGCGTGCTGTGGCCGGAGTCGGTGCCGTCGACCAGGATGCGGGCGCCGGCGGGGTCGCTGGTGACCAGCACGTGCTCGGCGCTCTTCCACCACGTGCAGGCTGGGGCACAGGCCAGCAGGGGCAACAGCAGGGTGACCGGTCGCATGGCGGCGGATCCTATCGGCTGCCGCCGCCGCGCCCAGGAAGGCCCTTTCGTTCCGCGGACAACATGCTTCGTCTCGATGGGCGCGTCCGGTAGCATCGTGGTCCTCGCCGCAGCGGGTGGTCAACCGCGGTGGCGTGCGATTCCGGTCAGTCCCAGTCGAGGTTCGTTCCTCCCGAGGAGATCCATGGTCCTTCGTTTCGTGCCTGTCGGTGCCCGGGCCCAGTCCGCGCACCCTCGCCCGTCGCTCGTGCTCGCCGCCGCGCTGAGCACGCTGTTGCTCGCCTCCGCCCGCGCGCAGGAGCAGCCGCCGGCGACGAATCCGCCGGCCAACCCGCCGGCCAACCCGCCGGTGAGCGCGACCGCCAATGGGGCTGCGCCGGTCGTCGCCGAGGCGTCCGCCACCAACCCGAACACGCCGGTCGTCTACGGCCGCGTGGTCGGCGACAAGGTCGCGCTGCGCTGCTGGCCCGGGGCCGTCGCCTCGCCGCCGGTGTTCGAGGACGTGCTCGCCAAGGACCAGGTCGTCGTCGTCGGGCGCAGCGAGAACGGCTTCCGCGCGATCCTGCTGCCGCTCGGACCCGTCGGCTACGTCAGCCGCAAGTTCACCGAGACGGCCGCCGACGGGCGCGTGAAGACCAAGGGTTCGAAGGTCTCGTTCCGCTTCCGTCCGCGCTCGAGCGAACCGCCGGTGTCGCAGCTGGCCGAGGGCACCGAACTGCAGGTCGTCGGTGAGCAGGACGACTGGTACCGCGTGCGCGTGCCCGGCATCGAGGGCTTCGTCGCCGAGGCGGAGGTGCAGGCGGGAACGGCCGCCGATCCAGCGCTGGCCGCGGCCTACGAGCAGTGGCGCAAGGCCCAGGCGGCCGAGGTGCAGGCCCGGCTCGACGAGATCGCCGCGAAGGCGGCGCGCCTCGCCCAGGACCAGCAGGACCTGGCGCTCGTGCAGCAGGTGCAGGACACGTTCACCAACGAGATGAAGAAGCCGCTGGGCGAGCAGCGCTACGGGCCGATCGTCGAGACGCTCGACAAGCTGGTGGCCACGTTCGACGCCAAGTCCGCGGGCCGCGGCGCCGTCGAGTCGCTGAAGAAGCGCATCGAGACGCAGACGTGGCTGGCCGAAGCGACGGCGCTGCAGAACAGCAAGCCGCCGGTCGTCGACGAGCCGGTGCCGACGCCGAAGAACACCCTCGATCGCTTCCAGGCGCTCGGTTGGGTTCGCCAGGAGCGCCGCATCGGCGGGCCGAGCGTGTTCTACCTCGAGCGCGGTGGCAAGCAGGAGTGCGTGATCACCTGCAGCAGCGGTCGCTTCGACCTGTCGCTGTTCGTCGGTCGCGAAGTCGGCGTCAACGGGCCGCGTCGCCGGCCGGCGCAGGAAGCGGTGACGGTGCTCGACGTCGAGCGCATCGAAGTGCTCGGCACGCTGGCGCGCTGATCGCGCGCCGCGGCCTCGCTCCAGGGCGCTCACTCGAGGTCGAACGGATTGCGCGGCTTGTCGTTGCCGTCGCGCTTGGCGTCCTCCTTGGCGCGGCGCAGCTTGGCGTCGAGTTGCTCGGCCTTGCGCGCCTCGTCGCCCTTGGCGCTCTGGAACAGGTCGTCGAGGCGTTTGCCGTCGCGCTTCTGCGCGCGCAGCAGCTGGTCGAGGTCCTGGCCGCCGGCCTTCTCCTCGGGCCGTGCCGCGCGCGCCTTGCCGCTGCGCACGTCGACCTCGACCAGCTTGTTGCAGCACGGACAGGGAAACACGAAGACGTTCTCGGCCATGGTGCGTCGGATTGTCGAGCGGGCGCGCTCGTCTCGCCAGCACGGCATCGCCGCGTCCGGCCTCGCGCGCTATCGTCCCGCCGTCGCCCGTTCGCCCTGGTCGTTCCGCCCGTTCCGCCCGTTCCGACCGTGACATCGTGACTGCCGAGAAAATGCCGAAGCCCGAGGGAACCGCGCCGCTGCCGGCGCGTCCATGGCCGGCCGTGCCCCACGTCGTGCGTTCCGCGCCCGTCGAACGGCACGACGAAGTCGATCCGGCGCACGACGTGGTGCTCCGGGCGCGAGCGGGCGACATCGAGGCCTTCCGCGCGATCGTCGAGACCTACTCGGACCGGGTGATGCGCGTGATGACGTCGGTGTTGCGATGCGATCGGGCGATGGCCGAGGACCTGTGCCAGGAGGTGTTCCTGCGCGTGCACAAGGGCCTGCCTGCGTTCGGCGGCGACGTGCGCTTCGTCGCCTGGCTGCACACCATCGCCAGCAACGTCGCCATCAGCGAGTACCGCCGTCGCCGCGCCCAGAAGCGCGATCGCCGCACCGTCTCGCTCGACCAGCCGGTCGCCGGCACCGACGACCTCTACGTGACGCCGAGCGGCCGCGAGGTCGATCCCGGCGAACGCGCGCACCAGGCCGAGTTCCTGGCGCGCGTGCGCGCCTGCGTGCAGCAGCTGCCCGACGAGTTCCGCGCCGCGGTCGTGCTGCGCGACATGGAGTCGCTGTCCTACGAGGAGATCGCCGACGTGCTCGACCTGCCGATCGGCACCGTGCGCTCGCGCATCCACCGCGGGCGGCTGTTGCTGCAGGAGATGCTGCAGGGGTTCCGCGCATGAACGGTCCGCACCACGACGACGTCGACGAGCGGCTGTGCGACTGGGTCGACGGCCGCATGACCGAACGCGAGCGCGAGCGCTTCGCCGCGGAGCTGCGCGTCAACGCCTCGCTGCGCCAGCAGCTGGCCGAGTACGAACGCACGGTCGCGGCGATCCGCGCCGCCCTGCAGGCGCCGACGACGCCGGTGCCGATGGCCGACCGCGTGATCGCAGCACTCGCGACCCAGCAGAACCGCTCGGCCCAGCCGATCGTGGCGATGCCGTGGCGCGGTCGTTCGTGGTCGCACCTGGGTTTCTGCGCGGCTTCGGCGGCGGCGCTGCTGCTGCTGGCGCTGTGGATCGACTCCTGGGCCGGCCGCACGCCGGAGAAGCTGGTGTCGACGAGCGAGGCGGCGCAGGCGGAAGCCAAGCCCCAGCAGACGGACAAGAGCGCGCCCGCGAACGATGCCGACGCACCCTCCGCGGTCGACCTCAGCGGCTTCGGGGCGGGCGCTGTCGAGGCGCTGCGCCAACAGGACGGCGCGCCGAAGGCGGTCGATCCAGCACCCGCGGGCGCGCCGCTGGCGGGGGCCGCCGAGCCCGCGAGCGCAGCGCCGGATCCCGGCGAGCCGCCGAAGCCCGGCGCCGGCGAGGAGCCGAAGCCGAGTTCGGCTGGTGGTGGCGGTGGTGGTGCGAACGCCGCGCCCGAGCCGGACGAGAGCAAGCGTCAGCGCGACGCCGCCAGGCTGGTGCCGGAGGGTGCCGCGGTTGCCGATGGCAAGCGGGCCGCGAGCTCCGAGCGCGAGAATTTGGCCGACGAGCGGCCGCCGGCCGCGCCGGTGGCGCCGGTGGCGCCGGTGGCGCCGCCCGAAACCGTCGGTGGTCTGCCCGGCAGCGAGGGAGAAGCCGGCGCGCCGCCGCGGCCGGCCCTCGATCTGCCGAAGGAAGCCGAGGCGAAAGCCAAGGCGGCAGCGGAACCGGTGCGGCCGGGCAATGTCGTTCCCTCGCCGCCGGTCGGGTCGCCTGCTGGCCCCGCGACGGGTGGCCCCGCCGCTGGCCCCAGCACTGCCGGTCCCGGCGTTGGGCCTGGGCGCTACGGCAGCCGCGGGAACCCACCCGCTGGCACTCGGGGAGGTGGCGGCGCCGCGGCCGCGCCAGCCGCCGACGGTCCCTGGCCCGAGCTGACGATCGTCGGCGCGCGACCGCCGGCCGCCGAACTGCCGGAGCCAACCCGGGTGTTGCTCGGCTTCGTGGGCGGCGAAGGCGAGCCCGGCAAGGTCGCCGCCGGGCGCGGCACCGCCGAGCCGCGCGGCGAGAACCCGGATGCAGCCACCCCGAAGAAACCCGCTGCGGCGACGCCGAGCGCACTGTCGCCGGCGGAACTCACCAAGCTGATGGCGACGTTCGTGCGCAGCGCCGGCGCGATCCCGGCGAACGAACTGCGCTGGCCGACCGCCGACGGCGGCCTCGTCGTCCGTCGTCTGGCGGCGGAGCGCGGCGACGACACGGACACCGTGTGGTTGGCCGAGGGTTCGTCCGAGGAACTGCGGGTGTTGCTGGGCCAGGTCGGGGCCGTGGCCAACGAAGTGCGCTGGCGGGTGCAAGCGGGCGAGTTCGCCAAGGAACGGCAAGAGCGCGTGCTGGCCGCGGAGTCGCCGGCAGCGCGGGCAGCGCCGGCAGCGCCGGGAGCGCCCGCGTCGCCGCCGGTCACCGGCGGAGCCGAGGGGGAAGCCCCGGCGCCAGCCCCGGCCCGACCCGGTGGCCGCGCCGAGCCGGTTCGCGGGGTTGCGGCCAAGGACCCGGAGCCCACCCCGTCAACCGCCGCCGGCGACTCCCGCCGCCGCGTCGTGCTGCGCTTCCGGCTGGCGCCGTGAGTCGTGTTCCCCTGGCGCGCGTCGGCGGCGGCCGATGCGTGGTCGCGGAGCGCCGGCCGAAGCACTAGAAGCAGCAGCTTGCATCCCGGTCGTCGCAACTACCTGGCGGTCTGGCCGAGCCTGTTCGCGACGTCGATGGGCCTGATGGCTTTCCTGCCGATGCTCGCGCTGCACGTGCAGGAGCAGTTCGCGATCGACGATGCGAACGAACTGGCGTTCTGGGCGAGCCTGATCTACGGCGCCGCCCCGTTCTCGGCGGCGGTCGCCGGGCCGCTTTGGGGCGCACTCGGCGACCAGCGCGGCAAGAAGCCGATGGCGATCCGCGCCAACCTGGCGATCGCCGCGACCACGGCGCTGATGCCGTTGGCGCCGTCGCCGCTGGTGCTGCTGCTGATGCGTTCGCTGCAGGGGGCACTCGCCGGCTACGTGGCGCCGGCGATCTCGCTGGTCACGCAAGGAATGCCGCGGCGGCTGCACGGCCGCGTCATCGCGCGGCTGCAGGTGGCGATGGCCACCGGTTCGCTGCTCGGCCCGAACCTCGGCGCCGAGATCACGCACTGGTGGGGGCGCGCGTCGCTGTTCTGGGTGGCGAGTGCCTTGTCGCTGCTGGCGGCGCTGCAGCTGCACCTGTTCGCCCGCGAAGAGCGCGTCGTCGCGTCGGGCGGCGTCGGCGCCTTCCTGCGCGGCTTCGGCCGCGGCTGCCGTGAACTGCTGCGCCAGCGCGTGTTCGCCGGCCTCCTGGTGCTGGTGCTGACGCTGCGCCTCGGCCAGAACATGCTCGAGCCGCTGCTGTCGTTGTTCCTCGGCGAGCTGGGGCCCGTGCGCTGGCTGTCGGCGTGGAGCCGCACGCGCGAACTGGCGCTCGATCGCACGATCGCGGTGGCGTTCGCCGTGCTGGCGATCGCGCAGTGGATCTGCACGCCGTGGTGGGGGCGCATGGCCGATCGGCACGGGCCGCTGCGGTGCCTTGGCTGGCTGGCGCTCGGCCTGTGCGCGCTGCAGGCGCTGGCGGCGCTGGTGCACGACGCCGACGTGTTCCTGCTGCTGCGCTGCGGCACCGCCGCGCTGATGGCCGGCTCGATGACGCTCGCCTACGCCGCCGCCAGCAAGCGCGTCGCCGACGAACACCGCACGCTGTCGTTCGCGATGGTGCAGAGCTGCATCCAGTTCGGTCTCGCCATCGGGCCGGTGCTCGGCGCGGTGGCGGCGGCGCGCAGCGACGGTGGTCGCGACTTCCCGCGCGCGTTCGTCGCCGCCGCCGTGCTCTGCGGCCTCGCCGGCGTCGGCATGCTGTGGCTGCGCCGCAGTAGCCTCGCCAAGGTCGGCCGCTAGACTGCCGCGGTCCCGTCCCGTTCGCGGCGAGCGGCTCGTCCCGCCGATCGTCGCGACCTTCCGTCGTCACGCCGTCGTCGCCCCCGATGTGCCTGCTCGTCGTGTTGCGTGGTCTCCATGCCGCCCATCCGATCGTCGTCGCCGCCAACCGCGACGAACGACGCGATCGCCGCGCTGCACCGCCCGGACTCTGGGTCGGCCAGCGCCGCCGCCTGTTGTCGCCGCGCGATCGCCAGGCCGGCGGCACCTGGCTCGCGATCGACGACCGCGGCCGCTTCGCCGGCATCACCAACCTCGCCGGCGTGCCGCCGGTGCCGGATGCACCGTCGCGCGGCCACCTGCCACACCTGGCACTCGACCAGACCGACCTCGACGCCGGGGTGCAGGCGGTCGTCGCCAAGGTGAGGGAACACGCGCACGCCGGCTTCCAGCTGGTGTTGTGCGACGGCAAGCGCACGCTCGTCGTGCGGCACGCGCGCGGCGTGGTGCAGACGATCGAGTGGCTCGAACCGCTGCTGGTCGTCAGCAACGAGCACGAACCCGGCCAGCTGGTGCTGCGCACGCAGGCCGCGGCGGCGGCGCCGGCGCTTTCCCTGCCGGCGCGGCTCGACGCGCTGGCGACGCTGCTGCGCGACCGCGGCGGCGACGGCCACCATCCGGTCTGCAAGCACGGCGACGCCTACGGCACCGTGTCGAGCTCGCTGCTGGCGGTGCCGGCCGGCGATCCGGCGCAGCTGGTCTGGCGTTTCGCGGCGGGGCCGCCCGACGTCACCGAGTACCGCAACTATGGCAACCTCGGCAGCCGCTTGCTGCCGGACAGTCAGCCGCCGGACCAGTGAGCCGCCGGACGGCCTGCCGCCCGCCAGCAGGTCGCCGGGCGGGAACGGCTGGACGGCCCTACTTCGCCAGCTCGGCGAGGTTGGCCTGCGCGTCGGCCTTCGCCTTCTGCGCGCGTTCGCGCAGAGCGGCCGGCAGGCCGGTGTCGGCCAGCGCCTTGTCGGCGAGCTGCAGCGCGCGTTCGTACATCGTGCGCGCCTTGGCCAGGTTCTCGGCGCCCTTCAGGTGGTACTGCAGCACGACCGCGGCGTCGTTCCACAGCTGTGCGGTGTCCGGCTCCTTCTCGATCGCGTGCTGGTAGGACGAGAACGCGGCCTCGAAGTCGCCGGTCTCGCGGCACAGGAACGCGTGGTTGTTCCAGGCGTCGGCGTCGTCCTTCAGGCAGGCGATGACGTGGTTCAGGTCGCGGCTCGCCGGCAGCCGCTGTTGCTGGTAGGCGCGGTCGCCGAGGAACTTCAGCACCGCGGCGATGGCGCCGCGGCGGTCGCCGTCCAGCGAGCGCAGCACGTCGGCGAAGGCGCGCGCGCTGACCGCGGCGTAGCGGGCCGCATGCTGCTCGGCGCCGTCGTGGTCGCCGAGTTCGTAACGGCAGAGGAACAGGTAGTAGAGGTTGTTGGTGGCGGCCGGGGCGTCGGCCAGTGCTTGCCGGAAGCACTCGCTGGCCGCCTGCCAGTCGCCGGCGTCGAAGCGGGCGCGGCCCTCGTGGAAGCGCAGCGCTGCGACCTTGGCCGGCTGCGGCTTCCTGCCCGCCAGGTGCCGGTCGCGCAGGGCGGCGTAGAACGCAGCGCGTTCGGCCGGCTTCTTGTCGCGCACCAGCGCGTCGTGGTCGACGGCCACTTCGGGATCGACCACCAGCGCGTCGGCGACGTGCTGCTGCGCCTCCTGCGACTTGCGATCGAGCCAGGCGATCTGGCCGAGCATCAGGTGCGGGTGGGCCCGGGTCGGATCGATGCGGGCCGCGGTCGCGAACGCCTGCTTCGCCGCCTGGCGAGCGGCGTCGATCGCGGCGATCGCGTCCGCTTCGGCCTGGCCTTTCGGCTGCTCGGCCTCGAACTGCTGCAGCAGGCTGCGGAAGCGATCGAGTGCCAGCCGCCCGAGCAGCACGTGCGCGCCAGGCTTGTCGGGATGGCGCTTCTGCACCTCTTCGGCCTCGCGCTGGGCGGCAGGGCGGTCGCCCTGCATCAGGCGGATCTGCGCCAGCAGCAGCCTCGCGTCTTCGTCCTGCGGCGCCCGTTCGAGCACGGCGAGCACCAGGTCGGCGGCGTCGGCGAGCGTGACCTCGGGCTGCGGCAGGCCGGGCTCGCGTTCGAGGCGCAGCACCAGCGTGCGTGCCAGCATGTTCGGCACGTCGATGACGTCGGGGAACTGCTTCCGGCCGGCGTCGAGCAGTTCGAGCGCTTCGCGGAAGCGCCCGCTGCGGCCGAGGCAGCGGCCGGCGGCGACGACCCAGTCGGCGCGCGACGGCTCGGCCTTGCTCAGCAGCACGAACGCATCGGCGGCCTCGCCGAAGCGCCCGTCGTTCTCGGCGGCGAAGGCCTTCGCCCGCAGCGCGTTGGTGTCCTGGGCCGGCTGCTGCGCCGCGAGCGGCAGCAGCAGCGAGGAGGCGAGCAGGGAGAAGGCGAGCCGGCGAGCGATCCGCATGTCACTTGCCTTGCAAGCCCTGTTCCGCCTCGCGCAGCCAAGCCCGAGCGCCGCCGCGCCGAGCCTTCGGGAAGTAGGTCATGCTCTTCTCGGCGGCGGCCTTCGCCGCGGCGAAGTCCTTGGACCGGCGCAGATGCCACAAGGCCAGGTTCTCGTAGCTGTCGCCGACGGCCATCTCGAGCGCTTGGCGATCGTTCGTCTCCTTCGGCGGTGCGTTCTTCAGCGTCGCCTCGCCGTCGCGGATCGCGCCGTCGAGGCGTTCCTTGCTGAGGTCCCAGTCGCGGTCGAGGTGGTAGATGGCGATCAAGGCCGTGTCGTTGCGCAGGCCGACGCTGGTCGGCTCGAGCTGCAGCGCGCGCGAGTAGGCCTTGTAGCTCTGCTCGTACATCGCCATCGCCTCGGCCTTCTTGCCTGCTTGCTCGAGCTCCTTGCCGTGGTCGCGCGCGAACAGGCCCGCGTTGTTCAGCAGGTCGCCGTCGCCGTTGGCCGCGTCGCTGGCGGCGCGGTAGATGGCCTCGGTCTTGGCCAGGTTCTCCTGCTTGAAGTAGTGGTCGGCGAGGATCTGCACGGCCAGCTTCGTCGTCTCGTTGGTGCCGAGTTCGGTGCCGATCTGGTCGGGGCGCAGGCGCACCGACTCGAGCAGCCACTTCTCGGCGTTGGTGAAGTCCTTGGCGCGCAGGGCCAGGTTGCCCTTCTTGCCGAGTACCATCGCCGTCCACATGTCGCAGCTGTCCTTGAACGCTGCATTCTTCGCCATGGAATCGGCGAACGCCGCCTTCGCCTGGTCCAACGTCGTCTGCGCTTCGGACAGCTTCTGCTGCCGGGCTTCGGCGTCGGCGAGCCAGAAGCGCGCCTTGCCGAGGTACCAGACGCCGACCGCGTCGTCGAGCTTCTGCAGCGCTTCGACGGCGAGCGCCATCTGCTCGGTGCGGTAGCCGATGGCCACGATGCCGTCGAGCAGCGCCTGGTCGCCGGGGCTCTTCTGCAGACCGCGGGCGTAGACGCGCACCGCTTCGGCGCCGGCCTTGGCCCACTCCTCGGTGGTGGCCCAGGCGGCGATCTGCTGCGGGTCGAGCTTGCCCTTGTCGTCGACGTAGCGGTACGACGCGCGCACGGCGTCGAGCAGTTCCTTGTCGTTGCCCTGCTTCTGCGCGAACAGCAGGCCGCCGGCGCGCGCGCGCAGCGTGTGCAGCGTCAGCAGGTGTTCGGGCTTGCCGCCGCCTTGCGACTGCATGTGCAGCAACGCGCGCGTCAGCGTCGTCACCGACTCCTCGACCTGGTTGGCGGCGAACTGCGCCTCGGCCAGCAGGAGGCGCGGCGGCACCGGCTCCGGATCGAGTTCGACGGCGCGGGTCAGCGCGCCCACGGCGTCCTGGAAGAACAGGTCGACGCCCTTCCGGTTGTTGGCCAGCGCCTGCTGCGCCAGCTTCAGGCCCAGCTCGCCGCGCAGGGCGTGGAAGGGCGCGTGCTCGCGGCAGGCCTTGGCGACGTTGTCGAGCAGCGACAGGGCGCCGTCGTAGTCTTCGTTCTTCGCCTTCTCGTCCACCTGCGGACGGATCTTCGCCAGCTCCTCGGCGGCGCCGCCCTGCGTGGGCGTGTCGCTGCCGACGGCCTCGTTGCCGCCGCTGCTGCGCGCGGTCGACGCGATCTCGGCCTTGCCTTCGTTGCGCAGCATCGCCGCGGCTTCGCGGCGCGCGTAGGGGAAGAACTTCACCGACTCCTCGCAGAACGCGCGGTAGTCGGCGAACGGCCGCTGCAGGCGTTCCTTGTAGAGCACGGCCAGGTTCTGCCAGGCGTCGCCGACCGCCTCTTCGAGCGCGTCGCGCTGGCTGCGTTCGGCGTCGGCCGGCAGCGCCGCGAGCCGCTGCGCCCCGAGGTCGATGGCGCGGCGGAACAGCGTCTCGGCCTCGCCGTAGTCGCGCTCCAGGTGGTAGACCAGCATCAGCGCCGTGTCGTTGACGGTGCGCGCGTCGTCCGGGGCCAGCGCCATCGCCTTCTGGTAGTGGCGGTAGCTGCGCTGCCACAGCTCCTTCGCCGCGGCGGTATCGCCGGTCGCCGACTTCGCGACGCCGAGGTCGCGCGCGGCGAGCGCGGCGTTGTTGTAGGCCCAGCTCCAGCGATCCGGGCAGCGCTGCAGCAGCTGCTCGTCGAACGCCAGCGTGCGCGCCAGCGCGTCGTCGCCGCTCTCGCTGAGCGCCACGTGCACCGCGAAGGCGACGCCGGTGAAGTGTTCGCGGAAGCTGTCGATCAGCGTCGGTGCACCGTCCTGGTAGGTCGTCGTCGCCGGCGAACGTTCGGCCGCCATCAGGATCTCGGCGGCGGCGGTCTTCAGGTCGCCCATGTCGACGGCGACGCGCGCGCGCGACAGGTTGCACAAGGCGCGCCACTGGTCGCTGCCGCCGCGGTCGGCGGGCACCATCGCGCCGTAGTCGCCGAACACCGCGTCGGCCTTCTGGTAGCCCTCCATCGCCGCCTGGAAGTTGCCCTGGAAGCGCAGGCGATCGGCGCGCAGGAACAGGGCGCGCCCCTGGTGCCAGCGCAGCGGCGTGACCGTCGGGTTGCTGCGCACGAGGCGCGAGTAGGAGCCGACCATCGCCTCGTGCTGGCCGTTGTCGACCATCCACTGGATGTAGGCATCGTGGATCGCCACTTCGCGCGGGAAGTCGAGCAGGCCGCGTTCGTACTCGCGCAGTGCTTCGCCGGTCTGGCCGAGGCGGCGCTGGATCAGGGCCAGGCTGGCGATGGCCTCGCCGGGGAACTCGCTGCGGGCCGCGGCGAAGCGGCCGGCGGCGGTGGTGGCGAGGCGCGCCGTCTCGGCGCCGATCGGAGCCGTGCCACGCTGGTCGCGCTCGGTGCCCTCGAGTTCGGCCTGGCGGGCGGCGTCGAACTCGCGGAGATCGCAGCGACCGGCGAGCAGCATCGCCTGCGCCGCCGAACGGCGCGCGGTCGGCACGCCGAGCTCGGCGAAGGCGGCGGCGGCGCGCGTGGCCACCGCGGCCCCGGTGGCGAACTCACCCAGTTCGGCATGGCACTCGGCCAGCTGCAGCAGGTGCGGTGCGGCGTCGGCTTCGTCGAGGCCGACGATCGCCTGCTCGAGGTCGGCGGCGGCGCCGCGCAGGAACGGCTCGCGGTTGCGTGGGTCGTTGCGGGCGATGCGCATCACGCCGTCGGCTCGCACCAGCAGGGCGTCGCGCAACCCCTTGTTCGCGGCCAGCAACTCGTCGGCGATGGCGCACGCGCGGTGCGGGTCGTCGGCCAGCAGGCGGCGGGCTTCGGCCAGCCGTTCGGTCTCGGCGGCGTTCGGGGGGGCGACGTTGGCGCAGGCGGCCACGACGGTGGCGCACCAGAGGAGGGTCGTGATCTTCATGGTGGGGAACGGACCGCGGCGGAACCGCGGCGACGGCCGGGATGGGGGCACGTCGGAAGGGACGAAAGCGACCGATCGCATCATGACGGGGTCGGCACGGGGTGGAAAGGGCGAAGGGGCGGTCGTCGCGACCGGGCACCCTTCAAGTCGCGGGGTCCGACGGCCCGATAGCACCGGCCTTCCCAGGCAAACGACGGTGAGCCATCCGACCATCACGGCAGCGGCCACCCTGGATCGCACCACGGTGGGCAGCCTCGTCGCCGACATCGACCGCGAACTGCGGACGAAGCCGGCGCGGCTCTACGTCGATCTCGGCGCCGTCGACTCGTTCGACTCGGCCGGCCTCGGCGGCGTCGTCGCCGGCATGCGCGCGGCGCGGGCGGCCGGGGTCGAGCTGAAGCTGCGCGGCCTGAGCCAGCCGATGCTCGACTTCTTCTCGCTGGTGTCGGTGCAGCGCCTGGTGAAGCCCGACGAGGTGCAGAAGCGCCCCGATCCGGTGACGCGGCTCGGCGCCTTCGTCGAACCGATGGTGGACGGTGCGGTGACCGTCGCCAGGACGACCTGGGACGTGCTGCAGGAACTGCTGCTCGGACCGTTCCGCCGGCGCTGGCTGCGGCTCGACCGCACCGCCATCGAGGTCGACCACTGCGCCGCCGGTGCCTTGCCGATCATCGCGCTGATCGCGTTCCTGCTCGGCCTGATCCTGGCGATGCAGGCCTACGTGCAGCTGCGCGTCTGGGGCGCCGAGATCTACATCGCCGACATGGTCGGCGTGTCGGTCATGGCCGAGATCGGGCCGCTGATGACGGCGATCGTGCTGGCCGCGCGCTCGGGCTCGCGCAACGCCGCCCAGCTCGGCGCCATGGTGGTCAGCGAAGAGATCGCCGCGCTCGAACAGATGGGCATCCGCCCGCTCGGCTTCCTGGTGGCGCCGAAGGTGGTCGCCTGCGGCTTCGCCGCGTTGTCGCTCGGCGTCGTCTTCGACGTCGTCGCCATGTGCGGCGGCGCCTTGTTCGCGTGGGCGGTCGCCGGCATCGAGCTCGACGCGTTCGCCGAGCAGCTGCGCACGGCCCTGCACATGTCGGACTTCGTCGTCGCACTGGCCAAGGCGGCGACGTTCGGCGCCGCCGTCGGCATCGTCGGCTGTGCGCTCGGCCTGCGCGTGCAGGACGGCAGCGAAGGCGTCGGCCGCGCGACCACCAACGCGGTCGTGCTCGGCATCTTCCTGATCATCGTCGTCGACGCGGCGTTCGTGACCTGCCAACGGATGCTGGTGTGACCATGCACGGAGCCGACTCCTACGCCGCCAGCGGCCACGCCAGCAGCGACCTGGTGCGCGCGCTGGCGCTGACCACGCAGTTCGGCGAACGCACGATCCTCGACGGCGTCGATCTCGCGATCCGCCGCGGCGAGGTGTTCGTCGTCATGGGCCCGTCCGGCTGCGGCAAGACGACGCTGTTGCGCCATCTGTGCGGCCTGCTGCCGCCGACGCTCGGCTCGGTGTCGGTCGCCGGCCACGACCTCTACGCGGCCTCGCCCGAGCTGCTGCACGACCTGCGGCTGCGCACCGGTCTGTCGTTCCAGGGCGGCGCCTTGCTCGGCAGCCTGACCGTGCTCGAGAACGTGGCGCTGCCGCTGCGCGAGAACACCGACCTGCCACCGGCGGTGGTGCTGGAGATCGCGCGCATGAAGCTCGACATGGTCGGCCTGCTGCACGCCGCCGAGTTGCTGCCGAGTTCGTTGTCGGGCGGCATGAAGAAGCGCGCCGCCATCGCGCGCGCCATCGCCCTCGACCCCGAGATCGTCTACTTCGACGAGCCGTCGGCCGGGCTCGACCCGATCACCGCGGCCGAGATCGACAACGTCATCGTCAAGCTGAACAAGGTGTTCGGCATCACCATGGTCGTCGTCACCCACGACCTGCCGTCGGCGCACGCGATCGCCGACCGCATCGTCGTGCTGCTCGACGGCCGCGTCGCCGCCCTCGGCGAGCGCGATCGGGTCTGGAACGATCCGAATCCGCGCATCCGCGACTTCATCGAACGGCGGCTGCCGGCCGAAGACAGCCGTGGCATGGACGTCATCGCCCACCTGGAAGTCTGAGCATGCACCCGCACGGTCGCCGCTTCCGCCTCGGTCTGTTCGTGCTCGGCACGGGCTCGCTGTTCGTCGCCATGCTGGCCTTCATCCTGCAGAACAGCCTGCACAGCGAACGCGCGACCTACTTCATCCTGTTCCAGGAGAACGTGAAGGGGATGGTGGTGGGTTCGAAGGTCAACTTCCAGGGCGTGCCGATCGGTGTCGTCGCCGACATGCGCTTCCAGGACGGCCAGACGCTGGTCGAGCTGCGCGTCGATCCGACGCGCGCCAACATCCAGGACCTGACGCGCGCGCGCATGGACCGTCTGCTGGTCACCGGCCAGGTCACCGTCGAGCTCGAAGGCTACGGCAGCACCGGCAAGCCGTTGCCGCGCGGCGCGTTCATCCAGCCGAAGGAGGACCCGCTGCACTCGCTGACCGGCAGCATCCCCGAGGTCGTCGATCGCGCCAGCGGCGTGCTCGCGCGCCTCGATCGCCTGCTCGCCAGCGCCGAGGTGCTGCTCGGCGAAGGCAACCTGCAGGCGGTGGCGGCGACGCTGCAGCACGCCGAGCAGGCGTCGCGCCATCTCGCCGAAGCGACCGCGCCGGCGGCGACGGCGTTGCTGGTCGACGCGCGCGCGACGCTGCAGGCCGCGACCGGTGCGGCCGACGAAGCGAAGCGCACGATCGCGGCGCTGGGCAAGGTCGAGGGCGAACTGCGGCAGCTGCTGCACGAAGCGGCGGCGTTGGCCGGCGGTGTGCGCGGCCCGGCGCAGACCGCGCTGGCCAGCCTGCGCACGACGCTCGAAGAACTGCGCGGGCTCGCGCGCCAGCTGAAGCTGGCGCCCGACAGCCTGCTGTTCGGCGTGCGCCAACCGGCGGCGCCGCTCGGAGGAGAGCGATGATGGCGACGTTGCGTCCGTGCTGGTTCGCCGCCCTGTTCGTGTTCGCCGCGTGCGGCAGCGTCGAGGTGCCGCGCGAACGCTTCTACCGCCTCGAGGTGCCGGCCGCCGCGACGCCCGACCCGTCGCGAGGCGGCGTGCTGCGCGTGCAGGACCTGCAGCTGGCGACCTCGCTCGACTCGGACTGCCTGATGCGGGTCGACGGCATGCAGCTGTCGGCGCGGCCACTGGCGCGCTGGATCGCGCCGCTGGATCGCCTGGTCACCGATGCGCTGGTGCTCGGCCTGTCGCGCGCGCGTGTCTGCGAACTGGTCAAGGGCGGCGGCGACCCCGGCGACGAACACTGGACACTGCGCGGCCGCATCGTCGACTTCGTCGAAGCCGACGGCGGCAGCGGCCCCGAGGCCCGCGTCGCCATCGAACTGTGGCTCGAAGCCGACGGCCGCGTGCTGCTGCACGACGAGTTCGCGGCGCAGACGCCGATGGCCGATGCCAGCGCCGAGGCCGCCGTGCGGGCGCTGTCGGAGGGGCTGCGCAGCGTCGTCACCGACGTCGTCGCCCGCATGCAGCGGCAGGATCTGTTCGCCAAGGCGCGCGCGGCTGCGACCGATGGCGCCGACGCGGCTGCCGTGCCGGGCCGCTGATCCGTCGCAGAACGAGCCGGGCGCGCACGGGTGTTGGAGTCGCGGTGGCATCGGCGCCGATGGCCTTGGCCGTGAGCACCCTCCTGCGCGCGGCTGCCGTCGCCTTGTCGTTGTCGTTCGTCGTCGCCATGGCCCAACAGCCGGTGGCGCCGCCGCCGGGCCAGCCCGCCGGCGAGCTGCCGCGCTGGTCGCAGTGGTTGCAGGGCGAACCGCTCGAGCTCGGTGGCCAGGGTGCGCCGGCGGCGACCGTCGTCGTCGACCACGCCGCGGCGCCGAACCGTGCGGCCTTCGCCGGCGACGGCGACTGCTTCGCCGACCTCGCGCGGCGCTTCGGTCCGCGCGGCCTCGTCGTCGTCGCCCTGGTGGTCGCCGCTCCGGCCAGCGGCCTCGAGCACTGGGCCGGTTGCCGCGTCGCCGTCGACCCGGAGGCCGCTGCGGCGCGCCACTGGCGGCTCGGCGACGGGCGCGGTTCGGTGGTGGTGCTCGATGCGCGCGGCGAACTGGTGTTCCACGGCACTGCCGACGGCGGCGTCGTCGATGCGGTCGAAGCGGTGCTGGCTGCGAAGGGCGCGCCGCTGCCGCGTCCGCAGGCGGCGAGCCTGCGCAGCGAGATCCTGGCCAGCTACGACGACCTGAGCGGCAACAACGCAGCGCAGCTGCTCGGGCGCGTGCTGGCGATGGCGCCGCACGACGGACCGATGCGGGCACTGCGCTACCTCGCGGCGGCGCACAAGCAGAACGATCGCGAGGCGGCCGGGCGGGAACTGCGCGAGTCGCTCGAGGTGCTGGCCGGCGAGGTGCGGCCGCTCGCGGCGTTCGCCGACCTCGTGTTGCGCGGCGATCCGCGCGGCCCCGGCGTGGCCGCGACGCTGCGCGCTCCGCTGCAGGCGGCGGCCGCGGCGGCGCCGCACGATCCGGTCGTGCAGCTGGCATGGCTGCGCGCGCTGCGGGCCGCCGGCGACGGCCGCGAACTGATGCGGCAGGCCCTGCGTGCGCGCAAGGTCGTCGCCGCGGCGCCGGAGCACTGCCTCGACTTCGTCTCCGTTCTGGTCCAGGACGTCGATCCGGCGGTGCACCGCGATCTGTGCACCATCGTGCTCGAGCGGGCGGAGGAACTCGGGGCGGAAGCGCGGCAGCTGGTGGCGCTCCGCTACGCGGTGCGGCTGCGCTGCGACGCCGATCCGGCCGCGGCCAAGGAGCTGCTCGACGCCTACACGCGCGACACCGAGCTGCGCTCGACGTTGAACAACGACTGCTGGTACTTCCTGACCGAACTGCGCACGATGGGGCGCTGCGACGTGTTCGCGGTGGCTCTGGCCGAACGGATGATCGAACAGCGCGAGACGCTGGAGGCGTTCGAGTTCGACACCGCTGCCCTGGCGATGTTCACGGTCGGTCGCACGGCCGAGGCGGTGAGCCTGCAGGAGAGTGCGGTCGAGAAGGCCGGGGCCGGCAGCCCGGAGTACGCGGAGCGGCTCGATCGCTACAAGGCGGCGCTGGCGGCGGCACCGCGCTGACGCCGGCGCCGACACCGGTGGCGGTGGGCGGTGGCGAAGGAGCGCGTGGAGAACGTGCAGATACGGGCTTGTGCGGCGGGGATGCCTTGCTATCCTCCCTGCCCCTTTTCCTTTCGAGCCGCCATGTCCAGAGTCTGCGCAGTCACCGGTCGTCGCACCCGCATTGGTCACCAAGTCAAGCGCCGTGGTCTGGCCAAGAAGGACGGCGGTGTCGGCCGTCGTGTCACCGGCCGCAGCAAGCGCACGTTCAAGCCGAACCTGCAGCCGGTGCGCGTCCTGACGCCGGAAGGCGCCGTGGTCACGCTGAAGCTGTCGACCAAGGTCATCAAGCGCGGCATCATCACCCTGAAGAAGGGCGACAAGACGGTCTCGTATCCGCTGGTGAAGGCCGTCCGCGGCCGCAACCGCCAGTTCACGAAGGCCCAGAAGGGCTGAGTTCACCACGGCCCACAAGGGCTGGGCGGGCGGCGGAGCTCCTCGCCTAGCTCCCCGTTCCCTTCCGCGTGCGTCGCGCCGGCGCCTTGCCGGCGTGGGTCATGCACGCCCGGGTGCAGCCATTTGCCCCGCGCGACTTGCAGGTCGCGCCCAGCCATCGCAGGCTTCGCCGTCGCATGACCGACCTGCCACCCAAGGACCAGAGCCCGTTGCCCGCCGTCCCGCCGCCGGCTGGCTCCAGTCCGCAACTCGCCGAAGCCGCAGCCGTGTCGCTGCGCCTGCTGTCCGGCACGGTGTCGAAGCGCACCTTGGACCAGCTCCGGCAGCAGCTGCCGCAGAGCCCCGACCCGCGCGCCGCGATCCACGCCGCGGTCCTTGCTGAGCCGGTCGACGAGAAGCTGCTGCTGACGAAAGCGCTGTCGACGCAGCGGGAGTGGATTGCGCGCGGCGGCCGCTGGCGTGGCCCTTCGCTGGGATTCCGCGCCAAGAGCCTCTTGGCCCGCTTGTGCGCGCAGCTGGTGGTCACCTTGCTCTACCTGCTGCTGTTCGTGGTCGCGCTGCTGGCGCTGAAGTACCGGGACCCGGACTGGGATCTCTACCGACTGCTGAGCTGGGGCCGCGAGTTGTTCGGCTCGCGGTGATCGCCGACGCTGCGAAGCATGTTCCGGGCAGCTCGGCCAACGAATCTGGATAGTTGTCCACAGCGGCCGCCTTGCCCCAGTCTCGTGATGAGCTCGCAGCAAGTGCGCAGCCGACCGTTGGTTCGAGCTGCGGAGCTGCCGGCGTCATCGGCGCTTCGCCGACTTGGCCGCCACGGGCTGGGGAACGACCTGTCGAAAAACCTGGGGAGCGGTTGTTGAAATCCCGTGGAGTCCTGGCATGATCCCCGAACTCGACGAACGGCGAGCTGCAGCTAGCCTGGCTGCGGACCGACGGGCGACGAGTGGTGGAGGCCTCGGTCTCCACCGGCAGCGAAACGCTCTCTGACCGTCCGAAAGAACACGCCGCTGTGACTGACCATCCGGCGGCAAGAATCAGCTGGCGCAAGCTGGCTGGTCCTGTTCCCAGCAGACACCGTCGGGTCTTGGCTGTGTGGTGGAGACCAGTATCCCCCTCCCTAACCGCCCTCTCCATTGCGTAGCCCTGACCCGCATTCACGGGCCTCAGTTCTGACCGGCTGAGGCCCGTATTTTTTGTCCGTGGCCATCCGCGGCCTTCGCAGCGGGCGCCGCCATCGCTTCGCCGGCACGCAACTCCGCGACATGGCGGTGGCGAAGCAAGGCCGCGGTGCCTAGGTTGCGCCGCCCGCGGTGACGCCGGCATGGTGCCCACCCCGGTCGACGGCAGGTAGCGATCGCGATGACGAAACCAGGATTCCGCAAGGGCCGCCCTGGAGGGGGGCGGGCGGGCAACCCCGCCGAGGGCGCCGACAACTTCCTCAGCACCGCCCTGTTCTCGCAGGCGCAGATCCTGCACCTGATGCGCAACGAGTTCGCGCGGGCTCGGCGGCACGGCCTGCCGCTCGGTTGCCTGCTGCTGCAGGCGGACCGGCTGGCGCAGCTCGTCGACCTGCACGGTGCCGAACTTCGCCAGTCGCTGCGCGCCGCCGTCGCCCGCATGGTGCGCGAGAAGACGCGCGGCTCCGACCTGCTCGGCACCACCAACGACGACCGCTACCTGCTGGTGTTGCCGCACACGAACCTCGCCAACACGCGGGTCGTCGCGCACCGCCTGCACCAGATGCTCGGGGAGCTCGACGTCGCCGTCGACGGCCGTTCGCTGGCGTTGTCGTGGAGCGTCGGCTTCACCGCGTGCGACGACCAGAAGACCCTGTTCTTCGACAGCATGCTGGCGCAGGTCGAGGCGGCGCTCGAGTTCGCTGGTCTGCGCGGCGGCAACCAGGTCGTCTCGTTCGGCGAGACCCAGCTGCGCGGCGGCGGCGGCGAAAGCCAGGCCCGCACCGCCGACCCGATGCCGCGGCGCCGCAGCACCGATCGACAGGACGGAGAAGCTCCATGAGCGACGGCCCCATGCGCATCCTGCTGGTCGAGGACGAGCAGACGATCGCGATCACCCTGAAGGACGATCTGGAAGGTGCCGGCTACGAGGTCGTGCACAAAGCGGACGGCAAGGAGGCGATCACCGAGCTCGGCCGCACCAGCTTCGACGTCGTCATCACCGACGTGCGCCTGCCCGGCGCCGACGGCATGCAGGTGCTGCAGGCGGCGAAGAAGGCCCGCCCCGACACCGAGGTCCTGGTGATGACCGCCTACGCGACCGTCGAGCACGCGGTCGAGGCGATGCGCCTCGGTGCCGACGACTACATCCAGAAGCCGTTCCTGAACGAGCACGTGCTCGAGCGGCTGCGGCGCATCGGCAAGTTCCGCGCGCTCTTGAGCGAGAACGTCAAGCTGCGCGAGCAGCTGAACAACAGCCACGGCCAGGGCCTGCCGGGGGTCATCGGCCAGAGCCGCGCGATGCAGGCAGTGGTGAAGACGGTGCGCACCGTGGCCCCGACCGAGGCGTCGGTGCTGATCGAAGGCGAGAGCGGCACCGGCAAGGAGCGCATCGCCCGCGCCATCCACCTGCTCAGTGCCCGCAAGGACAAGCCGTTCGTCGCGCTGTCGTGCGGCGCGCTGCCGGACACGCTGCTCGAGACCGAGCTGTTCGGCCACGAGAAGGGCGCCTTCACCGATGCGCAGCGCCAGCGCCGCGGCCGTTTCGAGGTCGCCGACTCGGGCACGATCTTCCTCGACGACATCGACGACATGCCGCTGTCGGTGCAGGTCAAGCTGCTGCGCGTGCTGCAGGAACGCGAGTTCGAGCGCGTCGGCGGCGAGACCCTGATCCGCGTCGACATCCGCGTCGTCGCCGCCACCAAGGTGCCGCTGCTCGACCACGTGCGCGCCGGCAAGTTCCGCGAAGACCTCTACTACCGCCTGAACGTCGTCCCGGTGCGGTTGCCGCCGCTGCGCGAACGCGAAGGCGACCTGCCGCTGCTGGTGCAGCACTTCATCGAGAAGCTCGGCGGCGGCCGCCTGTTCACCGTCAAGACCGACGTGCTCGAGTCGATGAGCGAGTACTCGTGGCCCGGCAACGTGCGCGAGCTGGAGAACCGGCTGGCGCAGGCGATCGCGCTGTCGGGCGGCGCCACGATCCTGAAGAAGGAGCATCTGCTGCCGGTCGACAAGACGCGGCGTGCGGCGCTCGAGCCGCCGACGGCGCTGCGTTCGCTGCGCGAAGTGATGGTCGAGGCCGAGCGCGAGCACCTGAAGACCGTGCTGCGCGGCGTCGGTGGCCATCGCACCAAGGCCGCGTCGGTGCTCGGCATCTCGCGCAAGGTGCTGTGGGAGAAGCTCAAGGACTACGGCATCGAATGAACGCGAGCCGCTTCGCCACCGGGGCCGGTGTGCTGCTGGCCGCCGTCTTCGCCGCCGGCGCCGCCGTCGCCCAGGACGCCGTCGCCGGCAGCGCTCGCGGCGTGCCGCCGCCGACGCGCTTCGAGCGCGTGTTGTGGTGCAGCGACCTGGGGCGCAGTGCCAAGCCGGCGGCAGCGCTCGGCTTCACCGCGGTGCAGCTCGGCCGCGGCGTCGACCCGAAGCCAGCACTCGACGCCGGTCTCGGCTTCTACCTCGACCAGCCGATCGGCAAGGGCGTGCTCGAGCTGCGCGACGAACAATGGCAGCCGCTGGCGCGCGCCTACGAGCAGCAGCGCGACGCCAGCGTCCTGGTCCGACCGGGTTGCTACGGCGATCCCGAGCGCCTTGCCGCGGCGGTGGCGGCGGCGGTCGCCGAGACGCAGCGGGTCGCGGGTCCGGCGCTGCGCTTCGTCGCCCTCGCCGACGAACCGTCGGCGACGCGCCACGACGCACCGCTCGACACCTGCCGTTGCGCGCACTGCCTGGCGGCGTTCCGCGCGCGCGTGCAGACGCTGCACCCCGAACTCGCCACCGCTTGCGCCGTGCTCGGCACCCAGTACGCGGCCTTCGCCGACGTGCTGCCGCCGACCACCGACCAGATCCGGCGCCGCGAACTCGGCGAGCGGGCACTGCCGCGCGACCTGCGCGGCTGGAACCTGGCGCGGCAGTTCGTCGACGAACAGTTCGCCGCCGCGGTGCACCAGCTCGCCGGCGCGGTGCAGCGCGCCGCGCCGACGGTGCCGGTCGGCTTGACCGGGACCTCGGCGCCGGCGGCGTTCGGCGGCAGCGATCCGCGCCGCCTGCTGTCGCCGCTGACGTTGGTCGAGCCGTATGCGATCGGCGGCGCGGTCGAACTGGCGAGTGCGTTCGCGCCGTCGGCGCATCGCTACGCGACGATCGCACCGCCTGGGCCCGACGAACTGGCGGGCGCGCCGCTCGCCGGCTTCGTACGTTCGCAGGTGGCGGCACTCGCCTGCCGCGGCGCCGCCGGCGTCGTCGTCTGGAACGACGGCACCGTGTTCGGCGACGGCGGCGAGCCGACTCCGTTCGCCGCGGCGCTGGGGGCGGCGATGCAGCGCTACGGGCCCGCCCTCGACGCCTGCGCGGGCGCCAGCATCGAGCCCTCGTCGGTATGGATGGTCGAGGACCAGGCGACGGTGCGCGCTTGGTGGATGCTCGACTCGGTCGGCGACGGCATGACCTGGGTGCGGCGCCTCGCGTCGTACGAAGCGAAGAACAGCACCAGCCAGGCCGCGCGCGTCGGTTGGCTGCGCCTCCTGCAGGACCTCGGCTTCACGCCGCGGCTCGTCGGCAGCGACGGCCTCGCCGAGCGTCTGCTGCAGCAGGCGCCGCGTTGCCTCGTGTTGCCGGCGCTGCTGTCGCTCGACGACCGCACCGCGCAGGCGATCGCCGCCTACACGCGGGCCGGCGGCGTCGTGCTCGCCGACCACGGCACCGCGCTCTACGACGGCAGCCTGCTGCGCCGCGACCGAGGCGGGCTCGACGACCTGTTCGGCATCACCGAGCGCAGCCTCGACTGGGACGACCAGCTGGTGCGCCAGGGCCGGGTGCAGGGCTCGGGCCGGGGTCTGCCGCTGGCCGAAGCGCGGCTGCGCGGCGAACTCGCCGAGCGGCGCGACGCCGGCGACGCGCAGGTCGAGAAGAAGCACGGCACCGGCCTCGCGGTCTACCTGAACGCGCCGGTCGCCGCCTACGACGCCTGGCGCCTCGACGAGAAGGCGGTCGAGCCGGCGCGCGAACTGCGCCGCCGCGTGCGTTCCGTGCTGCAGCGCGCCGGCCTGCAGCCGCCGTGCGAACTGCGCGGCGACGGGCTGCCGACCTGCGTCGCCCGCACCGTGCTGAAGCTGCGCGACGGCCGCACCGTGCACGCGATCCAACTGCAGGCGCTGGCGCGCCCGGGCCTCTTGGCGCAGCTGGCGAAGGACGGTCCGCGTGCGGTGACGTTCGAGCTGCCGGCGGCACGCACGCTGCGCCTGCTCGGCGGCGCCGAGGGCGTGCAGCCCGAACTCGGCCGCACCGCGCGCTGCGAACTGCGCCTCGACCCGTTCGGTGCGCTGTTCGTCGAGGTCGCCGATTGACCCGCGTGCTCGGCACCCGCATCGAGCCGCTGCGTGCCGTCGCGGACCGCGCGCTGCTCGTCTCCGACCTGCACATCGGCAGCGACGGTGGGGCGGCACTCGCGCACCTGCGCTGGGCGATCGCCGCCGCGGCGGCGCAACGGGCCACGCTGCTGGTGCTCGGCGACCTGTTCGACAGCTACGTCAGTCGCGCGCAGGTGCGGCACGGCGTCTGGCGCGAGGTCGCCGGCCTGTTCGCGCGCGCGGTCGCCGACGGCGTGCCGGTGGCGATGCTGGTCGGCAACCGCGACTTCCTGCTCGGCGACGAGTTCGTCGCCGCGAGCCGGGTGCAGTTGTCGCGCGGCGGGTTGCGCGGCGTGCTCGGTGGCGTCGACACGCTGCTGTTGCACGGCGACGAGCTGTGCCAGAACGACCTGCCGTACCAGCGGGCCAAACGCTGGCTGCGGCAACCGTGGCTGCGCTGGCTGGCACGCCACCTGCCGTTGCGCCTGGCCTTCGCGGTGGCCGAGAAGGCGCGCCGCAAGAGCCGCATGGTGGTGGCGACCGGCGACCAGACCCGCTTCCTGCCGAGCCGCGCGGCGGTGGCCGCGGCCTTCGGCAACGGGGCGCCGCGGCTGGTGTTCGGCCACATCCATCGCCGCGCCCACGGGCGCCTCGGTGGTGGCGAGTACTGGGTGCTTCCAGCCGGTGACGCCGAGGCCATCGGGGTCTGGTTGGCTGCCGGCGAGGCTCGCCTGGTGCGGCTGTCCGCCGGCGGGGATCTGACCCCCGAGCCGACCCCGCCGGAGTGCCCGCTGTCGGCCTGATGCTGCGGTGGTGCTTGCCGCGAGGCGGCGCAAATGCCGGTTGCGGGCCGGCGACGGCGGTCGCTACACTCTCGCGCCCTTTCGTCGGCCACTGGGACCGTCATCGGATCGTCGACCGCAGTGTGCGCCGGCCGCGATCCACGCCAATCCGGATCGACACACGAAGCTCTCCCCTCCCTTGATCGCCAGCATCGCCACAGGTGGCACGGGCTCGCCCGTGCTGCCGACCGAAGTCGTCGCCATCGACGGCCCGTCGGGCGCCGGCAAGAGCACGGTCGCGCGCCAGCTGGCGCAGCGACTCGGCTTCGGCTTCCTCGACACCGGGGCGATGTACCGCGCGATCACGTGGCACTTCCTGCAGGAGGGCTGCGCACCGGCCGAGGTCGCTGCGGAACCCGATCAGGGGCACGCCCGCATGCAGCGTTCGCTGCAGCAGGCGCGGCTCGAACTGGTCGGCGGCCGTGTGGTGTTGAACGGTCGCGACGTGACCTCGCACCTGCGCACGCGCGAGGTCGAGTCGCAGGTCTCGGCGGTGTCGGCGCTGTCGTTCGTGCGCGCTTCGATGCGCGACCTGCAGCGCCTCGTGGCCGCCGCCGGTCCGGTCGTCGCCGAAGGGCGCGACATGGGCTCGGTGGTGTTCCCGCAGGCCAAGTGGAAGGTCTACCTCGACGCCGCGCCGAGCGAACGTGCGCGCCGCCGCAGCCAGGACTTCGCCCGCCAGGGCCGCGTGGTCAGCGAGAGCGACGTGCTCGACGAGATCCTCGTGCGCGATCGCCTCGACAGCACGCGTTCCGACGCGCCGCTGCGGCAGGCTCCCGACGCGCTGTACGTCGACTCGACCGGCTTGACCACCGAGGTCGTGGTCGCGCGGTTGCTCGACTACGTGCGCGGCGTCGGCGCTTCGGGTTCCGCCGCCGGCGGGCGGGCCGCGGGCAACGTGCGCACGCAGGAGGCGCCGTGAGCGCAGGCGCGCCGAAGACGACGCCGCCCGGTGGCGCGACCTCGGGACTGCCCGCCGCGGGCCCGAAGGCGGCACCGCGCACGACGCGCGTGATCGCGCGCAGTCCGTTCTGGTGGCTGGTGTCGAAGGTGCTGGTGCTGAGCTTCTGCAAGCTCTACTTCCGCCTGCGCGTCGAAGGCCGCCACCACGTGCCGAAGACCGGCCCGCTGCTGCTCGTCGCCAACCACGCCAGCTACGTCGACCCGCCGCTGGTCGGCATCACCGCCGGCCGCTGGGTCGGCTTCCTGGCGCAGGCCGGGCTCGCCAAGCTCGGCCCGCTGCGTTGGTGGCTGACGCAGATGGGCGTCACGCTGATCGACCGCGACGCGCCGTCGAAGGAGGCGCTGCGGGTGATCGCCGAGTGCCTGGCCAAGGGCGAAGCGGTCGGCATCTTCCCCGAAGGCACGCGCAGTGGCGACGGCTCGGTCGGGGCGTTCCGCAACGGCGTCGAGTTCCTGGTGCGCCGCACCGGGGCGACCGTGGTGCCGATCGGCCTCGACGGCAACTTCCGCGCGTTCCCGCGCAAGGCCATCCTGCCGCGGCCGCGCAAGCTGGTCGTGCGCTACGGCGCGCCGATGACGGCGGCCGAGGTGTTGGCTCCGGGCGGCGTCGAACGCCTGCGCGCGCGCGTCGCCGAACTGGCGCACGCGCCACTGCGCGCGACCGTCGCCGGCGAGGGCGCTCCGCCCGGTGGCGACGCCGGGGCAAGTGCGGGACCGGTTCGATCCGATACGGCGGCTTCGGCCGCGCCAGCCGCTCGCCGCGAGGCGAGTGGCGGGGCGCCCGGACCGTCCTCGACTTCTTCTTCCGCCGGTGGTGGGGCATGAGCCTCGCCAGTGGCGAAACCGGCCGTCGGATGTCTCCGGCGGTCGGGACCGTGGACGTTGCACCCTCCGGATGGTCCGGCGGGGCTCCTTCTCCTGTCGCGTTGGTTTCCCCTACTCTTCAACCCCTTTTCCGTTAGATGCACGGCAAGAACCTGATCAAGAAGTTCGCGATGTCGGCCGACGAACTGTCGCGCCTGACCTCGGAGGCGCTCGGCAGCGCCACCCTCGCCGAACTCGACACCGCCATCGGCAAGACCGTCGCCGAGCTGGCTCCCAACAAGATCGTCAAGGGCAAGGTCATCAAGGTGCAGGAGGACGGCACCGTGGTGGTCGATGTCAGCTACAAGGCCGAAGGCCACATCGCGATCGACGAGTTCCCGGATCCTCTGGCCGTGCAGCCGGGCATGGAGATCGAGTGCCTCGTCGAGCAGATCAACGACGCCGAGGGCTACATCCTGCTGAGCAAGCGGAAGGCCGATCGCATCCGCGGCTGGGAGAACATCATCCAGACGCACAAGGAAGGCGACTCGGTCAAGGGCCTCGTGCTGCGCAAGATCAAGGGCGGCCTGCTGGTCGACATCGGCGTGCCGGTGTTCCTGCCGGCGTCGCAGGTCAACATCCGCCGCGCGGGTGACATCGGCGACTGGATCGGCAAGGACATCGAGGCGCGCATCATCAAGATCGACGAGGAGCGGATGAACATCGTCATCTCGCGCCGCAAGCTGATCGAAGAGGAGCGCGAGACGAAGAAGGCGCAGCTGCTCGCCGAGCTGGCCGAGGGTCAGGTGCGCAAGGGCGTCGTCAAGAACATCGCCGACTTCGGCGTGTTCGTCGACCTCGGCGGCATCGACGGCCTGCTGCACATCACCGACATGTCGTGGGGCCGCGTGAACCACCCGTCGGAGATGCTGAAGCTCGACGACGAGGTCGAGGTCAAGGTGCTGAAGATCGACCGCGAGCGCGAGCGCATCGCGCTCGGCATGAAGCAGAAGAGCGCTTCGCCGTGGGAGAACATCACGGAGAAGTACCCGGTCGGCAAGCGCATCGAGGGCGAGGTCGTCAACCTGATGAGCTACGGCGCGTTCGTCAAGCTCGAGGACGGCGTCGAAGGCCTCGTGCACATCTCGGAGATGTCGTGGACCAAGCGCGTCAACCACCCGAACGAAGTCGTCAAGCAGGGCGACAAGGTCGAGGTCGTCGTGCTCGAGATCGACACCGAGAAGCAGACGATCTCGCTCGGCATGAAGCAGACCGAGGTCAACCCGTGGGACATGGTGGCGGAGAACTATCCGCCGGGCACGGTCATCCGCGGCAAGGTGCGCAACCTGACCAACTACGGCGCCTTCATCGAACTGCAGGAAGGCATCGACGGTCTGCTGCACATCACCGACATGAGCTGGACCCGCAAGATCACCAACCCGAGCGAGGTGGTGAAGAAGGGTGACGAGATCGAGTGCGTCGTGCTCTCGGTCGACCAGGAGAAGAAGCGCATCGCGCTCGGCCTGAAGCAGCTGCAGGCCGACCCGTGGAGCGGCGACATCCCGGCCCGCTACCACATCGGTGACAGCGTCCCGGGCACGGTCACGAAGATCACCAACTTCGGTGTGTTCGTGGAGCTGGAGCCGGGTCTCGAAGGCCTGCTGCACATCTCGGAGCTGGCCGACCACAAGGTCGACAACCCCGAGGAAGTGGTCAAGGTCGGCCAGCGCGTCGAGGTCCGCATCATCAAGATCGACACCGACGAGCGGAAGATCGGCCTGACCCTGATCCAGGCGCACTTCGAGGAAGGCGACGAGAGCGACGCCACCCCGGCGAAGGAACCGGAGCCGAAGCAGCCGCAGGCGCCGACGCTCGGTTCGCTCGCCGACCAGCTGAAGGGCATCGGCCAGCGCGTCAGCGCGCGCGAAGCCGCGAAGAAGGCCGGCGAGGGCGACGGCCAGTGAGCTGCGTCCCAGCCAACGCTGGGACGCTCGACGGGGTGCGCCGCGTGCACGCCCCGAACACCGCGAGGCGGGCCTGGTCCCGCCTCGCTGCGTGGATGCTGTTCGGCACGTTCGCGGGGTGTGTCACCACCTACGAGACCGTGCCCTTGTTCGGGACGCCCGACCTGCCGCCCCCCGAGGCGTCGGCGGTGACGATCCCGTTCGGCAGCGAGGGTGCTGCCCCCGGCGTGCTCGGCGACGTCTACCGCAGCGTGCTGGTGCGCATGCAGGAGCTGGTCAAGGGCAAGGAACGCGACCTGCCGCAGCTCGAGAGCCTGCTCGCGCGCTACGACCGCCCTGGCCTGCCGGCGAGCGTCGCCGCCGCGATGGCCAGCTACCGCACCGTCGCCCACGGCTGGCGCTGCCTCGACCAGCTGCGCGCCAACGCGCGCGTCGAGGTGTCCGTCGGCATCGCCCGCGATGGCGCCGATGGGATCCCGGCCCGAGCCGCTCTGCCGCAGCCGGCCGCCTCCGGGGCGACGACGACAGCCGTGGCCGAAGTGCCGGGGCTCGCACCGCCGCCGCCGCCGCCAGCCGTTCCGCCGATCGGCGCTCCGGTGCGCTTCGAGCTGGTGGCCACCGCCGGCGCCGAGCCGATCGTGATCGGCGGCGACGGCAGCGACGACGCCAACGTGTTCGCCGTCGTCAGCTACGTCGAGGATGCCTACGTCGACGGCTCGACCCGGTCGTGGAAGCACGAGGACATGGTCACCTTGCCCGCCGACTGCGACCTGCGCGGCAGCGCGGTGCTGGCCGTGCCGGTGCAGCTCGACGCTCCCGGCGGCGAGGCGGTCCGGCGCCGGGTGCGCGTCTGCTTCGACCTGCTGCCGGGCTTCCTCTTCTGCGGCGCCGTGCGGGCCCCGATCCGCCGCACCCGCCTCGGCGAGACGACGATCACGCAGTATCCGCGCGGTTACGAGGCGATCACCGCAGCGCCGCTGGCGCAGCTGCAGCAGGCCCTCGCCGTGTTCGCGCCGCGCGACTTCGCGCGCGCCTGGCTCGCCGCCCAGGCGACCACCGGCGCCGAACGCACCGAGGCGATGGGGCTGTTGATCGACCAGGTGCGGCTCGGCCGCCCCGAGCAGGCCACGGTGGCGATGGCGACACTGTCGGCGATGACCGACGGTGCGGTGCCGATCGGCGACCGGGAAGGCTGGCTTGCCTGGTGGCAGCGCCGCCGCTAAGCAGCAGCGGTGAAGTTCCCACCTGTGGAAGAGCAGCTCGCGGTGCTGAAGCGTGGCACCGTCGACATCAAGAGCGAAGACGAGCTGAAGCAGCGCCTGCAGCAGTCGCGCGACACCGGCGTGCCGCTGCGCGTGAAGCTCGGCATCGACCCGAGTTCGCCCGACATCCATCTCGGCCACACGGTCGTGCTGCGCAAGCTGCGCGACTTCCAGCGGCTCGGCCACCAGGCGATCGTGCTGTGGGGCACGGCGACAGCGATGGTCGGCGACCCGACCGGGCGCAACAAGACGCGGCCGGCGCTGACGCGCGAGCAGGTCGAGCACAACAAGCAGACCTACCGTTCGCAGGTGGCGAAGGTGCTCGACGTGCAGGCCGCCGAGGAGCGCGAGAACGGCGAGTGGTTCCACAAGCAGACGTTCATGGACTGCGTGGCGCTGGCCGGCCGCTACACCGTCGCGCGCATCCTCGAGCGCGACGACTTCCAGAAGCGCTACCGCGCCGAGCAGCCGATCTCGGTGCACGAGTTCCTCTACCCGCTGCTGCAGGGCTGGGACTCGGTCGAGCTGCGCGCCGACGTCGAACTCGGCGGCACCGACCAGCTGTTCAACCTGATGGTCGGCCGCGAACTGCAGAAGCAGAGCGGTCAACCGTCGCAGGTCTGCATCACGACGCCACTGCTCGAAGGGCTCGACGGCAGCCAGAAGATGTCGAAGTCGCTCGACAACTACGTCGGCGTCGCCGAGTCGGCCTCGGTGCAGTTCGGCAAGCTGATGAAGGTGCCCAATCCCCTGCTGCCGAAGTACCTCGAGCTGCTGACCGACCTGCCGCAGGAGCGCATCCAGGCCTTGGTCGGCAATCCGCTGGACGCCAAGTTCGCGCTCGCCGCGGCCGTCGTCGCCGGCTACCACGGCGACGCCGCCGCCGCGGCGGCCCGCGCCGAGTACGACCGGGTGCACCAGCAGGGAGGCCTGCCAGACGTGTTGCCCGAATGGCGGCCGGCCGCGGACGTGCGCCGCGATGCCGAGGGTCGCATCGCGTTGCCCACGGCGATGGCGGCGTCGGGACTGGTGTCGTCGAGCAGTGAGGCGAGGCGCCTGATCGAGGGCAAGGGCGTGCGCGTCGACGGCGTGGTCGTGGTCGACGTCAAGGCGAGCTACGGCCCCGGCACCTACGTGGTCCAGGTCGGCAAGGCCAAGGCGTCCCGCTGGATCGTCGGTTCGTGAGCGAAGTTCGACCCGCCGCCACAGGAGTTTCGCTGTGTTCGAGTGCGGGTTGCCACTTCCCCTCGCTGCTTTGCGCTCGCCTCCGCTTGCGATCGTCGACGCGGAATGCCGATGCTCCTCTCCCGCTCCGGCTGGTTAGGATGCGGGCGCGGTGGGGCGGGCTCACCCCGGTGGCAGGCGATCGGTGAACGAACGAGGCGGTGCATGGTCGGCTTTCCTGCGAGCGTGGCAGCGTTGGTCCTAGGCGCATTCGGTGCGGCGTGCCCGCTGCTGCCCGCGGCCCACCCGCAGACCGTGCCCCAGAGCCCGGCGACCGCTGCGCCCCAGGGGCAGGACGAACTCGATCGCCTGCGCAGCCAGCTGCAACGCGCCGGCGCCGACGGCCGCGAGGCTCGCGAGCAGGCGGTCGAACGTCTGCTGGTCCAGCCGACCCTGGCGGCGCACCGGCTGCTGGGGGATGCGCTGCTGTCGCAGCGCGACCCTGATGGTCTGCGAGCGACGATCCTGAACGCCCTCGCCCGCCACGCGCTGCTGGCGAGCGATCGCCTGTTCGGCGGCGCCTCCGAAGTGGTGCGCGCGCAGATCCTGCACGGGTACTTCGTCGCCGTGCTGCCCATGTGGAGCGCTGGGGCCACCGACCCACTGCTGTCGCTGGCGCAGAAGGCGCTGCAGCGACTGCCGGCGCGCGAACTCGACGCCGCCGCGCGCAGCGTGCTCGCGTCGGCACCGCCCGAGCAGCGCTGTGCCGCGCTCCGTTGCCTCGCCGACCTGCAGCAGACGCTGTTCGCACCGACGATCGCCGAGGCACTGGCCGGCAACCAGGAACAGGTGCGTGCCGCGGCCACAGAGGCCCTGCAGCGCCTGCTCTACCCGCCGCAGCCGTTGCGCACGGTCGAGCAGTTCCAGGCGTTCTGGCAGCAGCATTCCGAACTGCGCTACGTCGACCTCGCCGAGCGCGCGGCGCGTCGGGCGCTCGCGGCCCCGGACAACCTCGAAAACCAGATCCGCGCCGTTCGCCGTGAAGCAGATCGCGACATCGTGCGCGCGCTGGTCGAGCGCAGCCCGGGCATCGATTGGGCGTCGGTGCAGTTGCGCACGGTGGTCGACGACGTCGCCACGCGCGACGCGTGCCTCGAGATCCTGCGCGACTCGCTGCGCAACGGGTTGCCAGCCGAAGACTCCGCCGCCCCGCGGCTCGCGTTCGCGCGCGCCCTGCTGGCCCGGCACAAGCAGCTGCCGTCCAGCGATCCGCGCGCCAGTGCGTTGCTGCTCGAGGTGGTCGCATCCCTGGTGCGCGCCGACGACCCGGAGCTGCCCGCGGAAGTGGTGGCGCTGCTGCTGGCGCAACTCGACGCCAAGGACGAAGGGACGCAGTTGGCGGCGCTGCGCGGCCTCCGACGCTTCCCGTCGGTCGAGACGCGGGCGCGACTGGTCCAGCTCGGCCGCACGTGGGCGACGATGGACGGGCGGCGCCCCCAGCTCGCCGCGGCCTTGGCGACCCTGGCGACACGCACGTCACCGCGCTGGTTGGCACCGCTGCCGACCGATGCCGACAAGGCGGACTGGTTGTTCCTCGTCGCCGCGTGCCTGCGCATGGCCGATGCCCGCGAGATCCGCGAATCGGCGCTGCAGTTGACGCAGGTGCTCGACGGCAAGGACCAGCGGGTGCCCGAAGTGTTCGACCTGCTGGTCGCCCTCGCGCGCGACGCCGCCGTCGAGGCGAAGGTGCGCGCCGCCGTCGTGATCCAGCTGCAAGGGTGGCGCAGCGACCCGGTCCACGCCGAGCCGTGGGTGTCGGCGATGCAGGCCCTGTTGAGCGATCCGGCGCCGGAGCTGCGGCGCCAGGCCGCCGACTCGCTGGCGCAGCTGACGTCGACGACGGACGGGCGGCGCAGCGACTGGATCGGTGCGACCATCGGTCTGCTGCGCAACCAGCTCGAGGTCGAGGCCGATCCGGCCGTCCTGCGCGACCTGGTCGACACGCTGCAGTTGTTCGGGCGCGAGCCGCAGATGCCGGAACGCGCGATCGGTGCGTTGCTGTTCGTGCTGCGCGAGATGAACCCGCCGCTGTCGGCGGAGCAGCAGGCGCGCATCGAGCCGCTGCTGCAGGCACTGACCACGATCGCCGCCGACCCGGTCGCGGCCAACCAGTGGCCCCCGGCGTGTCAGCCGCTGCAGCTGCACCGGAAGCGGCAGAGCCTGCGCCTGATCCTGCAGAACCACGCCGCGGCCGACTTCGCCAAGGAGGTCAAGACCGCCGATCCGACCGCGAGCCGGCGCGCCAAGAAGGCGATGCAGCTGCTGATCGAGACGGCGCTGCTGAAGCCTCCGCGCGAACCGTGGGCCGGCAGCGACGAACTGCTGCGCGAGGCGCGCGACGTGCGTACGGCGTTCGGCGCGCTTGAGGCGGTCGAGGACTCCGGCCTGAAGGACTCGCCGGCGCTCCGCCTGTTGCGGCTCGAGGTCGACCTGGTGTCCGGCAAGTTCCAGGACGTCGTGCAGCGCGCGGCGGCGCTGCTGAACGGTGGGGCGGCTGCGAACGGCGGCACGCCGGCGCCGCGCGTTCCCCTGTTGCCCGAGGACGAGGCGCGCGTGCGCACCCTCGCCGCCGAGGCCCAGCTGGCCCTCGCGCGCCCGGAGCAGGCGCGCAAGCTGCTCGAAGAAGCCATCGGTGCGGTCGCGACCGATGCGGCGACGTTGGACCTCGTCGGGCGCATCGGCCGTGCCCTGCTGCCGACCGACGCCGTGGGGGCGCTGGCGCTGTTCGACCGGGCGCTGAAGGCGACGCCGACCGAGGACGCCGCGTTCCGTGCGCGCTTCGTCGACTGGCTGCAGGCCAAGTTGCTCGCCGAGCCCGACAGCCGAGCCGCGACCCTGCAGCGGGCCCAGCAGCACGCGGCCCTGTTCGAGGCTGCGGACTGTCCGCCGGACCTGCGGGCGTCGTTCGAGCAGCTGCGCACGACGCGGTAGTGGGTGGCGCGCGAGGAATGCCGACAACGTGCTTGCTGTGCAGCGGGCGGTCGCTATCTTCCTCGCCTCACCCAACGCGGGGTGGAGCAGCCCGGTAGCTCGTCGGGCTCATAACCCGAAGGTCGGAGGTTCGAATCCTCCCCCCGCTACCAGTCCTGCGGACAACCGCAGGAGATCGACGCCCTGGGGCCACAAGCCCTGGGGCGTTTCTCTTTCCAGGCCGCTCGTAAGTGGCCGGCCGTGGCGCGGATGCGCGAGCGGTGGTCGCGGGTGCCAGCGAACTGCGCCGAGGGCTCCGCGAGCCGGGTTAACAGGCCGAGAGCCGAAACCGGGCGGAATTGCTCTCTCGCTCTCAGAGCAGCGGGCTGGGTTAATAACCCAAGGCCGAAAAAGGGCTTTCGATCCGAACGCTCTTCGAACATGGCCGGGCGACGGCGGTCGCTGGGTGGTGAGCCCGTGGTCGGCGTAGCTGACTAGGTCCTGGTCAACGGGCTGATGCGGCTCGGCGTCGGCACGCGGCGCGGGCTGCCGACTCCGGCTCGTCCTCGATGTCGTCGTCGCGATCTTCCGGCTGCCGTGACAGTCCTGGTCAGTTGGCGGCTTTCCTGGCGGCCGCGCGGTCCAGGCAGCGTTCGATCCGAACTCGCGTGGCTCGCTGCAAGAGCACGGGGTAGAGGTTCGCCGCCATCACGAGACCGAGCAGCGTCAAGCGCGCGGGGGTGCCATTGGAGCTGATGGCCAGTGCTCCCATGGCGAACGAGGTCGCCGCCACTCCGAGCAGGTGCACGGCTTCGCTGTGGCGCGTTCGGTGCTCGAACTCCAGAAGGCCGCGCTCGGATCGGTCGCAGAGGAAGCAGCTGTTCGGGCTGTCGGCGCGTCGCCCCATGGCGTGGCCGATCGTGACGACCATGCGCTTGAACAGGTCGACGCCGAGGGACGTGTGCAAGCGGCCGCTGAGCTCGACGTTCCTCGGGGCGAAGTAGGCGTCGCTCCATCGAGGTGACCATCGCGGGTTGGTGGCTGGCATCGCGGAGGCGGAAGCGTAGCTGGGCGAGGGGGCCGGCTCAGTGGCTCGGTGCGGGTTGCCATCGGCAAGCGGTCCTGCAACCATGCGCCCCGCTCGCCGGAACAGGTGGCAGTCCCGCGCGCGCTTCAAGACAGCCACATCCTAATCATCGAAGGCCGTGGATGTCGCCACTGGTTCTTGGCTCAGCACAGTTTGGAAGACAGGGCGTACACGTCGAGCGATCTGAACGGACAGTTCTTTGTCATCATGAAGGCCACCTTGATTCATGCTTGGTTTTACCCTGGCAGTAGTGCTTGGCTGCCTCGTGACGGCGCCTGCTTCGTTGAGATTCTGGCGGACCTAGAGGGTTCAGATTGGCCCCATCTACTTGGTGCCCTGGGACAGTCGGATGATGCCTGGGGTCAGAGGTTGCGAGAGGCGTGTTTCTGGGACTCTGAGGCCAAGATGTGGATTGGCCGATTGCAGGAGCGTGCCGCTCAAATTGCCGCCAGTGGTGAGTTCCGCATAGCGGGGGTGGTTCTCGGAGCGAGCAAGCGCACGCCTTTTCGGGTCCCGGGGGGGGCTGTCATTCTGCCGACTTCAGAAGTTGCATCGCATGAACTTGCTGAGTTCGTCAGGTCTTATGGCCATCCGGACGGGTGGGACAGATACGAAGACGATGACTGAGGTGGGCGCTGTGCAAGATCCCGTGCTGTCCGATAACTGAAACGCGCGCATTCCCAGGAACAGATGCCGACTTCGCGGTCGATTCCGAGTGCGGGTTCGGCCGCCGACGGTGGCCCAACACACACCTGAGCCCGTCCAACCGATCGCCACTATCGCCAGTTGTGCCAGCGGAATGCGTCGTAGCGGTGTCTCGATCAGCTACCGCTCCCCCGACCGCGATAGCTACGCCGAGATCCCCGCGATCTGCTCTCGCCACTCCGCCACCCGCGCCAACTTCCGCAGCTGCTTGTCGCCCGGCGCGATCGTCCCCGCGAGGATCGCTTCCTGGATCGTCGGCGCGAGCAGCAGCAGGCTCATCAAGTGCGTCAACCGTGGCTGGCTGACCCCGAGCGCCTTGGCCGCCGCCGAGTAGTCCGCCAGCAGCCCGCGCTCGATCAATCCGTCGAGGTGGTAAGCCAGCGCCAGGTTCCGTGCCGCAGGCGTCGCGTCGTGGTCGCCGGTCGTGCGCACCGATGACGGCGTCTTCGTCTTGGCGGGGGAGTTCTCGAACTTCGCGGTCAACTTCATGGTCGTGCCTCGGCAGCCAGGGTCTCGATGCCGCACGGCCGCAGCTCGATGTCGGCGTCGCCCGTGTCGGGGTGGTAGGTGATGCCGGCGATGAGCAGGCGCAGGATGCGTTCCTGTTCGCGCGGGAAGAGCTCGTTCCACACCGGCTCGAACGACGAGATCGCCAGCGCCAGCCGGTCGGCGTCGACAGTGCCGTCGCCGATCGCGGCCTGTTCGGTCTCGATCGCCGCGAGGTCCACGCGGGCCTGCGCGGCATCGTCGCCGTCGGTACGCACGCGCGGCAGCAACCGTCGCCGTTCCAGTTCGAGTTCGCGCCGCCGCCGTACCGCCGCCTTCGCTGCCGCCGTCGCCGTCTGGTTCAGCAGCGCCTCGTCGACGCCCATCGCGCGGATCTGCTGGGCCACGAACCCCTCGAACTTGCCGGCCGGGATGCGGCAGCCGGCGCACGCATCCTTGCCCTCGTTGTGCGTGCGGCTGCACGTGTAGTAGCGGTTGCGCACCGTGCCGCGCGTCGTGAACGTGTGGATCATCGTCGAGCCGCACCGGCCGCATCGGAGCAGGCCGCGCAGCAACGCACCGCTCTTGTTGCGCACGTCAGCGCCGCCGTGCTGCCGGTTGCTGGCGAGCTGCGCCTGCACCGCGTCCCACGCCTCGGCCGTGACGATCGCCTCGTGCTCGCCGGTGACCACGCCGTCCTTGGTGCGGATCTGGCCCCGATAGAGCGGGTTCGTCAGGAGCCCGTGCAGCGTCGCCTTGGTGAACTCGCGCCCGGCGATGGCCTGCCCCCGCTTGCCGGTGAACGTCTTGTTGCGCCACCCGCGCGCCCGCAGCTCGTGCATCACCTCGGCGATGGAGCCGCGCTCGACGTAGAGGTCGAAGATCGCGCGGACCTGGTCGGCCTCGTCGGCGTTGACCACCAGCTTCTTCGTGACCACGTCGTAGCCGAGCACCGGTCTGCCGCCGGTCCACATGCCCTTGCGTCGGGTCGCCTGCATCTTGTCGCGGACTCGTTCGCTGATGACCTCGCGCTCGAACTCGGCGAACGACATCAGCACGTTCAGGGTCAACTTGCCGATGCTGTTCGCGGTCGAAAACTGCTGGGTGACCGAGACGAAGGTCACGTGGTGCCGCTCGAACAGGTCGATCAGCTTGGCGAAGTCGCGGAGGCTGCGGGAGAGGCGGTCTATCTTGTAGACAGCGATCACGTCGATGTTGCCGGCCTCGATGTCGCGCGTCAGTTCGGCGAAGGCGGGGCGTTCGAGGTTGGCGCCCGTGAAACCGCCGTCGTCGTACCTCTTCGGCAGGGCTCGCCAGCCGAGGCCCGACTGGCTCGCGACGTAGGACTCGATCGCCTGTCGTTGCGCATCGAGGCTGTTGAACTCCAGGTCGAGGCCGTCGGTCACGCTCTTGCGCGTGTAGATCGCGACCCGAACCGTCTGCGTCTGCACCGCCGTCTTCACGATGCCGGCCTCCGCTCGACGAGGCCGAAGAACAAGCGTCCGTTCCAGGACGCGCCGGTGATCGCCTTCGCCACCGCGCTGAGCGAGCCGTAGCGGGCGCCGTTCCAGTCGAAGCCGCCGTCGTCGAGCACGCGGACGCGGATGTCTTGGTCGCGCCACTTGCGGGTCAGCTCGGTGCCGGGAACGAGTTCTCGATGGTCGCGTGCGGCAGGTGTGGTAGAGGCAGGTGCCGTTGGCCGGCGAGGCGGTGGCGGTGCATCCCGCAGCGGCAGGTCGATCTTGGACAGCAGCTCGTTCAGGCGGGTGCGGGCGCGTTCGGAGAGGCCGCCGAGTTCGCGCTCTTGCAGCTTCCAAGCGACTTGCCGGAGCAGCCACGCGCGGTTGCGGACGCGCGGCGGCTTGCCGAAGAGGGCGACGTAGCGGTCGGCGAGGTCGGCGGCCGTGGCCGTTTGCAGCGCGCGCAGCTGCATTGTGATGGTGGTGTTGGTCATGCGGGCTTGCTCTGCGGGCTATGAACCCGCGCCCGACATGGAGCCTCGGCAGCGCCAACGGCAGCAAGGCGAACCTTCGAGTTCCTCGGCTGTGCGTCGGCCTTGCATTCATGCGCGAGGAGCCGCTGGTAGCCGGCGGCGAGGATCTCGGCGATCTCGGCCAGTCGCTCAGCGGCGGTCATCGCGGCGGGGTCGGTGCCCTTCACGGCGTGAACTCCGGGTGCTCGCCCAGCTGCCACAGCAACTCCGCCTCGATGGCCTTGCGCACCTCGTCGTTGGCGGGGCGGATGTAGGAGTGCTTCCTGCCGGCGCGGTCGGTTCTCGCGGGGAACGAGATCGCGAACCGACCGTCGGCGGTCCTTCTCAGGACAAGCCCATCGAGCAGCAAGTCGCCGTAGACGACGCTGACGTAGCCCAACAATCCGGTACGGACCTCGGCCTCGCTGGCCTTGACCCACGTGCGAAGCGTGACCGTGTGGTCAGCCATGTTCTTCTCCTTCCAGTTCGTGTTGCTCGACGGCGCCACGTAGGCGTTCGAGCCGGATCCAGAGCAGCAGCGACCAGCCGCACACGTCTTCGAGTTCCTGTTGGACCTCGTCGACCAGTTCAGCGGCGGGGCGGGTGAACGACGTGTTGCCGTAGGTGGCGGCACCGGCTTCGAGGCGGGCGCGGAGGCGGTCGACGAAGCGGTCGAGGTGGTGGTCGAGCGGGTTCATGCGCCACCTCCGGCCTTGGCCTTGCGACGACGCTTCGGTTTCTCGGGCATGCCGTCGTCCATGCCGACGGGCACCGCAGATCGGTTCCCGGTTCCCGCTGTTTGGGAACCGGTTCCCGATTCGCTGGGAACCGAACCCGGTCCCGCGCCAGCAGGGGACCGGTTCCCGGTTCCCGGTTCTGGGGTGTGGGGTGTGTTGTACGACACACACTGCGGGTTGTCGGCGACCACGAAGTGGTGCTTGCGATCGGTTCCCTGATCGATGATCAGTTCCCGCGACATCGCGTCGTCGATGGCCGCGAACCGTTGAACGCGCTTCCCCGTCATGCGGTTGGCGATGGCGGTCCGGCTGCGGGCGTTCCCCATCTTGCGAAGGGTCTCGACGGCGTGCTGGACACGCTGCTCCGCGTCGATCCACGCCTTGTCCCGGTTCGCCTTCTCCGCGTCCTCCGGGCTCATGGCGGCGCGGGCGGACACCTCGATGAGGATGACGCTGGTGACCTCGTCGCCGTCCTCGTTGATGCCGAGGCTCACGCGATGGACGCCCAGCAGCTTCTCAGGGGCCTTGTCGGTGTTCCTGGCCTTGAGTCCGAACAGCCGAGCACCCTCGGCGGTGGCTTCCAGTGCGAGCACGTCATCGGCACTGCCGACGAATGCACCCGCACCACGGATGCTGGACAGGGTGATCTCCCGCTTCGCGGGTCCCGGCGGCACCTTGTTCAGGTGGTGGATCAGCAGGAACGTGCAGCCGAACTCGTCTGCCAGCGACGACAGCACTGCCATCAGTGCGGCTGCGAGCTCGGCGGAATTCTCCGGCTCACTGCCCCAGACAGTGCTGAGCGTGTCCAGGACCACCAAGGCAGGCGCGTGGCCGCGCTCCTGCACGAGGAACTGGAGTAGCCGACGAAGCTCAAGCTGGCCGGCAGGCTCGCACAGTGCTGGCAGCTTGTCGGCGTACTCGATGTAGCGATCGCTGACGTGGTCGAGAGGGCCGTACTCGGCCTCCCATGCCCTCGCGCGCAGGGACGCGCCGCGTGAGTCTTCGCCGAGGATGAACAGCACGCTGCCGGCCCGAACCGGATGCCCCAGCCACGGCTTCCCGGTCCAGATGCAGTGGGCCCACGCATTGGCCAGCGTGCTCTTGCCGAGGTTCGGATCGGCGCCGAGCAGCTCCACGCTGCCGCAGGTGGCGTAGTTCTTGATCAGCCAACGGGTCGGGGGCAGGCCGAGGATCTCGCTGCGGCTCCTCAACCGGACGCGTAGCTGTGGCGACTTGACTAGGTCGGGGTGGTTCTCTGGCCCGCATTCCAGTCGCGTCGCTCGGTCCAACCAGCTGTCGAGCACCTCCCGTAGGTGGGCGCTGCCACCGAGGTAGCGCGCGGCTGCAGCACGGTCTTCCAGGAACTGGCTGAGGTAGTCGCAGCCAAGCGGCAGGTGGATGCCGTAGACCTCCGCGACACCGAAGCCACGCAGGTGACGTGCGGCGCGTTGGGCGATGGTTCCGACCGTCACGACGCAGGAGCCAGTGCCGCTGGGCAGCACACGGTGCAGGTCGGGGTCGTCCAGGCCGTAGACGTTCAGGCCATCGATCTGGGCCCGTGCTCGTTCGGCGTCTTCACGATGCCCGACGACGATGATCGACCAAGGCGGCGTGAGGTCGAGCCCTTCTCGCTCGCCTTGGACGGCGCGTTCGACATCGTGAGTCGTCACGCCGCCTTCTCCTCGCCAGCCTCATTGCCGTGCAGCACCGCGCCGAACTCGCCGAACACCGTGGCGAACCCGTGCGAATTCGGGCCGAAGTAGAAGAACGCTTGGCCTTGCAGCGGTCCGTGCTTGCTGGGCTTGCCGTTGGGACGCAGGAACCGGATGCGCTTGGTGGGGAAGCAGAAGGCGTCAGAACGCAGCAGGGCGCGCTGGAACCAAGCGGCGTCGGTCTGCGCGTTCACCAGCAGGACGGCCGACACCGTGTTGCCGCAGTCCACCTCGGCCAGCAGCTTGTCGATGAACTTGCCGATCAGCTGGCGCGAGTAGGGTGGGTTCAGCCAGACGCGGCCCGGCCATGGCTTGGTGAGTCCGTCGTCCTGCTTCGTGAAGTACGCCCCGGCCTGGACCGTCTTCTGCGCGATGTCGTTCGAGGCCCCGTCGATGTCGATCCTGCCCAGCACGGTGCGGGCTGCCTCGACGTAGCAGGCGGGCGTGAACCACTCGTCGTTGCCGGTGCTGCGGGCGAGGTGGGCGCGGACGCTCTTCGCGTCTTCCTTCACCCGGCCGGTGCGGACGGCTTCCCGCTGCTCCTCGGCCGGCAGTGTCGCCACGGCTGCTGCGGCATGGATGCTGGCGCTACCCTCGCGGACGGCTTGCACCAAGTCAGGGACGCCGTGTTCCAAGACTGCCTTGCCCTTGGTGTACGTGTCGTGCGAGACCCCGGCGACCGCTGAGGCCTCCTGCCGGGTCTCCATCGGGCGCGTGTCCACCTTCCCGAAATGACCACGCTGCCGGACGAGTAAACGACTGACGAAAC
>ERZ1066117.146-NODE-146-length-73115-cov-10.924158_pt1 | contig 73115 bp, 56 predicted proteins | sample MGYA00382764_ERZ1066117 | MGnify/ENA primary metagenome ERZ1066117 (study PRJEB33369, sample SAMEA5778347) | biofilm metagenome | biome: Industrial cooling water; feature: Water cooling tower basin; material: Biofilm | place: United Arab Emirates | collected...
TCGTCGAACGAGAAACTCGAAACTTGCTTAACTGATATTTACAAACAGTTTCTAATTCTTTCTCTGGATGCAGATTTTTATCAGGTACCAGGAAATTAGGGCTTATAACTAGAGCCTCTTCCATTGCATTTCGTAGATCCTCAGTTGAGCCTACGTGATAGTAATGATTATAAGTAACGCAGGGGTAATGGGAGAAATGCTTGCTCAAATGCTCATTCTCGCGATACCTATTCTTCTTCCACATCGAGTAAGCGAACCCGCAAGAAAGCTTCTTGATAGCTTCTGCTAATTCATCAGCATCAGCTTCATTCCAGTGGTTGAAGTAATCAGTATGTCTACCAATATAAGGTGGATCTAGATAAACGAAGTCGCCCGGTGTTACGCCGCCAAGAGTTTCCCTCCAATCTTGCACGATAAAAGTCCAGTCCCTATCCTGCAGAATTTTTGCAACCCAGGCTACTTGATTACAGATTTTAGTAATATAAGCCAGACGAAATCTACCAACTTTCTTGCAGAAAGGGACGTTAAATTTACCTTTTGAATTAAATCTGATGACACCGTTAAATGAAGCACGATTTAGAAAAACAAAATCAAACGGATTTCCTGAATTATTAAAGCGCTCCCGCACTTCATAGTAATATTCTTCACCTAATCCTGCTAATTTTTCTCCTGCTTCTTTGAGATACTCCCTGAGGGAAGCAGAGGACATTTTGCCTGTTTGAATAGCTTGATAGACTTCAATAATATGTCTATTTGTGTCTGCTATTAGGGCCTTATCTGGCTGAATATTGAAAAGAACGGCACCAGAACCGAGGAATGGCTCAACCCACCGACCGTTGCCATCCCACTGAATGCTGGTAAGGATGAGGGGCACCAGTTTTGTCTTTATCCCTTGAGACTTGATAGGTGGAGCTTTTGGTTTTTGACAGTAGCCAGGAAGAGTAACCATGGGAGTGATGCTATCCCCAATCAGGATAACAAGCAAGACATTCGCGGAGGCAGGCCAGCAGAGCTGTAAGCCCCCAAAATGAGGGGGCGATCGCGTTAATCTTCTTAGCTTGGCAGTAATTCTTTACCCGCGGGAAGCAGACAACGGTTGCCTGGAATGCTGCCCTTCAGCAAATTCTTCGATCGTCTTGCGGTTAAACGCCGGAATATCCTGGGGATTGCGACTGGTGATTAATCCCTGATCGACCACCACTTCCTGATCCACCCAGGTGGCTCCAGCATTCTGTAGATCGGTACGTAGGGAAGGCCAGGAGGTAACGGTCCGGCCCTGCACCACCCCCGCCTCAATCAAAGTCCAGGGGCCATGGCAGATAGCGGCCACGGGTTTACCGGCCTGAAAGAAGGCTTTGACAAACTGCACTGCTTGCTGGTTCATCCGTAGCTGATCAGGGTTGGCAACCCCTCCGGGCAGTAACAGGGCATCGTAATCAGCGGGATTGGCTCGCTCCAGGGGCACATCTACCGGGAAGTAGTCGCCTTTGTCAAAATGGTGCCAGCCCTGAACCTGGTCATCTTGCGGGGAAACAATATGGGTTTGGGCCCCGGCAGCTTCGATCGCCTGTTTGGGTTGGGTCAGTTCGGCCTGCTCAAAGCCGTCAGTAACCAGAATTGCGACTTTTTTGTTGGTCAATTCTTGAGCCATTTTGATACCTCCTTAAATCCATTGCTGTAGCAGGCAAACAACTTGCCACCTGCCTAAGTTAAAGAAGCAGGCGGGCTTGTGAATCTGTTAGGAGACGGATTCAAAGGGCAATTCATTTGTAACTGTGGGTCGATCGTCAAGAGCTTGAGCAACTCCAGGCCCCATCACCTACTCTGTTGCAATCACCACATCGTTAGATTTAATCACTGCGTAAGCTTCTTTCCCCTCTACCAATCCCAGATCCTGGGCCGAGGTGGTGGTAATAATCGAATTCAATTCGACAACATGCACAATTTCCAGGGTCACCTCCGTATTCACAGCCCCGGAGACAATCCGTTTCACCCTGCCCTTCAAGACGTTACGGGAACTCACTTTGAGAGGTTTTCTGGCAGTCCCAGGAGAGGGAACCAGGCTGGCTTCTATGGCGGGTTGAGGCAAATCAAGCCTCGCTTCAACAGGGGAAGACTTCAACCCCCGCAACAGTTCCCGCAACACTTCCGTCTTGGTTCGCTGGGAAACCTGACAAATTTCTTCTAGCAGCTGACGTTCATCCTCAGATGTCTGAAATGTAATCCAGCCCTGGTCTTTTCTCGGCATAGTACTACCAATAAAGTTGGAAAGGCCACAGGGATGTTAGCTTGGCCATCCTGAATACTTCCCTGAGTCTTCCTTGCCCTGGCCATCTCAACGAAGACGGCAACGGCTTTCACAAGCAATTTGTGAACGCCTTAGTAATCATTCTATGAAACGCCACCGATTTTTCACCGGCTTACATCGAAAACCGCAGTTGCGAGCCCGCTTCTGTCTTAAACACCTCAATCCGAGACTGAAAGGCCTCTTTGAGATGGGGCACATGGGTGACCGCCAGAATGCAGGCAAAATCAGCGGCGATCGCATTAATCGCGGCGATCAGACGATTGCAGCCCTCTGCATCCTGGGTGCCAAAGCCTTCGTCTACTATCAGCAGTTGCAGGGCCATCCCCGATCGCTGAGCCAGCAACCGGGCCATCGCTAAGCGGATCGCAAAATTGACTCGAAAGGCTTCTCCACCGGAGTAGGTTTCGTAGGGCCGGGTTCCCTGGGCATCGGCAATGAGAATATCCAGGGTATCGATCAGGCGGGGGTTGCTCTTACTGGTCGCTTTACTGCCCTTACCGGCCCGCTGGGTGACAAACTGGACATGCAGTTGATTGCCACTCAGGCGACTTAAAATCTGGTTGGTTTCTGCTTCTAACTGGGGCAACGCATTTTCAATCATCAGGGCCTGAATACCATTTTTGCCAAAGGCCTGAGCCAGTTCTTGATACACCCGGTACTGTCGCTGGGTGATTTGCAGTTGGATATTCAGGTCTGCGTGTTGCCGGCTGAGACTATCCAGTTGTTGCTGCTGCTGTTGCAACCGCCCCAGGTGGGCAAACTGCTGATCCAGGTGCGATCGGCGTTGCTGCATCTGTTCTTCCAGGGATTGCACCTCGGCCTGGCAGTCTGGAGCCTGTTCTAACTGCTGAATCAACTGCAAAGCCTGATTCTGAGTGGTATGTAAGGCCTGTTGTCGCTGCTGCAAAACCTGGGCCAGTTCCGCTAGCCGCTGTTGCACCTGGGGATAATGCTGCTGGGCCCGCAGCAGGTCTTGATAACGCAGTTGCCAGGCCTGGGCTTCCCGTACCGCCTGGCGGAGCTGATTATGGTAATCGAGGTTATAACCAATCTGGGCAATCTGCTGATCTAAGACGGCCAGGTGTTGTCGGGCTTCCCGCTGCGATCGCTCCAGGCTGGCCTGGAGGCTGGCCAGTTGGCTCTGCAGTTCGGGCCGCTGCTGTTGAATCTGGGCCTGCCGCCGTTGGGCCTGCCGCATCTCCGCCTGCCGGATCTCGGCCCAGCGCCAGCGATCGACCTCGCCTCGGGCCAGGGCATGGTCCCGTTCGTCGTAGTTGAACTCCTGTAAACTCTGCTCCAGCAAGCGCAGTTCTGCCAGCAACTCGATCGCGTAATCGCCGGTTTGCAGCGATTGCTCCAGGGTGGTCACCTCACTCAATAGTTGCTGCAGGGTTTCCTGACTATCCAGACTGACCTGCAGCTGGGCCTGCAATTGCCCGCGCCGCTCCAGAACAGAGCCGTACTGGGCCAGCTCCAGTTCCAGTTCTTTATATTCCTGGCGCAAAATCTGAATTTCCCGTTCGGACACCGACAGCTGTTCTCGAATCACCCAGATCTGGTCGAGAATTTCCTGTTGCTCGGTCTGATGCTTTTGCAGTACGAGGTTCCAGTGGTGTTCGTCCAGGGGGCGATCGCAGAGGGGGCAGGGAGGAAAGACCGACAGCCCTAAAACGGAGGCTTTAGCCTGTAAGGCCAGTTCTATTTCAGTACCGGCCTCCGCCCTTAAACCCGACTCCCCCGCTGGCTCCCGCCCGCCCAGCAACTGCATCTTTTGCTCCAGTTCTGCCAGTTGGGTTTCGTACTCTCGCTGACGGGACTGCAGGCGTTCCATAAAACTGCGGCGCTCCAGACCTTTTTCCCGCACCTGTTGCTGATAGGCCCGTTTGCTTTCCAGTTGAGTAATTCGATCGCTCACCAGGGAGACAGACTGCTGCAATTGGGGCTGGCTTTGCTGCTGGGTTTGCAACTGGCGAACGGAATGGTGTAGTTCTTCTAAGCGGGCCGTCAGCCGGGATTGCTGGCGATCGACCTGGGTCTGGAGTTGCTGCTGCCGTTGCAACAGAGGAGACACCTGGGCCTGGAGCTGATCCAGGTGGTGCAATTGGGCCCGGGCCTGGTGCAACTGCTGTAGAGCGGCTTCTACCTCCGTAGCTTTGCTCAGGGTGTGTTGGATTTCGGCTTCCTGCTGTTCCAGAGCTGCCAGTTGGGCCTGCAGGTGTTGCAGCCGTCCCTGGATTTGAGATTCGGTTTCTGCCTGTTGCTGCTGATACAACTGGCGCTGACCGAGGGCGATCTGGTAGGTCTTAAACTTGCCAGAAAAGCTTTCTTCGTCGGCCTGCAGGGTTTGAAACTGAGTATAGGCCGTGGCGATCGCCTCCTGCTGCTGTAACAATCCCTCCAACTCCTGCTGTTGGTGTTGGGCCGCCACCCATTCTTGCTGGAGCCGCTGCCAATCTTGTTCGAGAGTGCGTTGCTGTTGTTGCTGCCAGGTCAACTGCTGCTGCCAGGTCTGGCGTTGTTGTTGAAAGGCTTGCAGGGTTTGCAGGCGATCCAGGTCGGTTTGCTGCTGTGCCTGCAGGTTGGTCAGGATAGCTTCTAGAGACAACCGTTCCTGTTCAATCTGGTGGCCTTCTTGAAGTTGGGCCTGAATGGTTTGCAGGTTCCGTTCTAGGAGTTCTAGCTGCCCTTTCAACTGCCGCGATCGGTCTTTGGCCCGTTCGGCCAGGTCATCGTACTGGTTGAGTTTGAGCAACTCGGCCAGAATTTGCTTGCGCTCTCCCGGTCGTTTGAGCATAAACTCATCAGCCCTGCCCTGGCGCAGGTAGGCAGAATTAATGAAGGTGTCGTAATCGAGTTTGAGGTGATCCAGGATCAGTTGTTGGGTGGCCCGCACTCCCTTAGCGGTAATGGAACGAAATTGCCAGGGAGACTGGGGAGTGGCGGGAGCCAGGGCAATTTGAAATTCCAGGCTGGTCGCCTGCCCCCGATGGCGACTGCGAATAATTCGGTAGGTATTTTGCTGGTTGATGAAAACAAAGTTGACCTGAGCCTCGGCGGCTCCCTGATGAATCACATCATCTTCTGAAGCGGCCCGGCTCTGACCCCAGACGGCCCAGGCGATCGCTTCTAATAGAGAAGACTTGCCTGCTCCGTTGGCACCACAGATGCAGGCAGTGTGCAGGCCCCGAAAGTCGAGGCTGGCTTCCCGATAGCTGAGGAAGTTTTTGAGAGTCAGCTTTTGCGGAATCATGTCGCACAGTGCTACACCTGATTCTCAGATTAGCAGTACGATCGCACTTAAGTACACTAGATCTAATCGACAAATAGACTTTTGTTTGCAAGATTTTATATTTGCTGCCCCAACCCTGGCAGGGTTGCTGCCTCAAGCCGGGATTTTCAGTGTTGCAACACCTAATAATGGTAGTCTGGATGCCAGTTTATTTCTGTGACTCGGGGCAGGCCCGGTTTTCAGACATCTCAGATTCAACTCATTGCCCTCAACCATGATCGAGACCATAGGCCATCTACCCATCTCGGAACCTTCCGTGGAGCGACCGCTAGTATCCGTTGTCATGCCCTGCTTGAATGAAGCAGAAGCCTTACCCAGTTGCATTCACAAGATTTATTCTGCCTTCGCTACAGCAGGAGTAACAGGGGAGATTGTAGTCTGTGATAACGGCTCAACGGATAATTCTGTGGCGATCGCCGAGAGCCTGGGGGCGCGAGTTGTCCATCAACCGCTGCGAGGCTATGGCAATGCCTACATTAAGGGGTTTGAGTCTGCCCGGGGCGACTACCTGATCATGGGAGATGCCGATGACACCTACGACTTTACCCAAATTCCAGAATTTTTAGATTACCTGCGCCAGCGGGGCTGTGATTTTGTGACAGGCAGTCGCTATTTAAAGGGTGGCCAGGGAAAGATTCCCCTGCTCCATCGCATCGTAGGGAATCCGGCCCTGACCGCCTTACTTAACTTTTTATTTGGGACTCACTATACCGATGTTTACTGTGGGTTTCGAGGGTTTACCCGCCAGGCCTACGATCTGATTCAACCCGTCAGTCCGGGAATGGAATTTAACCTGGAACTGGCAATTAATGCCGGTTTGGCCAGCCTCAATATCGCCGAACTACCCATTGTGCTCCATCCCCGCAAGGGCGAGTCCAAATTGCGAACCTTTCAGGATGGTTGGCGGAGTTTACGGATGATGCTGATCTATTGCCCCAATAAAGTCTTTTTGTTTCCCGGCCTTTCTTTTCTGGCCATGGGATTGCTGATTCATGTAGTTGTTCTACTTGATTTGATCAAGTACAACGGACAGCCCCTGGGTGCGGTCACCGGAATTGTTGCCGCCATTTTTAGCGTTGTCGGCTTTGAAGTATTGAGTCTCGGCCTGCATGTCAAAACCTACTCCTGGAGTCGTCGGTTCGATCGAGACAATGCCTTACTGCAATGGTTTTATAGCCGATTTACCCTGGAAGTTGGTTTAATCATAGGGCTGGCTACGGCTCTGGTGGGAAGTATCATCATGGCAGTGCTGATTGTAGAGTGGTTCAAACTGAGTATGATGCCAATTCCGCAACCGGGATGGGCCTCTTTTGCCGCCACTCTGATCATTATTGGGATCGGGACAGTCTTCTCTTCTTTATTTATTTCGGCCATGTCAATGAAGAAAGGCCCTGAAGAGAAGTCATCCTCCAGCCTTTAGCGTGCTTGTTATCGGTCTACTGCAACAAAGCCCGGGCCAACACAAAACTGGAGATGGTTTTTGCATCCGCTATATCTCCCATCTGGATCGCCTTTTCCACCTCTTCTAGAGACATTAAAATTGGCTCCAGATCCTCATCAGCATCCTGCGCTGGCGGATTCTCTAACTTCTCCAGATCCTGGGCCAGATAGGCATAAATAATCTCATCCGAGTAGCCGGGAGCCACAAAAAACTCTCCCAGTTTTTGCCAGCGATTGGCCCGATACCCCGTCTCTTCTTCTATTTCTCGCCGGATCGTCTCCTCGGGGCTTTCATCGGCTTCGATCGTCCCCGCCGGGAATTCCAGCAACCGCCCCTGGGCCGTAAAGCGATACTGCTTCACCAGCACAAACTTCCCTTCAGGAGTCACGGGCACCGCCAGGGCCCCACCGGGATGGCGGATGCATTCCCAGTCGCCTTCGGCTCGGTTGGGCAGGCGCAAACGGGTGACTTCAAAGGAAAACTTACGTCCCTGGTAGGAGAGACGACGCTTCAGAAGTTGAGGGGGTTCGTGACCCAGTGGCATAGATTAAGCAGTAAGAGGTAAAGGGTGACGGCGATCGGACAGGCAGGTTGGCCTACCCGTAGCCTCAGGTAATGAGCGTTACTCCGGAACAGTCTACAGCCTGTACCAGGGTTGCGATCGGCTTTTGGCTAATTGGTTCGATCCAATCGGGGGCAACTTCCGCCAGGGGCACCAGCACAAAGGCCCGTTCTACCATGCGGGGATGGGGAATTTGCAGGGTGGGACTGTCCAGAATTAGATGATCAAACAGTAACAAATCCAGGTCCAGTACCCTTGGCCCCCAGCGTTCCCGGCGAAGGCGGCCAAATTGGGCTTCCGTTTGCAACAGCGCCGCCAGCAACTCCTCGGGAGTCAGGCTGACCCGCAGCAGGGCACAACCATTTAAGTAGTCGGGTTGGGGCGGGCCTACGGCAGTAGTCTGATACCAGGCCGATCGGCGATCCAGGTCAATCCCCGGAATCTGCCCCAGCACTGCCAGAGCTGACTCCAGGGTTTGTCGGGAATTTCCCAGATTGCTCCCGAGGGCGATCGCCGCCCGGTGGATTGAAGGGTCAGTCAAACCGGCAGCCCCTACCCTTTGACGATCGCGCCAAAGTCGGCCAGCAGACGGGCCTGGTTCCGCAAAACACCCAGGAGGTTGAGGCGATTTTGCTTGATCGCCGGATCAGGGTCCATCACCAGCACACTGTCGGCCCCATCAAAGAAACTACTCACCGTTGGCGCAATGCTGCCCAAGGCGGCAACCAGTTTTTGATAGTCTTGCTGCCCCTGCATTTGCTGGTGCAGTTGCACCAGGGCCTCGTAAAACCCCTGCTCCGAGGTTTTCTGGAAGAGGGCAGGTTGCACCACGGTAGCGGGATCGAAGGTCTGGGTATCAAGATTCCCCTGGGCCGCCAGGCGGGAAGCCCGGTTGACGGTTTCGTAGATCGTGGCCAGGGTGCCATCGTTCCGAATCGATTGGAGATAGAGGGCCCGATCTCGGACATCCAGCAGGTTTACCAGGGCTCGCTGGGTATATTCGGGGTCATTCTCCCCCAGTACCGCATTCACCAGGTCGTAGTCGATCTGGCGTTCGTCCTGCAGCAGCGTCCGCACCCGTTGCAAAAAGAAATCCTGCAACTGCTGGCGCAGGTCGGCCAGGGAAGGCTTCATCACTTTGGAGTAAGCCTCGGCGAAGCTGGCGGTCACCTGTTCCAGCAATTGAGCCAGGTTGAGAGAAAGGTCAGCCGCCCAGGTAATATTGACGATCGCCGTGGCCGCTCGCCGCAATGCAAAGGGGTCAGAAGACCCGGTGGGCACCATTCCCAGGCCGAAGATCGATACCAGGGTATCCAGCCGATCGGCCAGACCCACCACCTGACCCGGCAGGGTTTGGGGCAGTTTATCCCCCGCCCCCTTGGGCAGATAATGCTCTACAATTGCCGTCGCTACCGCCGCTGTTTCACCGCTGCTGCGGGCATACTTCTCCCCCATTACCCCCTGCAGTTCGGGGAACTCACCCACCATCTGAGTCACAAGATCCGCTTTACAGAGCAGGGCGGCCCGCAAAATATCCGAGTGATCGCTGGCCTGGAGCTGATCCGCGATTTGGCCGGCAATGGTGCCAATCCGGTCTACCTTCTGGCGCACCGAACCCAGGTCGGCCTGGAAAGTGACCGTCTCCAGTTTGGGCAGGTAAGCCTCTAAGGGCTGGGTGCGATCGGCATCAAAGAAAAATTTGCCATCGGAGAGCCGGGCCCGAATCACCCGTTCGTTGCCGGTTGCAATAATCTCTGACTTGGCCGGATCCCCGTTGGACAGGGTGATGAAGTAGGGCAACAGCTCCTTTGATTCTGCGGATTTGAGCACCGGGAAGTAGCGCTGGTGGCTCTCCATTTCGGTGATGATGACTTCCGGCGGTAACTCTAAAAACTCCTGGTCAAACTTGCCCACTACCGCCGTTGGCCACTCTACCAGGTTGGTCACTTCCCGCAACAAGCCGGGGGAGATCACGGCCACACCGCCCACTCTTTCTGCCGCAGCCCGGATCTGGGCCTCGATTTTGCTCTGCCGTTCCTCTGGATCGACCGCAACAAAAGCTGCCTCCAGGTCGGCTCTGTAGGTTTCGGCATTGCCCAATTCTACCGGCTGGGGATGCAGTACCCGGTGCCCCCAGGAGCGGCAATCGCTGTGACAGGAACCAGACCCGTTTACCAGCTCGATCGGCAACACCGCTTCATTCAGCAGAGTCACCAACCAGCGAATCGGGCGAGAAAAGCGCAGATCTCCATCGGCCCAGCGCATCAACCGCTTCCCTTCCAGTTGCGTGATCCAGTGGGGCACCAGCTCCATCAAAATCTGGGAAGTGGGCTGACCCTTAATCGTTTTCTGGACAAAAACAAAGTCTCCCTTGTCCGTCGGGCGAATTTCCAGGGCTTCCAGGGAGACTCCCTGTTTGTTGGCAAAACCTTCCGCCGCCTTGGTCGGTTTGCCATCCTTAAAGGCAGCCTGGGCCGGTGGCCCTTTCACTTCTTCTTCCTGGTCGGGTTGTTGTAGAGGTAACCCTCGGACCAGAACTGCTAAACGGCGGGGGGTGCCATAAAACTCGATCGCCTCGGTCGTGAGATAGCGTTCCGTCAAACTCTGGGGAATGCGCGATCGCCACTGAGAGAGCGCTTCATCAACAAAATTTGCAGGCAGTTCTTCGGTGCCTACTTCTAACAAAAACGTTGCCATAGCTGCGGTTGCCCAGAGATTCCCTATTTGCCAATCTCACCAGTTTACCGTACCGCGGAAAAGGGGAAGAAAGGGGAAAAAATTAGGGCTTCAACGAAGAATTATTGAGGCCCGGGGTGAATTGGCAAACTCTCGGCGTATGGTCGTAAAACGATGGTTTAACCCAACCTGGAGAGGCAGAATGAAGCTGAAAATCTTGGTGACGGCAGCTTTGATCAGTACCACGATCGCAACCCTGGCGATCGGCAGCACTCAGGTAACGGCTCAATTTCCCGGAATTCGACTGCCGCAACCGACTACTTCCCCCGCTCCCAGTCAATCAGAGCCGCCGACCCAGACTACCCAGGAATTCAAAGGGTTTTCTGGCACCACTGACCTCTATACCGATAGCTTTAACGGGTACAAAATAAAGATTCCGACAGAGTTTAAGATCGGCGAAAAAGGAGCAACGACCTTCTGGACTGGCCCCCTGGTAGAGGGAGGAGCCGCCAGTATCTATATTAATGCCGCACCGCTTAAAGGCGTACCTTCCAAAACCGTCTACGACCTTAACCTCAAGTCAAAACGGGAGGACCGCAACTACACAGAAATCGTGCCAGTCAAGGTGAAATTTGCCGGTAAGACGGCCTATGCCTTTCGCTGCAAGGAAAGCAACAAACAACCAGGAACAGCCAGCGAAAAACAAGCCGGAGACATTCACCGCTGGCATTTGTTTGTCTTTGGCAACGAGACCGTCTACACCCTGGGCTTTACAGGAACCTACGCAGCATTTAAAGCGAATAAGTTGCAGTCTACCTATGAGACAGTAATCAGTTCCGTGGAGCTGGTACCCGCCAAACCTTAATTCCTCTAGCAATGCAAAGCACTCCGTCCTGAGAATTTTGCCACCCCAGCAATGCGAAGCGCTCCATCCCTCCCACCCTCACTCCCTTCAGGAGGGGGGTTTGGGGGGACGCTGCCGTCCCCTCAGTTCGGGGGGTTTGGGGGCCCGCCCCCAAGCAAGGGTTTTCGCCACCCATCACCACACACTTCAATTCGAGGGTTTGGGAGCCCACCCCCAAGCAAGATTGTCCCCACAAATCCCTAATACAAAAAGGCCCGAACTCCTCAAAAGTTCGGGCCTCTTTCAAACCGCCATCAGGCCAGCGTCGTCTGCATCAGTTGCGTATCTTCCGGCAATTTCCCAGTCAACAACCAGGTATCCAACTCCGCCGGAATCGCAGCCCGATTCAACTGCGCCCGCAAAGCTTCCCCTTCCAGTACTTCCTTATTCAGCAGAGCCTGAGCCGTCTCCTCCAGCAGATCCCGGTTCTGATCCAGAATTGCCAGAGCCACATGGTGAGCCCGATCGACAATCTCCTTCACTTCCCGGTCAATCTCCTCCGTCACCTTGGGGCTAACCGCCCGCCGGGGCGAGCTATAACCTTCCAGAAACTGCTGCTGGGGTTTTTCAAAGGCAACAGGGCCGAGGTAATCACTCATACCGTAGAGGGTGATGGTACGTTCCGCCAGATCCGTTGCCTTCTGGATATCGTCACTCGCCCCAGTGGAAACAATGTTGTTAAAGATCAGTTCCTCCGCCGATCGGCCACCCAGCAGAGTAGCAATCCGGCCCCGGATCTCATCTTCCGCCATCAGAAAGCGGTCTTCCTCCGGCAGTTGCAGGGTATAACCCAGAGCCCCCACCCCGCGAGGCACGATCGAAATCTTTTCGACTTTACCGGCCCCCGGCATCAGGGCACCCACCAGGGCATGACCAACTTCGTGGTAAGCCACCCGTTTCTTCTCCTGTTCATTCAGAACCCGGGAACGCTTCTCTAAACCGGCAATCACCCGCTCGATCGCCTCATTAAAATCGGCCATCACCACCGCCGGACGATTGTTACGAGCTGCCAGCAGAGCCGCTTCATTCACCAGGTTGGCCAGGTCGGCTCCGGCAAAACCGGGAGTCCGCACGGCAATCAGGGCCAGATCCACATCCTCCGCCAGTTTGACGTTACGGGCATGGACTTTGAGAATTGCTTCCCGCCCAATCTTGTCGGGTCGGTCTACCACTACCTGGCGATCGAAACGACCGGGACGGCGCAGGGCCGGATCCAGAACCTCCGGCCGGTTGGTGGCGGCCAGCAGAATCACGCCGGTATTGGCATCAAACCCATCCATCTCGGTGAGCAACTGGTTCAGGGTTTGTTCCCGTTCGTCATTGCCACCCAACATCCCTCCATTTCCCCGAGATTTGCCCAGGGCATCCAGTTCATCAATGAAAACGATACAGGGAGACTGTTGCTTGGCCTGCTCAAACAGGTCCCGCACCCGAGACGCACCCACCCCGACAAACAACTCAATAAACTCCGAGCCAGAAATACTGAAGAAAGGCACACCCGCTTCCCCGGCGATCGCCTTGGCCAGCAGGGTTTTACCCGTTCCCGGAGGCCCGACCAGCAGCACTCCCTTGGGAATCTTGGCACCCAGACGGGTGTACTTGTCTGCATTCTTGAGGAAATCGACAATTTCCTGCAATTCGGCCTTGGCTTCATCCACCCCGGCCACATCGGGAAACTTTACACCAGTGCTGCCTTCAGAATAAATCCGGGCCTTGCTTTTACCGACAGTGAGCGCCGCCGGACCACCACCCTGGCGGTTCAGTAACCAGCCCCAGATGCCAAAGAAAATTAAGGGGGGAACCACCCAACTCAAAAGGGTGCCAATCCAACCATTGCCATTGGGCGGTGGTGCACCAAATTCAACCCCATTCTCCCGCAGGATTTTGGGCAGATCCAGGTCGATCGCAACGGGTGTGGTCGAAAACACTGGGGGTCGCTGCCCTTCGGGGGGCGGGTTGGCCCCATCGGGTTTTAGCGTAAACTCAATCCGATCGCCGCTGACCAGGGCCCGATCAACCTTACCGGCCTGCACCTGAGTCACAAAATCGCTATAGGCGATCTGGGCCGGACGGGGACCAAAACTGGGCAGCACAAAGTTCAACAATAGGAGCAATGTAGTGAGAATCAGTAAACCACCCCCAAACTGCCGCGCTCTGGGCGTTTTAAGAGGGGGCTTCTTATTAGTATCAACGGGCATAGGAATAGCTCCTTATCTTTGAATCGTTGCCAGTTGTTTAGTTATTAGTACTCAGCGTCTAAATTCTCTAATAACAAACAGCTAACAACCTCCGTCTGGTGGTCTGTACTGACTACTGGTGTTGCAAATCATAAATTTTGCAACCTGGGAAAGTGGGAGCTTTGCCCCCTTCATTCCCTTTCACAACTTTCGTTTTTATGTACTAGGGCTATTGTAAAGAATTTGTTGCAATCTCTCATATTCGGGATTCACCCCTTGTCGGGTAGTATTGCCGTACACCCTCTCTGTCGGTCTAATGGTTTCCTTTATTCTCAAAGTTTTTTTACTCTCGCTCTGCCTGTCGATCGCGATTAAATACGGTGGCCCCACTTTACCTATTTCGGCCAATGCAACAAATGCTCTGATTGCAGTATTGTTACCGAGCACCCTCCTGGCGATCGTCCTGGGTTGGCGCTGGCAGCAGCAAAAAGCAGGGTAGCCTCCTCCCCTCAACCCCTTAATCTGGAGTGAATTGTGAAACTGGGACAATGGATTGGTTTTCTGGCCCTGGTTGCCTCGATCTACATTGTTTGGGAGATCCGCCAGGTACTATTACTGGTTTTTGCCGCCGTTGTGCTGGCCAATAGCCTGAATCTTCTGGCGCGCCGGTTACAAAAAACTGGAATCCGGCGAGGGGGAGCCGTCCTGCTGGCAGTGCTGGCTTTTGTTGGAGCCCTGGCTGGCTTTGCCTGGTTGATTGTGCCCCCCTTTGCGGCCCAGTTTCAGGAATTGATCGTGCTCTTCCCGGAGGGGGCAAACCAGGTTGATCGCTGGCTTGATCAAGCGATCAACCTGGTGCCCGAGCAATTTAGTAGCTATGTCCCCGATTTAAATAGTCTGGGGCAGCAGTTAGCTCCCCATGCCAATCGCCTCCTGGGTGGCTCCTTTGCCTTCTTTTCCAACTCCCTGGGCGTGGTGGTTAATGTGCTGCTGGTTGTTGTCCTGGGCATCATGCTGCTGGTCAACCCCGTGGCCTACCGGCGGGGATTTATTCGCCTGTTTCCAGCTTTTTACCGTCGGCGGGTGGATCAAATTCTGATGGAATGCGAAGCCGCCCTCGGGGGCTGGATTGGCGGGGCACTGATCAGCATGACCGTTGTGGCCATTCTCAGTACGATGGGGCTGGCCCTCCTGGGGGTGCGAGCGGCTCTGGCTCAGGGAGTGCTGGCCGGTTTATTAAACTTCATTCCAAATATTGGCCCCACCTTAAGTGTCGTCCTGCCCATGTCGATCGCCCTGCTGGATGGCCCGCTCAAGTCCTTACTGGTTCTGGTGCTTTACATCGGGATTCAACAATTTGAAAGTAATTTCTTGACTCCCTATATCATGGCCCAGCAGGTTTCCCTGTTACCGGCTGTGACCCTGATGGCCCAGGTATTTTTTGCCACGATTTTTGGCTTTCTGGGACTGGCTCTGGCCCTGCCCCTGACAGTGGTCAGTCAGATCTGGATTCGCCGCGCCCTGGTAGAAGATGTCCTGGATCGCTGGAGTTCTCCCCATCACATGAAAGCGTTTAATTCTGGGCCAACAGAACCTTACCCGGCGGAAACCCTTTCGGAAACAGTGATTTACCCGACGGAAGCAAACCATCAAACGACCGGAACAGAGGTTAAAACCGAAGCGGAAGCCGGGGATGAGCCATCCTGAATACCCTACAATGGGCGAATGTGTGATTTGGAAGGGGAATTGCCCCAGTTCACAACCTACCTGTGAACCTTACCTGTGAACTCTATATAGACTGCGACGGCGAAAATGGAGGGTTATTTTGAAAGAGATTTTAATTAGCCTGGGCATCATGGTCACCTGCTTTCTGGTGCTGGTGGTGTCCCAACTGGTTGGCAACCGCAGTGAGGCGATCGCCAGCGAACTACCGACAACGGCACCGACGGCTGTAGTAGCCGTGGCTGAGCCCGTTCCTACCCCTGAACCCACCCTGGTTGCAGAAGCCAGCCCAACTATCGCAAAAGCAGGAGACAAAAAAGTGGTCACGACTGACTCTGGTTTGAAGTATGTCGATCTGGTCGAAGGTACGGGGGCTTCTCCCCAGCCCGGGCAAAATGTCACCGTTCACTACACCGGTACCCTGGAAGATGGCACCAAGTTCGACAGTTCCCGCGATCGCAACCGGCCTTTCTCCTTCAAAATTGGGGTAGGTCAGGTGATCAAAGGCTGGGATGAAGGAGTTGGCACCATGAAGGTTGGGGGCCGTAGAGAGTTAATTATTCCGCCCGACCTGGGTTACGGCACTCGCGGCGCTGGTGGAGTGATTCCGCCCAACGCTACCCTGAAGTTTGACGTAGAACTGCTGAAGATTGGTTGATTTTTAGAAAACTGTTCTTATCAAGAAGCCGGGTTGATTCCGATCAACCCGGCTTTTTTAATCTTTGCTAAAATGTCTTTTCCAACCCTTCGTTAAGTCTCAGGAGGCCTGAGAAATACCCGTTGTTGCAAGATTTCCCGGGTGCTGCGGTAGGCTTCCATAAAGGTACGAAAAGACTCCTGGGAAATTTCTTTGGCAATTAAACTGGTTTCAACCTGCTGCAAAATCTGGTTTAGTTCAGCCTCGATCGAATTGGTGGCAGGGCTTTGCACCAGAGCAATTAACTGCTGAATATATTGTTCGACTAATTCTTCCGAAGCAATGGCGACCCGCCGCTCCAAAACTTCCCGGGTGGTTTTATAAGCTTCATTAAAGGTGCGAAAGGCTTCCTGGGAAATACTTTCCCGCACCACCGCCTTGGCCGCCTGGTTAAACACTGCCTCCAGGGCAAGCTGCTTCGCCTGCAGTTGTTTCTGGCGCAACCGGGGATGACCATCGGTTTCGGCATCCATATTCTGGATTGCCTCCCGGATATACTGATCGGCCAGGAGCTTGCGTTCATCGGCCCGTTGCTTTAGGCGCTGCCACCATTCCCAGAGACCAATTAAACTTCCGGCGGGCAGGCTGGTAATGGCGATGAAGACCCCGGCATTTTTCAAGAGAAAGGAAGTGGCACTGGAGAGGAGGGTTGGCCGATCGCGCTCGTAGTAGGCGATCGCCCCGGGATGCAGGGGAACCCCGGTACCGCCTGTCGGGTTGGGCCGCTTGAAATTGGTCACCAGGGGCCGCAGTTCGGCATGCTCTTCTGGGATGGCCTCGGCAATCTCCCGTCGGTGTTCATCCAGAATTTGAGTGATCTGGCGAACGGTGGCATTATCTAACCGGCGATCGGCCAGCAGTAGACGCTGCACGGCGATGGTCGGCAGGTTCGTCACGGGTACGGGTGGGTTGCCCTGATAAACCCCCTTCGGTATGACAGCGGCTTCCAGGGAAGGGGTATGAACCCTCAGGGCCTCGGCCTGTTCGATCGCCAGGGGTTGCCCCTGCACCTGCTGTACCAGTTGGGTGATGTACTCGTTGTTCAGGGTTCGAACACGGAACAGAGCATCGGCCTGTTTCTGGCGGAACAGGGCATCGGACTGCTGGTCATTCACGAAATTGAGCTGGAAATTTTCTAGCTTGAGGCCGTAGTAATTGGCCAATCCCAGAAAGGAGTAGAACTCACCACTGTTGGGTTGCAGCAAAATGGTACGTCCGGCCAGGTCAGTAAACTGACGAATGCCCGAATCCTGGCGTGTCACGATCTGAAACAGATCCCGGTAGAGTACGGCGATCGTGCGAGCCGCAGGATTAGCCGGTATGTCGGCCTGGGCGGTGGCCAGACTCACTTCCCCCGCTTCCAGCAACCGCAGATTTTCGTCACTACCACTGGTTGACCGCACTGTGATCTGCAATCTGGGATGGTTGGCCGTTACCACCTGGGCGATCGCCTGACTGAGGATGTAACTTTCTCCTTCCCGATCCCCTGCGGCAATGGTCAACTGCTTCCCCTGACTGTTGCTGAATCCGACCCAGGCAATACTGGCGATCGCCACCAGCAGGCAGCAGCCCAGCAACAGCCGGGAAAGGGGCGACAGGGAACGATCGGTAACGGACATGGGCTAACCAGGCGGTACAGACCTTTTTATTATCCCAGGGGATCGAATTTCTGGAGATTACATCCGGTTGGGCGAGGCCAGGTTGCGGAACTGGGTGAACTGCGACTCAAATAACAATTTCACGGTTCCAGTTGGCCCATTCCGGTGTTTGGAGATAATTACCTCAGCAATGCCACGATCGGGGGTGTCGGGGTTGTAGTACTCATCCCGGTACAGCATCATGATCAGGTCAGCATCCTGCTCGATCGCTCCCGATTCCCTCAAGTCACTCATCATGGGTCGTTTGTTGGTGCGTGATTCCACACTCCGACTGAGCTGGGAGAGGGCTATTACCGGAACCGCCAGTTCCCGGGCCAGACTCTTGAGGGCGCGGGTAATTCGGGAGAGTTCCTGCACCCGGTTATCGCCACCCCCTTCCATTAATTGCAGGTAGTCTAACAAGATCAGGCCCAGGGCTCCCCCCTGCTCGGCCTGCAGCCGACGGGCCTTGGAGCGCATCTCGGTGATGCTGATATTGGGGGTGTCATCGATAAAGATGGGCAGTTGGGACAGGGTACTGATGGCATGGCCCAGGGGTTCCCACTCCTGCTGGCTGATCCGCCCGGCCCGCAGTCGGCCGCTCTCGATCCGAACTTCACTGGCCAGAAGCCGCTGTACCAGTTGTTCCTTGGCCATTTCTAAACTGAAAATCGCCACGGGTAACTTGTGAAAGGCCGCAATGTTGCGGGCAATGTTCATCGTGAAGCTCGTATTATGCACACATATATCATTGGCAACGAAATTATGGGTTACAGGGATGGTCAGGTCGTAGACCTGCTGATTACCCATCGCCTCGATCGCTACAATTTCATCCCAGTAAACCTGACTGGTTGCCAGGTTATAGAGTGGTTCACTGTCCAGGGCCGTGGCCAGAACCGCCAACCGTTCCCTGGTAGATGCCCGTTTACCGACATGGATGTTGGTGTAGCCTTTGATCCCGGCCCGAATTGCCAGGGATTGCCAGGGTTCTTGCTGACGGGCCGCATTCAATTGTTGCCAGACCGAAATTGGAATCAAGTCCCGATTGGTTTGATATTTTTTCTGCTCCAGGGCCGCCTGCACCTTGGCCAGGGCCGCTTCTTTGCCAAAGATGCCAATTTCAGCAATAAAGGTTTGAATCGACAGGGCATCGGTAATATCTAATTGCCAGGCCGATCGTCGGGTTTCACCATATTTGACGGAGCGGTATTTGAGCGTAGCAATAATTCCAAAACGCAGGAGGAGATGCTGCAATTGCTGGGCCAGTCGCTGGCTCACCGTAGCGTAGCCCAGTTGAGCCTGACCACTGGCAAGCACCGTTGCCCAACCATCCGTCGCGAATAGACGATTCAAAAACAGGGCCAGTAGCGATCGCTGCAACTTGAAGACGATCGCCGGTACGGTTTTGGCCTGGGCATCTTTCATCCAGAGACCCAGTTCTTTTAACCAGAGGGTGACGGAATTGAGACTGGTGGCGCTCAAGGCCAGCCACCCCTCCGGCATCAGCTCCCTGGCCGGGAGGTCTAACACCTGGCAAAGTTGGGCAAATTTAGCCTCAGCCGGAATCCCGTGACCGTTCAGCCAGTAACTCAGGGCCGCTGGACTGCTATCTAACTGTTGGGCCAGACTGGCAGCGGTAAGGGCCTTTGCTTGGAGGACTTCCCGCAGACGCTGGGCAAACGCTGAACGCTTGATTCTGACCTGCTCAAAGTCTTTACTGATTCTCAGGGAAGGGGTACGGGTTCCTCTGGAATCGCTGAGTCTGACTTTTACCCCAGGGAAGCTAGAAACAGCCTCCTGAAAGTCTTGTAAAACGACTGGATTGATATTGGTAAAGTTGGGAGAAGGCTTCGTCAGACAACCATCGCCAATCAGGTAGCCGAGCAGCTTAACGGCGGCTTCAGGTAAAGTTTCCTGGCCAAAAACCTCCAGTTTACGGGGTACGGCGATTTTGTCTCCCACCTGCAAATTGGCCAGGGGTTGCCAGCCTTCCAGGGTGAGGTAGGGATGGGAAAGGGTCGTTTCCAGGGAACGCCCTAGACGAGTGGTTACCCGAAAGGTGGGTTTGATCCCGTCATTGACAAACGCGGAGGGTTGGGTGAAGCGGAATTTCCAATTCTGATCCAGGGTCAACAGGGTGGCCTGCTGCCGTTGATAAATCTCCTCAATCGTCGTCAGGCTACCATCGTTCAGGAGAATTTCGGCACCGGCAACCAGACACTTGCCCATAGAAGGGCGGCCCGCCACAATGATCAGGTCCGATCGCTGGAATCCCTGGGTCATGGCATCCAGATCGTAGTAGCCACAGGAGATCCCCGGTAGCACCATGCCAAGGGAACGGCTCTCCAGCTCGGCAAAGGTATGGGTGAGAATGTCTGAAGTGGCCATCAACCCCTGTTGAGGGCGATCCTGGGTCACACTGAAAACTTTTTGTTCCGATTGATCCAGCACCTCTTCCAGGTCTTTGCCCGTATCGTGGCCCAGGTGAGCGATCTGATTGCCTACCTGGATCAGCTTCCGCCGCATGTACTTGTCCATCACCAGAGTGGCGTACTGGTCGATGTTGACGGAACTGACCGTGCGATCGATGAGTTGCACCAGCTTACTCTGCCCCCCCACCTTTTCCAGCAGGCCCCGATCGCGCAGCCAGGAGGTGACACTCATCAAATCCGTAGGCCGCCCCTGGCCCTGGAGGGTGAGGGCAGCCCGGTAAATCTCCTGATGGGCTCCCAGATAAAAGGCTTCCGGGCGTACCAGATCTGCCACCCGCGTAATCGCCTCAGGATCAAGTAAAATACCCCCCAGAATTGATTCTTCCGCATCGATGTTTTGGGGCGGCAGGCGATCGTTAAAGGCTTGAAAGTTGAGTTCCTGAACCATAGCGGACGGAGAAGTTATGTTAAACATCGGGTTGAGCAGTACCCGATGCACCGTTCAACCCCCTTACTATACAAGGGATTTTAACCAGACCCAGCTATATGTAGAGACTTAAATATTTACATTACGCTATTACTGGTGTTTAAGCCCAACCGGGATCTGGCTGCAATCAATGGTGGAAGCAGACAAGCTTCAATTCAGTTCATTTGTACCAATAATAGTAAGCGATCTCCGCGCCCCTGGGCTCGAGAATTCGATAAAATTCCAGGTTTTTCTTGTTGGAAAGCTGTCACTGCCGGGTCAGACCTGGTTGGCAGACTGAGAAGCCTTTGTCAGGGGCCAGGAATGGCTTCTCCTGACAATTGATTGAATCTCTATGTCTAAAGGTCTAACTTAAGAAACTGTTGCATTCCGCAATAGTCAGATATTCTACAGCCAGATTTAAGGAAGCCCGGACTATGAAAGTCGCCGTATTTAGCGCCAAACCCTACGATCGCAAATTTCTCGATACCGCCAATGCCCAGTTCAACCATGAGCTGGTCTATTTTGAACCCAGCCTGCGCCAGAATACCGCTTCTCTGGCTGCCGGGTTTCCGGCGGTGTGTCTGTTCGTCAACGATGCAGCCGATGCTCCTACCCTGGAAATTCTGGCAGCCAATGGCACCCAGGTGATTGCTCTGCGCTCCGCCGGGTTTAACCATGTGGATCTAAAAGCCGCCGCCGATCTGGGTTTAACGGTGGTGCGGGTACCGGCCTACTCCCCCTACGCGGTGGCCGAATTTGCCGTTGGCATGGTGTTGACCTTAAACCGCAAATTCCACAAAGCCTACAATCGGGTCCGGGAAGGCAACTTTGCCCTGGATGGCTTGATGGGCTTTGACCTGCAGGGGGCAACGGTAGGGGTGGTTGGCACCGGTAAGATTGGCCTGATCTTTGCTCAAATCATGCGGGGTTTTGGCTGTCAGATTCTCGGCTACGATCGCTACCCCAACAGCCAATTCAGTGAAATTGCAGGCAGTCGGTATGTAGACCTGCCCGAACTCCTGGCCAGTGCCGATATTATTTCCCTCCATTGCCCCCTCACCCCCGAAACCCACCATCTGATCAATGGGGCGGCGATCGCCCAGATGAAACCGGGGGCCATGGTGATCAACACCAGCCGGGGTGCCCTGATTGACACGGAAGCGGTGATTGAAGGGTTGAAATCCCAGAAGATTGGCTCCCTCGGCCTGGATGTTTACGAGCAGGAGTCGGATCTGTTTTTTGAAGACCTGTCCAACGAAATTATTCAGGATGATGTATTCGAGCGTCTGTTGATGTTTCCGAATGTGCTGGTGACCGGGCACCAGGCTTTTTTTACCAGCAACGCCATGGAAAACATTGCCGAAACCACCCTGGCCAATATCGCCACGATCGCCGCCGGAAATTCTTGTCCGAACGAAGTCAAAGTCGAGCAGAAGATAGTGGCAAAGGCTCCTGCCTGAGGTAGAGTGACAACAGCATCGGTATCAGACACGGTGGCGATGTGCGCGAAAGCACAATGGTGAAGGCAATTAACAGATGAGTATCCAAGTCGTATCAACTCAGCCGTTTTCTGACCAGAAACCTGGAACCTCCGGGTTACGCAAAAAAGTTCCGGTTTTTCAACAGCCCCATTATTTAGAAAACTTCATCCAGTCGATTTTTAACAGCCTGGAGGGGTTTGCCGGTCAAACCCTGGTAGTCGGGGGGGATGGCCGCTATTACAATCGGCAGGCCATCCAGGTGATCCTGAAAATGGCTGCTGCTAATGGGTTTGGTCGGGTGCTGGTGGGTCAGGGAGGAATTCTCTCGACCCCGGCTGCTTCCTGCGTGATTCGCAAAAACCAGGCCTTTGGTGGCATTATTCTCTCGGCCAGCCATAATCCTGGAGGCCCCCAGGAAGACTTTGGCGTGAAATACAACATCGGCAATGGGGGGCCTGCCCCCGAAAAGGTGACCGATGCCATCTTTGCTCAGAGCAAAACCATCACCGAGTACAAAATTCTGCAGGCCGCCGATATTGACCTGGACAAGTTGGGCAGCTTTAAGCTGGGCGACCTGACCGTTGAGGTGATCGACTCCGTGGCCGACTATGCCGAGCTGATGGAATCGTTGTTTGACTTCGATCGCATCCGTCAACTGCTGACCGGCGGGCAGTTTCGCATGTGTATGGATTCCCTCCATGCGGTCACCGGCCCCTACGCCCATGTTCTATTTGAACAGAAGTTAGGAGCCCCTAAAGGCACCGTACAGAACGGCATTCCCCTGGAAGACTTTGGGGGGGGCCACCCCGACCCCAACCTGGTCTATGCCCATGACCTGGTAGAAGTCCTGTTTGGCGACAATGCCCCCGATTTTGGAGCGGCCTCCGACGGCGATGGCGATCGCAATATGATCCTGGGGCGGCAGTTTTTTGTCACCCCCAGCGATAGTCTGGCCGTTCTGGCGGCAAATGCCAAGCTGGTTCCCGGCTATAAAGGTGGTCTGGCCGGTATTGCCCGATCCATGCCCACCAGCCAGGCCCCCGATCGGGTAGCAGCCCGCTTAGGCATCGAGTGTTACGAAACCCCCACCGGTTGGAAGTTCTTTGGCAATCTATTAGATGCCGGCAAGGCCACCCTCTGCGGGGAAGAAAGCTTCGGCACCGGCTCCAACCATGTGCGAGAAAAAGACGGGCTGTGGGCGGTACTGTTCTGGCTGAATATTCTGGCCGTGCGGCAGCAGTCGGTAGAACAGATCGTCAAAGAACACTGGCAGCTCTACGGCCGCAATTTTTACTCCCGCCATGACTATGAAGGAGTCGAGAGCGATCGGGCCAATACCTTAATGGAGAAGGTCTACGCCCAGTTACCCGGCCTGCCAGGTAAAACCTTTGGAGCCTACGAAGTCGCCTACGCCGATGACTTTAGCTACACCGACCCGGTGGATGGCAGCATCAGCAACAACCAGGGGGTGCGAGTCGGGTTCACCGATGGTTCTCGCCTGGTGCTGCGATTGTCGGGGACGGGTACCCAGGGAGCCACCCTGCGGGTCTATCTGGAAAGCTACGAACCCAACATCGCCAAACATAACCTGGATCCCCAACAGGCTCTGGCAGGGTTGATTGCGATCGCCGAAGAGCTCGCCCAGATTCGCAGCCATACTGGTATGGACAGGCCCACGGTAATCACCTGATGCCCGGCTCTTGATAGAGTAAAACCAAATTTTTAATTTTTGAGGGTGCGGCTCAGCCGCGCCCTCAAAAATTAAGTACTGAGTTTCATGAGATATTACCTACAAATCCGAGCGATCGAGCCACTTCGGCAGAATCACCGGCTGATGGGCCGCCATCTGTTCTAACAGATGATCGCAATCGCTATCTGCCAGCACAAGAGCGCGATGGCGAGGGTGGACAAAGGCTTCGGCCACCGCTCGATCGAACATAGCCAGCAGGGGATCAAAGAAGCCCTCCACGTTCAGCAGACCACAGGGTTTTTGGTGAAACCCCAACTGGGCCCAGGTGAGGACTTCGCAAAACTCTTCATAGGTACCAAACCCCCCGGGAATTGCGATGAAGCCATCGGCCAGATCGGCCATCAGGGCCTTCCGCTCATGCATAGAAGCCACAATATGCAGTTGATTCAGACCCTGGTGGGCCAGTTCCTTGTCGGCCAGGGCCTGGGGCAAAACGCCGATCGCCTGGCCTCCGGCGGCTAAAACTGCGTCGGCGATCGTGCCCATCAGACCAACTTTGCTGCCCCCATAAATCAGCCCCAGACCCCGTTCTACCAGAGCTTTACCCAGGGTTTGAGCGGCCTGTTGGTAAACGGGTCGGGCTCCAGGATTCGACCCACAAAACACACAAAGATAATTCATCGGCAACTATCCGGGAATTTCGTCATCAAGTTCCAGGTTTGACAATACTCGCAGGCGAATCGTGCGATCGCCACTGCCGGTCAAGGGCGTTTCGATCACCTCCCCCGACAGGGGAGCGAGACAACTGAGCAGGGTGCGTAAATGGGGAGAACTGGCCCCAGAGTCGAGGTAAACCCGCTCTGACAGAGCCGTGATCCGCTTCCAGGTGAGGTAGAGCTTGACCATCGTCTGTTCCAAGACCGCCGCCTGATTCACCAGATCCGCCGTGTTGCTCAGACAACCCAGACGCAGGGCTTCTTCTAAAGCCAGTTCCAGGTTGAGGGAGCCATTGTTCAGCGCCTGCACCTGAGCCGCCGCTTCCAGGTAGCGGGCCAGATACTTGGCTTCTGAGGTTGCCTGCTTCAGGGTGTCTACATCGGGGTTTTCAGCGATCGCCTCTTGAATTGGAGCCTGGTGAGATTCCGGCAATTTTTGCATTTCCTTCACCAGGGGAGCCAGGTAACGCACAGGAATCGACTGCTCTGCCGCCTTTTCCTTAATGATGGAGGGCAGCAGATCGGAAGTTACCGCCGTCCATTCATCGGCCAGCTGCCGCACTTCTCGCCGGGTAATCCGATCACCCCGCCGGGCTGCATCGCTCACCATCTGCTGCACTTCCGGGTCGGCCTTGGCGGTTTCGACAAAAGCTCGCTTACTGAACTGATTGACATCCTCCGGTTCCAGGTAGCCCCCCTGCAGCAGCTTATCGGCGCTGTTGGCCACCTCGATCAGGGCGTAGGCCTGACTTTTACTAATCTCCCGATCCTTCAACCAGTTGAGAAACCCCGTACCCCGACCATCGCCGTGGCGCTTTTCCCGATCGCGTACCGCTCGTAGAATCCGCCCTCGCCAGATATCCGTCTGCAGGTCGAAGCGATCGCAGACCTGCCAGGCCTGGTCAATCTGGCGCAGGAAATCTATTTCCGGGATTTCTTCATCCTCCGGATCGGGCAGTTGAAAATCAAGGCCAGTAAAGGTTTCAGGTGTAACCACCCAATGCATTGGCACAACTTTAGGAGAATCCGCGGCGTGAACCATTGGCTGACTGGAGACAATTAGCCCAGACATTATCCCATAGTCGTCAAGGGGGGAAAGGATGGGGTGATGGAGAATTTCGTTTGCGAGAAATTTGTCTAATTTCCATCTCAGCTCCACAAAACTTCGTAGAATAAGCCTATGGAACGCGAAGTTATCACCCTCCTATCCGATCGCGAGATCGACAAAATGCGTCAGGCCGGACACCTGGCGGGCAAGCTGTTGCATCACCTTTCCACCCTGGTGCAACCGGGTATCACGACTCTAGAATTAAACGACGAAGCCGAACGCTGGACCCAGGCCCATGGGGCCAAGAGTGCACCTCTGGGCTATAAGGGGTTTCCCAAATCTATCTGCACCAGCCTGAATGAGGTCGTTTGCCACGGCATTCCCAGTAAAAAGCAGGTGCTCAAAGAAGGGGATATCATCAACATTGATGTCACCCTGATTGTGGATGGCTACCACGGCGACACCTCAAAGATGTTTTATGTCGGCGAACCCTCGCCCCTGGCCCGCAAACTGGTAGAAGTCACGGAAGTCTGTCGGCAACGGGGGATTGAGGCGGTAAAACCAGGTGCCAAAATTGGGGATATTGGGGCAGCGATTCAGGAATACGCCGAAGCCCAGGGGTTTTCGGTGGTGCGAGATTTTGTCGGTCACGGCATCAGTAAGGTATTTCACACCGCCCCCCAGATTCCCCACTACGGCAGGGCCGGTACGGGCCGAAAGCTGCGCCCCGGAATGGTCTTCACGATCGAGCCGATGATCAATGAAGGCACCTGGGAAGTCGAGATCATGGCCGACAAGTGGACTGCCCTGACCAAAGACCGTAAACTCTCGGCTCAGTGCGAACATACCGTGGCCGTCACCGAAACTGGAGTCGAGATTCTTACCCCCTATCCCGGCGATGACTGATTCAGTTCTGGTAGCAGCACCCGAGCGGCTGGCCCAGCAGATTCAGTTTGTTCTGGAAATCGACAAGCTGAAGCAGGTACTGCGTCAGACCCTCCTGACCGATGGTTCCCGGCGAGAAAATAGCGCCGAGCATTCCTGGCATATTGCCCTGATGGCGATCGCCCTGGCGGAGTATGCGCCCCCGGGCACAGATCTGCTGCGGGTAGTCAAGCTGTTACTGCTCCATGACCTCGTTGAAATTGATGCCGGGGATACCTTCTGTTACGACCCGCAGGGCAACGAGAGTAAGGCCGAGCGAGAAATTCGGGCCGCCGATCGGTTATTTGGCCTGCTACCCCCCGACCAGGCCAGGGAACTGCGGGCTCTCTGGGATGAGTTTGAGGCTCAGGTCACCCCGGCAGCTAAATTTGCCGCCGCCCTCGATCGCATCCAGCCAATTTTGCACAATCAGCGAACCGGTGGCCATACCTGGCAAAAACATGGAGTGAAACGGGCCCAGGTGATGAAACGGTTGGCCCCGGTGGAACAGGGTGCCCCCGCCCTCTGGGAGTTTGTCCAGCAGGTGGTGGAAGACTGCATTGCCGCCGGAATTTTACAACCCTGAAGACCTACCAGAAATGGCGCTCATGGATGTCAATTCGGCCGTAACCGATAAACTGGCCCCGGGGTTTGTCTCCTGGCGGAAAGGCGGTGACCCCGTAGAGGTAGGTACCGCCAAATTGGGGATTGCGTACCGGATAAATTTCGATCGTGACCGATCGCCCCGGCGGCACCGGTGGGTCAAAAATTACCGTAGTGGTGCGATTCCGATAATCGACCCTGGCCTGCACCGGTAACTCCGCTCCCCGCCGATTCCGGGTGCCTTCAAAGGCCCGCACATCCCCGCCCCTAAACCGGGGAGAACCCGTACCTTCCGCCTGGGCAATGGTCACCTGACCCAGGGGTTCCCCGGCATTTTCTAGCAGGTTAAGGGTGAAGTAGTAGGTGGCGCTCCAGAAATAGGTACTGTTAAAGGTTGTGCTGGCCCCAACCAAATCGGGAGGGCGGGTGAAGGCCGTACTGCCATCGCCTAATTCCACCCCTCGGGCGGGAAGGCTGGTTCCCAGCAGGCCGATCGTGGCCAGGGCCGCGCCCAGACGAGTTCCTATCCGTTGCATAGGTCAAACCGACTCAATACCCTAGTTTTAACAAATTTGTCGGGGCAGGTTGGCGGCCCGGGGCATCTTTGCCCGGATAGAATGAAACAGGTGCCCTGCAAGACCCATGCCCGAACAGCAGCCCCAGTGGCAAATTCCATCCCCTGTCTGCCTGCCGGAATGGTTTACCCAGGCGGTAGCAACCCTGGTGCCTGGTCAGATGGGTCTTTATCTGGCCCAGGTGATCTGGCAACGGGGAATTCAAGACCCAGAGCAACTGACCGAGTTTTTGTATCCTGATCGCTATCAACCCAGTGGCCCAGAGGCCTTTGGCCCGGAGATAGAGTGGGCCGTGGCCCGCCTGAACCAGGCCCACAACCAGCAGGAAACCATTGCCATCTGGGGCGATTTTGATGCCGATGGGGTGACGGCGACAGCCGTGTTGTGGGATGGGTTGGGGCAATTTTTTTCCCAGGGAACCCGGCTTTTTTACTTCATCCCGAATCGGTTAACCGAGTCCCACGGCCTCTCAAAATCTGGCCTCGATCGCCTGAAAGCCCAGGGAGTCAGCCTGATTGTCACCTGTGACACCGGCAGCACGAACCTGGCCGAGGTGGAATATGCTGCCAGCCTCGGGATCGATGTGATCATCACCGATCACCATACCTTGCCCGCCCATCGGCCCCCGGTCACTGCCATCCTCAACCCCCGTTACTTACCCGCCACCCATCCACTGGCCCACCTGTCGGGGGTGGCCGTGGCCTACAAACTGGTGGAAGCCCTTTACAGGGAGATGCCCGCCCAGCCCCGGCTGCCCCTGGAACACCTGCTGGATCTGGTGGCGATCGGCCTGATTGCCGACCTGGTAGAACTCCAGGGAGATTGTCGTTACCTGGCTCAGCAGGGCATCGCCCAGTTACAAAAACAAAATAACCCGGCTACCGCCACCCGTCCCGGAGTGGCCAAACTGCTGGAGTTATGCAAACGCAGCGGCGATCGACCCACCGATATCTCCTTTGGCCTGGGCCCCCGGATTAATGCGGTAAGCCGAATTCAAGGAGATGCCCATTTTTGCGTCGAGTTGTTGACCAGTCAGGACAAAGCCCTTTGTCGCCATCTGGCAGAAGCTACGGAACTGGCTAATAGTCGGCGCAAAGCCCTCCAGAAAGATGTTACCCGGCAGGTGCGCGATCACCTGATGCAGTTAGACCTGTCTACCACCGGCGTGATTGTCCTGGCTGACCCCCAGTGGCCGGTGGGCGTGCTGGGTCTGGTGGCAGGGCAAATCGCTCAGGAGTATGGCCGACCAACCATTCTTTTGAGTACGGAGGAGACTCCAGGCAATCCCTGCCTGGCCCGGGGTTCGGCTCGATCGGCCAACAAAATTGACTTCTACCAGCTGGTACAACAGCAGCAACATCTGCTCTACCGCTTCGGTGGCCATCCCTACGCAGCGGGATTAAGCCTGCCGATCGACAATATTCCCCTGCTGGCCGCGGCCCTGAACCAGCAAATGCGCCAGATGGCCGATACCCTGACTGACCCGGTGCTGGCGATCGATCTGGGGGTGACAGTGGCCGACCTGGGCAAGGATTTGTTCCAGGCCCTGAAACGCCTGGAACCCTGTGGTATGGGCAACCCGGTACCCAAATTACTGCTGCAAAATTGCTGGTTTCAAGAGTGCCGCAACAGAAATATTCAAGACTGGAAAGGCGGTAAAGTCCAGTACATTAAAACCGAGTTTGAACTGCGGGATGACTCTACTCCACAACCCTTCCCTGGGGTCTGGTGGGGCCATTACCGGGACGAAATCCCCGGAGAGCCCTGTGATGCGGTAGTCGAGCTAGACTTCAACAGCTATAACCGTCGCTACGAAGTCCGGTTAATTGCCGTCCGCCCCAGGGCTTCTGGCCAGCTTGCGGCAGTGGCAGCGGCTACCTGGATTTTAGATGAACGGGGCAGGACCCCATCTCCGGCGACTTCTGCCCTGGTGATAAACCGTTGCCCCGCCAGTTGGGCGGAGTTACAACCCTGGTTTCGTAGATCGCGGCAGGAAGACCGTCCCCTGGCGATCGCCTACTCTGCCCCGGCCAATACCTCCCCCGAAGCTACCTGGCAACAACTGGCCGGAATAGCCAAGTACCTCAGCCGCACCGGCAAACCGGTTCTGCGACAACAGCTTTTAGATCGTCTGGAAATTGGCGATCGAGCCCTGCAGCAGGGGATTCTTAGTCTAAATTGTCTGGGTTTTTCCTGGCAGACCCGGGATCACTACTTGCAGGTAACCTGGCAGGAACCGACCCGTCCCACCAGTGAAACCGTCCTGCGAGACAGACTGGAACGGTTTATCACCACCGTTCGGGAAGAACGATTTCGTCGCCAGTACTTTTATCAGGTTCCCCTGGCCACAATTCAGGCCGTGGCCAACCAGATCAGCAACAATTCTCTCCAGGTGGGTGCGCCAGATTGCGAAACTGATGGCAACATGGCTGGAGGAAGTGAATTCCGCTGAGGTAGGAGGGGTCAAGATGAATCAGCAGCAAATCGGACGGGCGATCGGGCTGAGTATGGTATGCCTGCTGCTGCCCACCCCAGCCCAGGCTCTGCCGGGGCAAACCACTGAGGAAGTGGCCGCCTGGATCAGGGCCAATCCCACCCTACAACCGGCTCCCGGAGAGCGGTTACTGGTTCGCAAGAGTGACACCCCGGCCCGGCGGTTTGTTTTTCAAGCCCTGCTTCAGCCCCCCGGTAAAACGGCTCTGATGGCAGGCAGCAGACGGGTGAGATCGGAGGAATTTTCCCTATTTGACATGATCGATGGGGTCAGTCTGGGCCGGTTGCGCGAATCTTTGCGGGTGATCTATGGGGTTACGATTTACCAGGATTACCTCCAGGCTGCGATCGTCTATACCTACCCGACCCAGACAGCCCTAAACCAATCGGTAAATCAGAGCCAGCCCCTCCTGGCAGCCCTCCAGGGCGAACTCCGCCGGGGAGAGTACTACGCCTACTGGTTAGAAGTGGTGCGTCGTCCCGATGGCTTTGCCTACACCGGAAAAGTCACGGTTTTTCTGATTAGTGACCTGCCCAAGCTAGAAGCAGAATTACGCAACCGTTAAATTACATAGATACCTTAAAGATCTCCGTAAATCCGTGACGTAGCAGCGATAGCCTGCTATGCTCTTGCCAACGATTCCGTAGAAATATCAGGTTGATTGCGCCGGTTTGGGCACCAGAACGGGAGTCTCCGGAACCGGCTCAATTTCGTTGCATCGCCTCAATCAAGTTGCTAACATTATCTTTTTTTATTTTTCATACAATAGGAAAATAGCGATGACTCACGGCTGGAGTAGCTCTTGTCTGGGATTAGGTCTGTCAGGAGTTCTGGCAGCAGGTGGGGTGGTTGCAGCCAGCAGTACCACCCAGGCCCAAATTACCCCCGACAATACCCTGGGCAGCGAATCGTCGATGGTCACCCCCAATGTCCTGATCCGGGGATTGACGGGCGATCGGATCGATGGCGGAGCTACCCGGGGAGCCAACCTGTTTCATAGCTTTTTCCAATTCAATATCGGCTCAAACCAGCGGGTCTACTTCACTAACCCGGCCGGAGTAGCCAATATTTTCAGTCGGGTGACGGGTGCTGACCCCTCCCGGATTCTAGGAACCCTGGGGGTTGATGGAGGTGCCAATCTCTATCTGATTAATCCTCAGGGTATTTTGTTTGGCAGCAATGCCCGCCTGGATGTGGCCGGTTCCTTTACCGCCAGTACCGCCGAAACGCTGGTGTTTGGTGAAGGCCTGAGCTTCAGTGCCACAAACCCGGGCGCAGTTCCTCTGCTGACCGTAAACCTGCGCCCCGGCCTGCAGTTTGGCGGCACTCCGGCCACGATCGCCAGTACTGGCAACCTTACCGCAGGTAAAGATCTGCTTTTGGCGGCGGGCAATCTCGACCTGCAGGGGCAACTTCAGGCTGGAGGTGACCTCACCCTGAGAGCGACCGATACCCTGCGTATCCGGGATAGCGCTACCCTACCCTTTATTGCTTTCGCCGGGGGAAAATTCCAGGCCCAGGGGGATCAGGCGGTAGATATTTTCGCCCTCAACCATCCCAGCAGTGGCCTTTACTCCGGTGGCGACATGGTCTTGCGATCGGGGGGAGAAATTGCTGGAGACGCCCATTACTACAGTGGCGGCAATTTTCAAATCGAGCAGTTAGATGGTAGCCTGGGGGGCTGGTTTAGCCCCTACGACCCGATCATTCGAGCTGCCGGAAATGTCAGCTTCACCAATTACACGGGCCAATCTCTGCATATTTTGGCTGGGGGCTCGGTCACAGTCACAGGCAACATTAACATTTCTGGTGCCGCCACCAATACCTCTACCTTCCTGACCGGGCGTGTCATTCTCTCGGATGGCACCCCGGTTGATATTGATGGCAGTGCCCGTTCCACTTTAGATATCCGGGCGGGAACCACCAACCTGAATGGTACGGGTTCCTCAGGTATCACTGGTACCAACCCATCTAACCTAAATCCAGGAACTGCTCCAACCTCAGCGGAGATCAGGATTGATGGATCTGTTCTCTTCAACATCAATGCAGCCCAGTCACCGCTGATTCTGCTAACAAATCAGTATGAGGCAAACCTGGCTCTACCCAACCCCAACATTACCGTAGGAACGATCACAGCCAGAACCAACGGGGGAGGAGGTTCTCTACTTATCGACAGTCGGGGTGATATTAATCTCAACCGCACCGTCGATTTAAGAGCAAGAAATATTGCTGCAGCCTTTACTGGCAATGGTGGCAATGCCATCCTACTGGCTGGCGGCAACATCAATTTGATCGCCCCCAACAGCCAGAGTCAGATCCTTGCGGACGGCTTGTTAGGTGGGACAATCCAACTTCAGAGTCGGGAAGCAATCAGCATTACCAATCAGATCGGCAGTACTGTCTCCTCCCTTCAAAGCCGAAGTGAATCGACAACGGGGGGCAAGGGTGGCGATATCAGCCTGACTGGTAGAACGATCAATCTGATCAACACCATACCTTCGGCTACATCCACTATCTTTCCGGATGTGATTCTGGCGGAAACTACTGGAGCTGCCACAGGGGGCAGTATCATCCTCAATGCCAGCAACGCTCTTACCGTGAAGGACGGGGTACAGGTCACCGCCAGAACCAGTGGTACCGGAGCCGGAGGCACTGTCACTGTTCAAACCCCTGACCTCCGCTTAGATAACAACAGCCAGATCAGAACTCTCACTCAGGGGGCAGGGCCGGGAGGCGATCTGACTGTACGGGCTACTTCCATCTCCCTGCAAAATGATTCGGGCTTGGTGGTCAACACCCAGGTTGGTAGTGGCAGGGCCGGTACCCTGACGGTGCAGGGCCTGAATTCTGCTCCAGCCAGCCTGATCTCCCTCGATAGCCGCAGCCTGATCAGCAGCAGTACGGGCAGTGATGCCTCCAGCAGCGGTACTGGACTGGCTGGAGATATAGCCCTTCAGGTGCGATCGCTACAATTGACCAATGCAGCTCAGATCGCTGCCTCTACCTTTGCGGGTGGTAATGCCGGGACGGTCACCATCACCAATGCCGATGTCATTAGCCTGGATGGCAGCAGTGGCATCTTCAGTACGGCCCAGACAAATTCCAGGGGCAATGGGGGCAAAATTCAAATCACAACTGGTTCCCTCAGAGCCACTAGCGGGGCTGCCATTCAGGCCAGTACCCTGGGCACGGGGAACGCCGGACTGATTGAAATTCAGGCCAGTACGATCGAGTTTGATGGAGTAGGCTCTAACGGCCCCAGCACGATCTCCAGCGCTGCTTTGCCTGGCTCAGCCGGAAGTGGAGGAGACATTGAGCTGCAAGCCCGGTCGATTAACTTCACAAACGGAGCAACCATCAGTGCCACTAACAACAGCACCCAGCCCGGTAGTACCGCTGGTACCATCAACTTGAATGCCAGCGATCGCATTTCCTTCAGTGGCGTAGGCAGTAACGGCCTCAGTAGTCGGGTCAGCTTAACCACCACCGGGCCGGGGGATGGGGGCAGACTCCAGCTCAATACTGGCTCCCTGTCAATTACCGGAGGGGCCCAGTTAATCAGCAGCACGACGGCCCAGGGAGATGCGGGCGGTCTGAATATTCGAGCTAACAATTCAGTGCTGCTGGCCGGGGCAGGGAGTGGTCTGTTTGCCACAACCCAGGTGGGTTCCTCCGGGAATGGAGGAGAAATTTTTGTTGATTCTCCCAGCATCACTGTCCGGGATGGAGCCAGAATTTCCGTGGAAACCAGGGGCTCTGGCAGCGGTGGCACCCTGGAACTGAATACCGGAGCGTTATCGGTGCTAAATGGGGGCCAGTTGCGGAGTAATACCTCGGCCCAGGGAGATGCTGGAAATCTGGTGGTTAAAGCCCTTAATTCTGTATTGCTGGCCGGCAGCGATAGCGGCCTGTTTGCCACCACCGCTGTGGGTTCTTCCGGGAATGGAGGTCTGATTTTTGTCGATCCGCCCAGCGTCGTAGTGCGGGATGGAGCTCAGATCTCTGTCAGTAGCCAGGGGAGTGGTCGGGGCGGCGATGTAGAACTGTATGCCGATCGCCTGACCTTAGACAACCGGGGCAGCATCACCGCAGACACCGTGGGCAGTAATGGCGGCAATATTCGTCTGTTCATTGCCGAAAATCTGTTTTTACGGCGCAACAGTCGTATTTCCACCAATGCCGGAACTGCCCAGGCTGGAGGAAATGGTGGCAACATTACCATCACCACTCCCTTCCTGATTGCTGGCCCCCAGGAGAACAATGACATTTCTGCCAATGCCTTTAGTGGCAGAGGTGGAAGTGTCACAATTAACACCCAGGGAATTTTTTGGCTCGTCCCCCGCAGTCGAGCAGAATTGGCCAGGTTGTTGGGCACCAATGATCCAAATTTGCTTGATCCCAGCCGATTGCCCAGCAACGACATTACGGCCATTTCCCAGGAAAACCCTGACCTGAGTGGCACGGTAGCAATTAATACTCCGGGGGTAGACCCCAGCCAGGGATTGACCACCCTCCCCGGAGATCTGGTAGATCCTTCCCGCCTGGTAGCCCAGGGCTGTTCTGCCGATCGGGGTAATATTGCCAGGTCAACCGGAGAATTCATCGTGACTGGGCGGGGAGGACTCCCCCCCAGCCCCAGTGATTCTTTGGGTGGTAGCCCGGTCTGGCAAGACTTACGAGCCCCTGGAACAGCTGTCAGCCGTCAGCCTCAAACCATCGCCCAATCTCCCCGTTCAAAAACGATCGTAGAGGCCCAGACCTGGGTGATTCGACCGGGTGGGGAAGTGATGCTGACGGCCCAGGCTGAAACCACTACTCCCCACGCCCCCTGGGTTCCTATCACCCGTTGTCAGCAGCAGTAGGCGGGCTGATTTCGGTCTTCTGGTTCGGTTAGCTCCTGACTTCAGGTAGATTTCCTTTACCAGAACTTTATAGAGGCCATCTACCACTGATTTAAGGCTGAAACCCAGGCAAGGCCGAAGGTGTGCGGTTTTTGAACTGTCACAGGGGGACTCTACCTAAACGCTAAGTGTTTTTTTTGCTTGAACTTTGCGTGGAACTACTGCCGCTTCAGAAGTAGACAGATTAATCTACAGATATAGACAAGTTTTACTTGCGACTTCCATACCAGGTGCCAGTTCAACCCGGTGTCAGGGGCAAAACATCTAAGCCCCATCCGGTGAACCAGCAACTTCCAGCGAGTTAAATTGCCCTGGTGTTGAGTCACTTATTACCTGACGGTCGTCCCTGGTTTGGCTGGGGGCAAAGCTGCTTGCGCAAAAAACATACCAACACACAGACCTGGAGCCAATAAATGACAACGATGATTAAGCAACTATCCTTGGCAACGATCGGCGCAGCTGCCCTGGCAGTAGGAACTATGACCCCGGCCTACGCAGCCCTGATTACCCTACCTATTTCCGGGTTGACTGGTGGTGTGACTGCTGGCGATCCAGCGACCTATCCTGAGTATCAGGATGCCTTTTTTGAAGGTACTTTTACTTACGATAATTCGGTCAACCTTTCCAACGTTGCTTTGCTCACCCGCTATGCAATTACGAGGTTTGACATCACCGTTACTAATCCGTTTTCTGAGCAATATTCCGACTTCATGGCCACTATAACCAGAAGCAACGGATCCGTCATTGAGATCGATCGCCGGGGTGCCGTGCCCATCTCCAGCCTGCTGATCCCCAAGCCTGCTCCCGACGGGGCTCAAAACGTTTCCAACGAATCTACCAACGATCCCCGAAAGGCAGGTTTGTTCCTGAGTTTTGCAGGTATCTTCAACGATCCTACCAATAGAACAACATACATTCCCGGTGGTGTACTGGATCTGTTTGATGCTCAAAAGCCCGATTGCTTCCCAGCTGGCCCGGCTACCATCGATGTGAAATATGCTGAAGTTGGTGTAGAGGCCGTTCCCGAGCCTACTACGATGGCTGGTCTGGGTGTATTTGGTCTGGGGGCGTTGCTGCGCAAGAAGATGAAAAAGCAGGCCGCCTAAGGCCGCAATATCCTTGCTATTGCAGCACTAACAACTGGTTAAATCGCCTCAAATCGGTCAGGAGCATAGTTCTCCTGACCGATTTTGCATTCCTGGGAGCACGAAGGGTTTAGTGAGATATCAGTACAACTTCATGGCAAGTTGTAACAAAATCCCTGGAGAGTTTATCCTTTCTGCCCACTCCACCGGTAACATAAGATTGCAGATTGTTAGGTTTAGTAGCAAATGTCCCCTTCTCAATTAACAATTAATTTGGTTGAAGGCGCGGTTTCCTTTAGCTTTACACCAGCAGCGGCACAAGAGTTAAAAACAGCCCTGGTGTCACTGCTGGATAGTTTGAAGGTAACGGCTACCAAAGCCAATGCTGGCGGACGGGCTACCCCCCAGAAACCCATGGAGTATCAGTACACAGGGGAGGTTTTTTTAGAAATCTTTTGTAACCCTAATATCTGGCCATCTCCCTTTGCTGCCAAGGTTTTGATTACCCTGCGGGACGATCGCCTGCGGCTGACCACCGAAGCCGAACTAAGCCGTCTGGTAGAGGATGTCAATCAATATTTAGAGCAGTTTGGTTAAGGGTAAAATTCGCTAAAAGGTGGCACAGTCAACAGTTTTTTTTGAACAACTGTTTCAAATTATTTAGTTACTCCTGTCCGCTGAATCCTAGGTGAGGAAATTAATCGATGAATTCCGATGAAATGTTACTTCTTTTACAAAAAGGGTTTCGAGTCACCCTGGGAGCAACCACAGCCCTGGTAGAATCCATTCAAGATTCTCAAAAGCGGGACGAAAATCTTGCCAAGTTAAAACTGGAATGGAACGAACTGAGCCAGGATTGGGAAGAAAAAGGTAAAGTCACCGAACAGGAAGCAAGAACCCTGGTAGATAGCCTGGTTGCCCAGAAGACAAGTCAAACTACCTATCCAGGGGCCTCCGGCTCTACAACTGCCACAACTCCGGCCGCACCTCCCGACATTCAGCTAGAACTACAGGAGCTAACCGCTCAGATTGCGGCGATTCGTACAGAACTGGAGAAGTTGAGAAGCCAGGATACAACGAACTGAATCGGGAGGCACTAAATTTAGTCGTTTTCCCACTCTTCGCGGCCCATTAAATCGCCAATGCGATCGCGGAGCAGGAAGTTGCAGCGCTCTAACTCAAACTCAATACAGGCCCAATCCCGGGGTGGGATAAATTGGCAAAGAATATAGATTGGTTGCTGGCGGCTCACCAGGCCCCGGCGAACCAATTCCCTTGCCTCATCTTGAATAACATCCAACGAATATTGCACTGACTGAAGCATAATCACCCTTGAGCTGGCTAACGGTTGGCAATCACAGATAGAAATTGAGGTAGATTTAGCAACTCAGATAGATTCAGTAAAGAAAAACCTACCCGAAAGATAAATTGTAGCTACCTATACTGAACGCTTCTATTCTCGCGCTAAAAGCCATCGATTCACATTAAGAAGCGTTGAAAAAGTCACCAAATTTTGACTAATTACAGTATTAATCTTGCCTTTTGACCTCTATCAGATAGTAGATTCAGGGAAAAATTTAAGCTTCTTATTTCTTCACGGCAAATTTTCCGTGTTTACGCTGATGCTGACGCTGATAGGTCAATTCGGCGGCCAGGGAAATCGCCGCTTTCATGCTGGCAGCGTCGGCCAGGCCCCTGCCAGCTATATCGAAAGCAGTACCATGGTCAGGGGAAGTGCGGACAAAAGGCAGGCCGATCGAGGTATTGACAGCCTGATCAAACGCCATCAACTTTACCGGAATTAATCCCTGGTCATGGTACAGCGCCAGGTAGGCATCGGCAGCACTATTGCCGGTCTTACCATGGCCAAACCAGGCCTGTCCCGGTTTGACCCAGAGGGTGTCCGGTGGTACGGGGCCTTCCAGTTGCACCAGGGGCCAGTGATCGCGGCTTTGCTGCAACCAGGGAATTAACCAGTCCTGTTCTTCCCGGCCTAGTTGCCCCTGTTCTCCACTATGGGGATTGAGGCCGGCAATGGCGATGCGGGGAGTCGTTAAGCCAAAGTCTTGCTCTAAACAGGCCAGTAATAACTCCAGCTTACGACTCAGCAGATCAGGGGTGAGGGCCTCCGGCACCTGGCGCAAAGGAATGTGAGTGGTGGCCAGCAGGGTACGCAGAGTCCAGCCCGTGTAGGGAGAACGGGCCACAAATAACATGCCAAACTGCTCCGTGCCCGATCGCTCCGCCAGGAGTTCTGTCTGACCGGGGTAAGAGTGGCCGGCGGCCTTCCAGGCCGATTTGGCGATCGGGGCAGTTACAATACCGGCAAATTGACCGGCCATGGCCCGGTAAATCGCAGTTTCTAAGTAATAAAAACTGGCGGCCCCAGCAGCAGCGCTCTCCTGACCCAACTCAAGGCCCTGGGCTGGCAAATCATCATTCACTTCCAGCACCACTAGTTCCGCCGGATCGACCAGAGGCAGGTCTGGCTGCTGCGATCGCAGATGGCTATAGCAATGCTCCAGTTGCCTGCGGTTACCGACGATGGTAAGGGTCGGCGGCAAAATTTCTGGGGCCAGGGGCAGGGGGCTGGCCAGGGCTTTTAAGATCACCTCTGGCCCAATCCCCGCCGGATCGCCCATAGTAATCGCTAAATGAAGCCGCTCGAAACTGGTATGAGCCATACCCTTAAATCCCTGATGGTGGAAAGTTGATAGTCTGAACAGGTTGCCTTCTGAGAGAAATCCGTCTCACGGCAGGTCTGTCAGCCCTGGGTAGATAGGATAAATTTACTTTAGAAGCGAGATTTCCCAGGGGTTAGCTTGCTTCTCTTCTGGGAACGATCGTACCAGGATCATCTATCTAGTTTTAGCCAAGGAAGTTTGCCGTTATTTTTGCATGATAGAGAGCATGGGACAGAGAGCGATCCAATTAGTGGGTGTAGGGTTGATTTTAGGATTAAGTTTAATTCCCCAGAGCGTCTGGGCCAGCAGTAAATTACCCACCCCCGAAGAATTATTACGGCCCATTCCCTCCGAGCTGGAAGAACTGGAGACTGAAAACTCGTTGCGGCTAAAAATTCAACTGCGCCAGCGGCGGGTCACCCTGTTTCGAGGAAGCAAAGCGGTCAAAACCTACCCGATCGCCGTAGGTCGCCCCGGCTGGGAAACTCCCACAGGCACCTTTAAAGTACAACAGATGTTTAAGAATCCGACCTGGGTTCATCCTCTACGCAAGGGAGTGGTGATTCCGGGGGGAGATCCAGAAAACCCCCTGGGCCGCTACTGGATTGGCTTCTGGACCGATGGTAAAAACTGGATTGGATTTCACGGTACCCCCAACCCGCGATCGGTGGGAACCGCGGCTTCCCACGGTTGTATCCGGATGTACAACAAAGACATTGAAGAGTTGTTTAAACAGGTCAGTCTGGGAACTGAAGTCACCGTCGTTGACTAAAATCATTCACCGGAACAAATTTGCCTTCCGGCCCGTCTACCCCAACAGTCAGGGTAGGTGAGGCTAGAACAGCTACTACCGGAGCCGATGGTGGGCCAGTTGTCGCCTGCTTAGCCAGTCACAAATGAACCGGGAGACTCTCAGTCTCTAACTCCTAATGTTTTAGAGGAGGGCGATCGCCCTCCTCTATTTTTTGGCTTCTGTCCGGTGGAACAATCTGAGGGCTTTGGTTAAAAAAGCTGTCCCTGGGGGGATCTTAAGATTCGATTAACTAATCAGTGTTCTCTTTATAAGAAGAGTAAATAGGATTAAAGAGTTTAATCGGGCTATTTCGCTTTTTTAAGGGTAGAACGCGATTCTTAACAGTCATATCCTGCTGTTTTAGAACTACTTACCCACCCAAAGTTCACAGTAGATCGACTGTTTCCCCTCTCGCAACAATTCCCACTGGAGAGATAAACAATATGGTGGCAACTCCTTCTAAACCAACGATTGAAGCATCCATCAGTAGTTTTGGTAAAGCCAGAGCGACGATCGAGGGAGCGCCCCTCAGTGCTGAAGAACTGCGTAAAATGGACGCCTACTGGCGGGCCTGCAACTATCTGGCGATCGGTATGATCTACCTGCGGGACAACCCCCTGCTGCGGGAACCCCTCAAACCAGACCATATCAAGCAACGACTGTTGGGGCACTGGGGTTCCAGTCCTGGTATGGCTTTTACCTACCTTCACCTGAACCGTCTGATTAAAAAGCTCGATCTGGATATGATCTTTCTGGCCGGGCCGGGGCATGGGGCACCGGGAATTCTCGGCCCCTGTTACCTCGAAGGCACCTACTCCGAAATCTATCCCGATAAGAGTGAAGACGAAGAAGGCATGAGACGCTTCTTCCGTCAGTTTTCCTTTCCGGGAGGGATTGGTAGCCACTGCACCCCCGAAACTCCGGGTTCGATCCATGAAGGGGGGGAACTGGGCTATAGCGTTTCCCACGCCTACGGCACTATCTACGACAACCCCAACCTGATCAGTGTGGTGATGGTCGGCGATGGAGAAGCAGAAACCGGCCCCCTGGCCACGGCCTGGCATTCTACTAAGTTTGTCAACCCAATTCGCGATGGGGCGGTCTTGCCCATCCTGCACCTGAACGGCTACAAAATCAACAACCCGACGCTACTGGCCCGGATCAGCCACGAAGAACTGGCAGCCCTGTTCCAGGGCTACGGCTACACTCCCTACTTTGTTGAAGGCTCGGATCAGGAGTCGATGCACCAGGCGATGGCGGCTACCCTGGATCACTGCATTGCCGAAATTCAGAACATTCAGCAGGAAGCCCGCAGTTCTGGGACTCCTACCCGACCCCGCTGGCCGATGATCATTCTGCGATCGCCGAAGGGCTGGACCGGGCCAGCGGAGGTCGATGGTCACAAGGTCGAAGGCTTCTGGCGGGCTCACCAGGTACCGATGGCAGATGTGGTAAAAAATCCGGCTCACTTTAAGCTTTTAGAAGACTGGCTGCGTAGCTACAAACCAGAAGAACTGTTCGATGCCACTGGCCGATTAATCCCAGAGTTACGGGATCTGGCTCCCACCGGGCACCGCCGCATGAGTGCCAACCCCCATGCCAACGGCGGGCTGCTGCGGAAAGACCTGAAAATCCCCGATTTTCGCCAGTATGGGGTAGCAATTGCCAAACCGGGGACGATCGAGGTGAGCAATACCCAACCCCTGGGGGTGCTGCTGCGCGACATCATGAAACAAAACCCAAATAACTTCCGGGTGTTTGGGCCCGATGAAACCACCTCTAACAAACTCAATGATGTTTACGCTGCCAGTAAAAAGCTCTGGTTAGCCGAGTATCTGCCAGAAGATGCCGATGGTGGCGAACTGGCCACGGATGGGCGAGTCATGGAAATGCTCAGTGAGCATACCCTGGAAGGCTGGTTGGAAGGCTATCTCCTGACCGGTCGGCATGGCTTTTTCTCCTCCTACGAATCCTTCATTCATGTGATTGATTCGATGATTAACCAGCATTGCAAATGGCTGGAGATCTGTAATCACATTGCCTGGAGGGCTTCGATCGCGTCCCTCAACCTGTTGATTACTTCCACGGTCTGGCGGCAGGATCACAATGGTTTCACCCATCAAGATCCTGGCTTCCTCGACCTGGTGGTTAACAAAAGCCCCGATGTCACGCGGATTTACCTGCCCCCGGATGTCAATACCCTGCTGTCGGTGGCAGACCACTGCCTGCGTAGTACCGATTACGTCAATGTGATTGTGGCCGACAAACAAATGCACCTGCAATACATGGATATGGACTCTGCCATCATCCACTGCACCAAAGGGTTGGGCATCTGGGACTGGGCCAGCACCGACCAGGGCGGCGAACCAGAAATTGTCATGGCAACCGCCGGCGATATTCCGACCTTAGAAGCCCTGGCCGCAACGGTTCTGCTGCGGGAATATTTTCCTGACCTGAAGATCCGGTTTATCAATGTCGTCGATCTGTTCAAACTCCAGCCCGATACCGAACATCCCCATGGCCTCAGCGATCGCGACTTTGATAGCCTGTTTACCCTCGACAAACCGATCATCTTCAACTTCCACGGCTACCCCTGGCTGATCCATCGCCTCGCCTACCGCCGCCATAACCACAACAACATGCATGTGCGTGGTTATAAAGAAAAGGGCAATATCAACACCCCCCTGGAACTGGCGATTCAAAACCAGATCGATCGGTTCAGTCTGGCCATGGATGTGATCGATCGGGTGCCCCGTCTGCGGGTGGCCGGGGCCCATGCCAAGGAGCGGTTTAAGAATATGCAAATCGAATGCCGCAACTATGCCTACGAAAATGGCATCGATAACCCCGATATCGTGAATTGGAGATGGCCCTACTAACCAGCGGGTAGGAATCTAACAGGGGTAGGAACGTTCTGGATACTCGGCAACGTTCCTACCCGATCTGGCGTTTCCTATCCTGAAAAGCTTTAACCACGCCCTACGATCGGGCATCGTTCTGAGCCTCGAGAAACTCTTCGATACTGAAAACCACACTCCGCACCAGATGTTCCCGGGTAAACTCTGGCGTGATCGGAACTCTGGCCTGACTCTTGAGTACCAGAACCGGACGGTAGGTTTTACCCTGACGATTGACTTGCTCTTCAATCTCAATTCCGGCAATTTTTTCCAGTGGATGCTCGATCACCAGGCTGCCTCGCAACCCCCGCCGTTCGATCGTCACCTTATGCAACACCTGCTTGTAGAAGGTGCAGAGGGTAACGGGAGCAATGCCTAAAAATAGGCCAATAGCTATCAGGGGCAGGCCAAATAAGCCCATCAGCAATCGCAGTTGTCGGAGATTCATCTGCACCGTAATCTCTGGGCGATCGCTAAGAATAAACTCCTGTAGAGTATTCGCAATGCGCTGGTTTTCGTTGTACCCACCCCCACTCTGGCCCAGGAGCGATACTCTGCCCCTCGAACTGGAAATCCAGATTTCGTAGCTCCTGCTACCCCGACTACCGGTTCTGGTCGTCATCTCCACACTATAGGGATTGGTCAACCAGATGGTTTTCGTAAACCCTACCAGATTCGTTCGACGCAACTCACACTGCACTACTCTATTCGGCGATCGTTGACAGGTCATTCTGGCCAGGGCAGTGGCAAACAGCAGCGAATAGCCCAGGAGAAAGGAACCCCCGATAAATAGAGCGGCTCCCGATAGCCAGGCCCCGATCGGTTGGTGTTTCAAGGTTAATCGGGTGGGAGTCAGTTCAACAATGTGCATGATCGGAGAAAAAACTGCTTACCGTTTCAGAATGCCCGATTTCTCACTCTGGCCTATGCGACCCTAATTGCTCTTGCTTTCCGAAATTTTACTCTCTATCTCTGTGTTTAAATTCAACCCATACTCAGGGATGGGATTTTCTTCCCGTTACAGCTATTGAGATTTACAACAGCTCTCAAGTCAGAAGCATTTCTGGGAATTATTAACCTGAGAACGAATTTATTTATCCTGAGGTCTAGAGTTCTGTGAAAAAGTTAATCCTGCCGCTTTTAGGGACGGTTGCCATTGCTGGAAGTGGTACAGCAGCCTATTTTCACTTCTTTAAAGGAGCGGGCAGTGATGCCTTAAGCCCCCAGGCGATCGCTCAAGTTATCCCCGATGATGCCTATATGGCGGCCTTTATTGCGACCGATGAACAGACCTGGAAAAAGTTAGAAAAGTTTGGTAATCCTACGGCTCAAAAAGCAATTCGTCAGGGCCTTGAAGATTTACAAAAGAAGCTATCCAGCGAAACCAGGGTTAATTTTGATCAAGATATTAAACCCTGGGTTGGCAACATTATGATTGCCGGGTTGCCTGGCGCTCCAACAAAACCCACCAAAGACGCAGAGAAGCAGCCCAATATGCTGATTGTAGTGGGGATTAAAGACAAAGTTGGAGCCGCCAATTTTGCCAACAAACTGAAAAGTGACTCTAAACTTAAAAGCACCGAAACCGACTATAAGGGCATTAAGATCACCGACTTTGCAGACTCAAACGGCTCTACCTACACCGCCGTTTTGAAAGACTATATCGTGATCGCCCCCGAACAAAAAACGATCGAGCAGGCGATCGACACCCTCAAAGGAGAACCTTCCCTGGCCGCAAAGCCCGATGCCGCCAGTCTTTTCAAGCAGAGTGGGGAAGTCCAGAACCCGGTGCTACGGATCTACATGCCCGACTATGCAACGGCCATGCAACAACTACTGGCCAGCAATCCAGAAGCTGCTGTCCTGCCTCCTTCTACCCTGGAACAGATGAAGCGAGTTAAGTCGATCGTGGCCACCCTGGGAATTGACGACAACGGCCTCCGACTGAAAGCTCAGACCAGCTTCGACCCCCAGGCCAAAGCCTGGAAATTTAAGCCAACCTCCGGATCGATCGTCTCGCAATTTCCGGCGGATACCTTCGCCCTGATCAGCGGAGCGGGAGCCAACCAGTACTGGACTCAACTGGCAGAGCAGGCCAACTCTACCTCAGAAGCCCAGATGACCGTTGGTATGATGCGGCAATACACCAAGATGGTTGGCCTGGATTTAGACCAGGATGTATTTGGCTGGATGGATGGAGACTTTGCCCTGGGCATGGTACCGGCAAGCGAAGGGATGATGGCCCAGGTAGGATTTGGCATCGGTATGGTGTTTGACACCAGCAACCGTTCTACCGCAGAAGCCACCTTCAAAAAGCTGGATGCCCTGGTGCAGCAAAATGCCGTCAAAGTGGGCCAGCGTAAACTGGGCGGTAAGACTGTAACAGAATGGCAGGTGCCGGGTCAGGGAACCTTTCTGGGTCACGGTTGGGTCGATCAGGACACCGTCTTTGTGGCGATCGGTCAACCGGTGGTAGAAAGCCTGGCCAACAAACCGGCCCAAACCCTGGATAGTAGCGAGGCATTTAAGTCGGTGACGGGTTCCCTGGCCAAACAAAATAATCTCGGTTACTTCTACCTGGATATGGACAAAATGATGGCCCTGATGAATCAAGTCAACCCGGCCAGTCAGCAGACGATGACCCCGGAAGCCAAAGCCGTGATCGAGTCAATTCGGGGAATTGGAGTCACCTCCACCCAGGTAAATGACACCAGCACCCAGGTAGAGATGCTCCTCTCCCTGAAACCCGCGAAATAAAGTCAGTCCCACTTCCCGCAGGCTGTTTTAACCCCGCCCCTCGCCCAGACCCGGGTGAGGGGTCACTATTTTCTGCTCCAGGGTTTCCTCCACCAGGGCCGGAGTATCTAAAATCTCCTGGTCCGTTGCATCCTCCTCTACCACCTTGGTACCAATCTCTGTAAACAGCCATTCTGCCTGCAGTTTGGCGATTGCCACTTCTTTCTTCTTCGCCTCAATCTCAATCCAGGGAACCTCTCGGTAGACGCTGGGCATCAGGGTGATCAGGTCACTGTGCCGCTGGTCGGCAAAAGATTCGCAGCCATTGGAAATATGCACCAGTTGCCATTCTGGCACTTTCCAGGTGTCCCGGGCGGCGGTCACCATAGCGGCAACGCTGGGATGTTCGTAGCTCTCCAGATGGTCATGGATGACATGGTGATGGGCATCAAACACCATGGGAATATCCGTAGCGCGACAGATCTCCAAAATATCCGGAGCGCCGTAGGTATATTCGTCGTTTTCCAGAGTAAGCCGAAGCCGGATGCCATCGGGCAAATCCCGAATCACTTCGATCAATCGATCGGCCCGACCGCCCTTGCCCCCGTGAATATTCATCAAAGCCCAGGGCGACTGGGGTAACCCCATCAGGTCAAAGACCCGGGCATGGGTGGCCAGAATCTTGATGCTGTTGGCAATCACCTCAGGTCGATCGGAATTCAGCACGACAAACTGATCGGGATGCAGCACCAGTCGAATCCCCAGGTTGTGGGCCCGATCACCAACAATCTGTAAGCCAGCGGCAAACTCATCCAGAATGGCGGCACCGGAGGGGTCATCGGCAAACGGAAAGGTAGCAGAACTGAGCCGGTACAACCGAATTTGATGGCTATGGCAAAACTCGATCGCCCCCGCCAACCGTTGTAAATTGGCCGCATAGAGTTCCCGCAAAACCCGTTGCTGCTCCTCTGGTTCTAACAGCAACAGTCGTTTGCGTGTGAGTGCCCGATACCGCACCTGGTCGGAGGCGGTAATACAAACCAATCCCAGTTCTGGAGTCATGACCGCTGTTCTCGTAGCCTTATCCGGCCTGTTGGTAAGCATCCTGCCGTTGCAGGGAGGCCCGCAATAAAGGCAGGGAGTCGTAGTAAGTCCGAAAGCTCTGCACCTGCCCCTGCACCAGTTCCACCAGACTGATCCCCTGAAAAGACAGGGGTTTGCCCGTAGCTAAAACCGCATCCGCCTGCCATTCCAGAACCACCAGGAGACGGCGATTATCACCGCTGTCCAGGGAATTTTCTAGCACTTCTGTCATTTCCGATCGCACCCGACGAAACAGGGCCAGATGTTTTCGCCAAAAATTCCTGGCTCCTTCCTTGCCCCGCAAGGGTTGGGACAAAACCGGACTGAGCAAAGCCGCATCCTCAGCAAACAGGGCCACTAGCGGTTCCACCTGGCGCGTTTTCTCAACCTGCTGGAGCAAACCAATAAATTCTTCCGTTGTCTCATGGAGGCGTTTCATCGCTGGTTCTCCCCGTTACGACCGATTTAATCCTGTTCAATTTTCTCCAGGGATTCCGGCTTATGGGCCGCTTCCTTGCCAGTTTTGTCGCTCTTGACTCGATACTCCGGATTCTCCTGAGAGGCCGCCACATGATGCCCCTTAATTTCCGTCGAATGGGTCAGTTTTTCTTCTACCGTACCCTGGGTCTTACCCTGGGAGGTTTTCCACTCAACCTTGTCGCCTTTTTTCAAACGCTCTGTCATCGCTGTTATCAAATGTGAGATTTAATTGGCTCAAGTTTAGCGATCGACTCTGGCCTGTTCCTCTATCCAACGTGGCGACTGCAGGCCCCATTCTGGCGATCTCAATCTGCCCAGAGGCAGAATGGCGAGGTTGTGCTCCGGCCCAACGCTCCTTACCGAACCCCTCCTTACCGGTTTAAGAAAAATCAGGGAAGGAATACAAAGAATAAATAAAGTGTTGGCAAAAGCTACCGGAGTTTTACCGGGATTCATTAAGATTGTCCCAACTCAAAAATCGTTTCTGACTTTTCCATCCTTGACGGAGCAACCCATGACGACCCCTTCTCTCGTACCGATCATTCTGGCTGGCGGTAAGGGCGAACGTTTCTGGCCGCTCAGCCGCAAACAGCGTCCAAAACAATTTCTCAGTCTGGATGGCAGTGGTAGAAGCCTGCTCCAGGCCACCGCCGATCGCCTGGTCAAAGTAGCCGGAGGGTGGGACGCAGTCTGGGTAGTGACGGCTTCTCACCTGGCCGATGGGGTGCGAGAGCAATTGCCCGACCTGCCCGAGGCTAATTTACTGGTCGAGCCGGAAGGGCGAGATACGGCCCCGGCGGTAGCCTGGAGTACTCTGGAAGTAGCCCAGCGCTATGGCCGTGATGCCGTGGTGGGGTTCTTTCCGGCAGACCACTGGATCGCTGATGAAGCCACCTTTGAAGCCACCCTGATGGCCGCCGCCGACCTGGCCAAAACCGAAGCGGCGATCGTCACCCTGGGGATCGCTCCCAACTACCCTTCCACCGGCTACGGCTATATCAAGCAGGGCGAACAGGTGGGTAAATATGGCTCCAACCAGACTCCGGCCTATCGGGTAGACCGATTCACCGAAAAGCCCGATCGCCCAACGGCAGAAGAATTTCTCGCCACCGGGCAGTTTAGCTGGAACAGTGGCATGTTTGTCTTTCGGGCCGGAGTAGCCCTGGAAGAGCTGAATGTGTACGCACCCGAAATTCTTGCTCCCCTGGAAGAAAAAGGGGTGGCCAGCTACCCGGATGTACCTAAGAAAAGTATCGACTATGCCCTGATGGAAAAAACCCAGCAGGCCTATGTTCTGCCCGTTGCCTTTGGCTGGGATGACCTGGGCGACTGGAATGCGATCGAACGCCTGCTGAAGGGCGATGAACCCAACGTTGAGTTGGCCCGCCACATTGGTCTGGATACCAACGGAGCCCTGTTCTACGCCACCAACCAGGACGAACTGATTGTGACGATCGGCCTGGAAGACACGGTGATTGTGCGGGATGGCAAGGTGACCCTGATTGTCAAAAAAGACCGCACCCAGGAAATTAAGCAGGTGTTGAAAGAGATTCAGGCCGATCCTCAATTCCAGGATTTGCTGTAAAACCTCTGGGAAGAGTCATTTTCGCTGATTCGTTGCTATGGTTTAGGTGTGAAAACCACTTAAGCCCCAGCCCCTCCTATGTTTTCTCGGATTGCCCAGGTAAGTTCTCGCCAACGTGAAATTGCCGAAGTTGTTTTGCGGAATGGTTGGGGCTACATGCGCCGCCTCCTGACCGGCACCCAGGCAGAAGAACCTCAACTGCCACCCCCGGCAGTGTTACGCAACATTCTGGTAGAACTGGGGCCGGTCTATGTCAAATTAGGGCAACTCCTCAGCACCCGACCTGACCTGCTGCCACCGGAGTATATCCATGAATTGACTGCTTTACAGGCAGAGGTGCCGCCGATTTCCTGGCAGGATGTGGAAGTGGTGATCCGGCAGCAGTTACGGCGGCCTTTAGAAGAAACCTTCGAAACGATCGCCCAGAGGCCGGTCGCCGCCGGTTCGATTGCCCAAACCCATCGGGCTACCCTGAAGGATGGGCGGGAGGTTGCTCTTAAGATCCAGCGCCCGGGCATTGATGGAGTGATTGAGCAGGATATCACCCTGCTGCGGACTCTGGCCGAGCTGGTATCGCGCACGAACTTTGGCCGTTACTACGACCTCAAGGCTTTAGCCGAAGAATTCGCTACTTCCCTGCGGGCCGAACTCGACTTTTCCAGCGAAGCCACCCACACAGACCAGCTGCGCCGTAACCTGTCTAGCAGTCGCTGGTTTGATGCCAATCGGTTGATGGTGCCAGAAATTTACTGGGAATTGACCACCGAAAAGCTCCTGGTGATGGAATGGCTGGATGGTACCCCCCTGCTTCTGGCCAACTTTACCGGAGTTGGCTATGCCGGAGATCCGGTGGCAGAACAGCGGGCAGTCGTCAGCCTGTTGATTCGGGCCTTTTTTCAGCAGATTTACATCGATGGATTTTTCCATGCCGACCCCCACCCCGGTAATTTGTTTTACCTGAACGATGGCCGGGTGGCCCTGCTCGACTGTGGCATGGTCGGACGCCTGGATCCGCGCACCCAACAAACCCTGACAGAAATGCTGCTGGCCATCGTTAACCTCGATGCCCAGCGTTGCACCCAACTCACCCTGCAACTGGCCGAATCAGTCCAACCGGTCAATTTAGCCAGACTGGAAAGTGACTACGATCGGCTGTTACGCCGTTACTACAACCTCAACCTGGCCCAGGTCAACTTCAGCCAGTTGTTTTACGAAGTGCTGCAGGCCGCCAGAGCCAACAACCTGCGGGTACCGGGCAATATGGGCCTCTACGCCAAAACCCTGGCCAACCTGGAGGGAGTAGCCCGCAAGCTAGACCCTGAGTTTAATTTGCCCGACCAGATCAAACCCCTGATGACCGACCTGTTTCGCCGTCAGCTGGTTGGTCAGGCTCCCCTGCAGGCCCTGTTGCGTACTGCCCTCGACCTCAAGAGTCTGGGGTTGCAATCTCCCCGCCAACTGGAGTTGTTGCTCGATCGAGTCACGACCGAAACCCTGCAATGGAACCTGAATATCCGGGATATTGAATCCCTGCGCCGCAGCATGGATGATTCGGCTAATCGCCTTTCCTTCAGTATCGTGGTTGGTGCATTGATCATGGGAGCGGCCCTGATTCTGGCCAATGACCAGACGGGCCGGTTATTTTGGGTTAGCAGTACTCTGTTCTTTTCGGCAACCTTTCTCGGCCTCTGGCTGGTGGTCAGTATTTTGCGCTCTGGCCGCCTGCGCTAGAAAGGGCGAGAGTGAGGATCTTGCTTAACCCCTGAGGGGATAAAGAAAAAGTAGATACAGCGGAGTGAGATTGATCTAAATTTCTGTAGAGAGCTATGAGTGATCAGGAACAGCTTGAACAGCTGATTTACTATTCTAAACTGTTTACCAAACTGCGCGTCGATCGAGCTCATGGCATCGCTCCCCACAAGCCAATCCTGGTTTTATCGGTAATTGAACAGATAGCCCAGGGCAAAATCCAGCAAAACCGGATTTTCCTATCTCCCGAATTAATCTCTACTTTTCTCAAATACTGGAGCTATCTAGGGTCAGGCTTTCATCGTTCCGATATATCTCTACCCTTTTTCCATCTCACCAGCGATCGGTTCTGGCATCTTGTAGCAAATCCAGGCTTTGAAGCGGCGATCGCTGCTAAAAACCGCCCACGTAGCCTTGAAATGCTGAGAGCTGCTGTTAGCTATGCCCGCCTGGATGATCAGTTGTTTGAACTGTTGCAGGAGCGGGTTGCCAGAGCCAGCTTAATTACCGTTCTGGTGCAAAAATGGTTCGCCGCAAAGGAGCGAGAGATTCAAGATCTGTTGCGTATTGATTCTTTTCAAGCGGTTCAACATCATTTATTTGAAACAGGCGGAGCCGTTTACAAGGTAGAAGAATTAGAGAATGAAGAAAAGACGATCGTGAGAGATGCGGCGTTCAGAAAGATTGTGGTGTCTCTTTATGATTATCGTTGTGCTTTCTGTAAATTGCGAATCATCAGTCTGGATAGCCTGACCATTGTCGATGGAGCACACATTAAACCTTTTTCTGAGTTTCGAGACGATCGTTTTGATAATGGTCTGTCCCTCTGTAAGAATCATCATTGGGCCTTTGATCATGGTTGGTTTGGCATTGATCGCAACTATAGAATCATTGTTCCCCCCGATCGCTTCAATGAAGAATCTCCGGCTGAAACCCGCCCGATGAAAGCCTTTGATGGAGAAGAGTTACTTTTACCCAGGCAAAAACAATACAACCCCCGGCAGGAATCACTGGAATGGCATCGAGACTACTGGAAGCTTGCCTGATTTACCGTAGGTTTCAGCCCCGTTGCCGACGGCCAGAATCATTATGCCCGATCGTCTACGATCGCCCCAGGACTATCGAGATTATTGGGTCATCCTTAATGACACTTATGTTTTGCCGGAGAAGGCGGCAGGTCATTCGATGGGTTCAGGTCAAAGAAATTCACTGGCTTCAACATAAAGCCAATGTAAGATACCGGCATCACCGGCCAATCTTCACAGCGGGGGATGTGGTTGTGATTGAAGGTATACCAGACCACTAAATCGGTATTTTCGACGGATTCATTGGCCTCCGTCCACCGGGGCAGACCCTCACCGCCGGGGCTCTGGTTGGGATAGTTGCCCGCCGGAAACTTCTCTTCCGGGTCATAAGGCGTAACCCACAAATGCTTCGACATATAGCCGCCCCGCTTCATCACACTCGACTCCGGGTGGGCAAAGGGTAGGCCATTCTCTCCGTGAACCAGCTTGTACCCCACCGGATAGCCCATACGGTTTTGCCTCGATGGGTTAACAATCTTCCAGTAGCGCGCCTTAAACGGGTCGATCAGCCGCTGGGCTTCCTGCTCGGTAGTCAGGAGGGTGGACTTAGCGCAAAATGCGTTGCCGTAGGGGTTCTGCTCTCCCAGAGGCACAGCTTCCGTATCGACCTCATATACTGAGTTGTTCATCCCATCGATCGCCATATCCAGCCGCACACAAAAAACATGCTGATGGTTGGGGGCAAACAGTTGCGGGGTCAATTCAGTGGCGTAGGGGGTCTTTTCTCCGGGAGGCAGGGCAGCGGTCGTCATCATTCCCGTCAGCTTTACCTCATACTGAATCGTGCCATCCTGATAGAAGTACCAGAAGAAGCCATACTCGTAGTTCCCGACCGTGGCGATAAACGAAAGGACGAGACGGCGCGATCGGCGCACTTCTACCTGATCGGTACGCCAATCGGTGTGCTTCCAGAGAATGCCGTAGTCTTCTTCATGCATACAGATGGCATTCTTGATCTCAAACACCTCGCCACGGGTATTGGCCATCACCGCATCAAAGTAGCGAATCTCGCCCAAACAGTCACACCCCAACTTGAGGGAATTGGCCAGGGTGCCCACGCCATATTCCCCCACATCAAAGGCATTCTTGCGGCATTGGGTAATACTGGTGTCGCCGTAAGGAACCGTCATCTCGACCAGGGAAGCCCGATAGAGAATCGGCCGCAGGCGGCCCTGATCTTCATAACCTACGGTGTAGAGAACCAGCCCCTCCCGGGGAGTAAACCCAATCCGCATCCGCCACTTTTGCCAGCAAATTTCATACCTGTCCTGCACGGCAAAACTGGGCCCTTCCGGTTGCATAATTTCCAGGGGCTTTAGATCTTTGCGTAGATCTTTGACATATTCGGTCGTGTAGTTGCTCGGTTCCGTCGGGATGGGCACCACCTGATGATCCTCGACCCGGACAACCTCCATGGAGTTGAGATCGACGATCGCCAGCAAGCCATCAATTGGATGGGCATAGAGGTTATCGGTGGGGTTGTTGCGTACCCAGCACAGAGCCCGGGAAAGCCGTCGCCCCCGATCGCTCTCCAGGTCAGTTTCGTACCATCCGGCCGACCAGGGGTCAACGCACACCAGACTCATATCCGTAATGCCGCGTTTTTTCACCGCTGCCTGAAACTCAGGACTGGCCTTGACCGCCGCCTCACAGTCAAAAAATTCATCCAGAGCGATCGGAGGTTGGACACCGGGAATATGGGTGTAAGACACCACGGTCTGCTGGGTCAGGGATACCACCGCTTCGTAGGTCTGCCCGGTTGTGTTGTCCAGCACGATAATAAATGCTTCCCGGGCAAAGGGCATACCGGGTTGAAAGCTGAGGACAAGGCTTTTGGGCGGTTCATGCAGGGTGATAGAGATAAAACGCACCCGATCGCCCAGGTCCTTTTCTGCCTTCAAAAGGGCGATCGCCGAGACAATTTCGCCTGCATTCAGAGGCTCCAAAGGATGAAGCGCCGCTGCCCAAGCACTATCACCGCCAGGGCTTTCAGGGGTTGAACCAGGATGGAACGAACTCTCAGTTAGCATAACCGTGAATAGCGTTAAAGGTCAGGTTTCACCTGATACGCTAAGCCAAAGGAGCGGCAATAGTTGTATTACAAACTACGATGCCTCGGCCTGGTTGCGGCGGGCCCGGGTCAAGATCTGCCGCACAACTTCAGTCTTGGCATCGGCATAGTTCTGCACATATTTCCAGGTTCTGGCAGCCAGGTCGCGCTTGGCCTGTTCGTAGAGCAGTCGATCCTCCGGGTGGGTGCAGAGCCAATCTCGAAACAGGAGCATCTGCTGAATTTCTTCGCACCCCTGGGAGAAAACATGCAAGTTCCCGGGAATTTCTGGCGGGTTGAGCACTCGGTGGTGATACCAATCAGGTTCCCGGATCTTGAGCCTGTACCCGATCGCTTCTAAGGGCGGCACATAGGCGGCTTCATCCCCCGAATCTGCCACGGCCATGACCATATCGATAATCGGTTTTGCTGGCAATCCGGGCACCGATGTTGAGCCTGCATGCTCCAGGAGCAAGACCCGATCGCCCAGAACCGATCGAATCTGTTCGGCCAGTTGAGCAAATAAAGACGGCCAGGCGGGATCGTAGGGCGCAAGATAAATTGTGGTGTTGAGAAGGTTGGGGGTTCCGACGGTGACTGCGACAATCTGGTCATCGGTCGCTGGTGTAAAGGGTTTCGGCTCCTGCATCTTGTCCTCCATCCGACTGCTCCTGAATTGTAGCGAGCAACCCACCCCTGCAGACTCTCGATGATTAAGTCCACTTCCTACAATTAATTAGGGCTACCTACTTGTATCACTGGTTCTTTGAACCACGATTTCTTCAGGGCGTTGCATCAGAGTTCAGTAGATACACTGAACAAAACCAAAGTTACGGATCGCATTGCTGCTGAGTTATTTCTGTAACAAATGCAACTAAGATCCGTGTCGATTCGGATGTATGCCGTAGCATTGGCCCCATAAGATAGAAGCCGTTAGTTTTAACCTCTCAAAAGTTGAGAGTCGCATCTCCTTTCATCGCCATTTGAGTTTAGATAGGCTCACCCCTGAGCGATCGAATGGCTTATCTCCAGGGTTCTACCGTTCGTTGATAGAGAAATTAAAATCACCAGACTGCCTTGAAATCGGCGAACTGGGATGTTTATAGGTAAATCGGTAGACTCCAAAAGATGAATCCGCAAGCATTTTTTCAGGCAATCACCCTGACAATTTCCTCCCTGCTATTAGCGACCCTGCCTGTCCAGGCAATCACGGTCTCAGGGACCTTCACCGACTCCAATGCCTGGCAAGATGCCTTAACCGGCAGTGGGGAAGATTTTACCCTGGAAAATCGTAGTTTAGCCGGGTTAGATTGTTCTCCCTATACCAACGGGGGCAACTACGTCACTCTCAGCAACTTCTGTAACACCGGCATCACCAGCCAGTTGAAAATTAATAATATTCTGTCCAACCCAGAAGCAACCCTGACTGAAACCAACCTCACCAGCCACGGCATTGAGGGCAGTGGGTATAACGTCAGCTATGGCACTACAGGAAAGCAAACGATTTCCGTTCAGTGGGCTTTTGCAGAAGATGTACGAGGGGTGTTTCTAGATTTTACATCCAGTGCTTTTACTAAAGACACTCAAATCGTCGTTACCGGTACCGATGGTACAACCCAAATAGTAGCGGTTCCTAATCGCTCTAACACCTGGGGCTTTATTACTAATACAGCCATTAGCACGATCGAATTTATTGCGACCCAAATGGGGGATGAGAACTTCAGTGTCGCGTCCTTGACCCTGGCTACTACTGGAACCGCCAGCACCACTACGGAAGTGCCTTCTCCCATCTTAATTCCCGGATTGTTGGGCCTGGGTATCACAATCATTCGCAGGCAAAAAGGGGCATCTACTCAATCCCATAATAGTCGCCAGCTTCCTTAGGGCGAGGGTACGCATTATAAGCTTCCTATTCGTCAGGTCTAGAACGCCATGGTAATCCCCCAGCCAGGCGATGCAGTCCAGCATCCCAGTCGCACAGCTCATACCCTCGCACTGCTAACCAGCCTGATTTGCATGGCTGGCTTTGCTCTGGATATGCTGGCCCTGAGTCTGGGGCCAAACCTATCCTCCAGTGAGTGGCGGATGGGATTTATGCAGCAACTGGGAACACGCTGCATTGTCCTATTGTTTGGAACCAGCCTACTCTGTTACAGCCTGCAAACCAGACCCCTCAGTCTGAGACGCATTGCCTGGGTCTGTTGTGGGCTGGGTTTATGCCTGAGCTTAAGTAGTTTGTTTTACCTGCAAGACAGTTTGAGATTTCAATCTTTAGCGATCGAAAACCTGACAACACAACGGCAAAGTCTGGAGCAACAAATTCAACAATTTACGCCTCAAACCCCAACCCCCTCAGAATTAGCAGTTGATCCAGCTCGAAGAGATCAGGCGATTGAACTCCTGCGGCAAAGAACCCAGACTCTGTCCCTGAGGGCCAGGGTGAGAATTCAGAAAACGATCGCCAGAACCTTCTGTAGTCTTCTACTCGTGGGGGTGGGTTTGGTCACCTTAGGGCAGATCACGCTCAAGTCAACTCGCTTCCTTGAAACCAGGCATCACCCAGAAACAGCCCTTGAACCCGGAAACATACCCTGAACCGATTCATTAATGATTATTTTAGGTAGATCCCCATGATCAATGCTCCGATGCCTTTACCGGCGCAAAGAATGTTGCTTTCTCAAAAACTGGCCGTTATTGTCAGTGGCATTTGTTTAATCGGATTTATCATTGACATTGTAGTTATCGGACTACCTCCCAATCCACTGTCACCCCAATGGCGACTCAATTTTTTACAACAGGTGGCAGAGCGTAGCTTTTTACTCTTTGTTGGCAGTGTCTTACTGTTCTATAGCAAGTTAGAGGGTCGCTTGCAACAATTACGCATAATATCTATCACCTGTTTGGTGGTGGGTCTTTTGCTGGGGTTATCCAGTCTGATGGTGATTAAAGATAACTTTACCCTTCAACAGCGAGCGATCGCCAGTATCGACACCCAGGCCACTGAACTGCGAAATCGTATTGTCCAGGGCCGAGAAGACAGAACCCTAAGTCAAAAAATTGATCCAGATGCTTTTACTGCTGCCCTGGGTAGGGTTGATAGTCAGGCCGCAAACCTGAAGCAGGAGACTCAAACAGGAGCTATGAAAACGCTCCTCTCGTCGGCGGGAAATCTCTTGCTGGTGGGCGGCGGTCTGGTCGGGGTCGGTCGCCTGGGAGTCTTAAGAAGTCAGACCAGACAGCGCAGGATACGCGGTTAGTGATCTAACTCAGATGATCAAATCTCGGCTCCACCGGTACACCGTCCCTATTAAGACTCCCCATACAATGATTGGTGCTTTGGGGTTGTTTATTGGTCTTTGTTATTTACCTACCTGGCTGCGTTTTCTACTCCTCCAAATTCCCCATAATGGTTCTGGTAGCTTTACCCTGGCCGTTTGCCTGACTCTAATTGGAATCGCTAAACTCTGGCAACAGCGCCATTCCTTAGCAGCAATACACCCCCCGGAAGTCGATCGCTGGTTAGGGTATGGTTTGATTACCGTTGGTATCTTGCTTTTTCCCCTGTATCGCTTTGCCCTCTGGTCCCAGGCTTTGTTGTGGCTCTTGATTCTCAGTGGCCTTGCTATCAGCCGTTGGGGAATCCCTTTTTTCTATCAATGGCCTGGTATCAGTTGGGCTTTTGCCCTCAGCGTATATCCAAATCCGGGACATATCGCTGGCTTTCTGTGGCGAACATTGCTACCAACCCAGATTCTGGAATCAGCTATGGCCTGGGTGACAGCTACAGTTTTGCGGGCGATCGGGCAACCGGTAACCATTTCTGGCTCATTGATTCTTTTTCCACACCACAATGTTGAAGTGGGTTGGGGATGTAATGGGTTTGATATGGCTCTGGCAATGATTGGTGTTAGTTTATTATTTGGTTTTTATCTAAGATTTTCTAGCTATAGAACCTTTCAATTAATTTGGCTTGGTGTGACGTTAGCTTTTTTCGTTAATATTCCCCGACTGGTTGTGATGACCCTGGCGGCTGTCTACTGGAGTAAGGATGCCTTTGACTTTTGGCATGGCCCCCTGGGAGGACAAATTTTTGTGGCCGGTCTACTGGGGGGGTACTACCACATGGTCTTGAGGTTGTCAGACAGGTAGCCACCTCCTTTGTCATAGCGGCTTCCGGGCCAAGGCCAGCAGCCTTGATAGATTCCTCTGCTCCAGGGAAATTGTGACGTACTAAACAGACCATTTCAAAGCGATGAAAGACTTTTTTATTAGCTACACTGGCAACGATCGCCCCTGGGCCGAGTGGATTGCCTGGGTTTTAGAAGAGGCAGGTTATTCGGTGGTGATTCAAGCCTGGGACTTTCGCCCTGGGGGTAACTTTGTCTTAGATATGTAAACTGCAACCGCCGCCGATCGAACGATCGCAGTTTTTTCAACTCTCTACCTGCAAAAGCAATTTCCCCAACCCGAGTGGGCTGCGGCCTTCGCCCAGGACCCCACCAGCCTGAAGCGCAAGCTAATTCCGGTCAGGGTAGAAGATTGCACGCCTACCAGATTGCTGGGGCAGATTGTCTATGTGGATGTCTTTAACTGTGACCAGGCAGAAGCAGCAAATCGGTTGTTGTCCGCCGTCAAAGACGGGCGCATGAAACCCGATCGGCCCCCGATTTTTCCCGGCCAACCGGCTCAACGGGAAACTCCAGCCCAGGTGCCTTTTCCCAAAACTCCAGGAGAGGTAACCACTCAACCAGCAATACCCCAACCTGCCCAAAAGACTTTAACTGCTGCAAAACGACGCAGATTAGCAGAAAGAATCGGGATTTTAGACAGTGAACGCACTACCCGAGTAGAAAAATTAACCCCTTTGAGTTCAGCTTTAGCGATCGAAACCAATGAAGCGATTAAATTTCAATTGCAAAAGCAAATCCAGGCAGAACAAGAAAGAATCACCCAGTTGGAAAGGGAATTGGAAGAAATTGAAATCACTCTAGAATCAGAGTAGAACCCTGACCGTCCTGCTCTCAAGCTGTAATCGCCCCAGCAAAGCTACCCACCGATGCTGCTTCTTTCCCGTTGAAAGGCATGAAATCGCTCGACGGCCATTTCACAGTAGTCTGACCTCATCTCAAAGCCAATAAAAAGCCGACCCAGACCGTAAGCAGCGATGCCTGTGGAACAGGAACCGGCAAACGGATCAAGAACAATATCAACGGGTTGAGAGGATGCTCGTACAATCCGCTCCACCACTCCTAAAGGAAATTGGGCGGGATGCCCGGTTCTCTCCTTAGAGCTACGTTTTGCCCCGGTGGTCACCTTGGGAAACTCCCAAACATCCGAAGGGTTTTTTCCTGAAGGATGGCAACGGAACTTCCCATTTTTCTTTTGATTGGGATACTTAACATTTGCATCCCGAATATCATCCAGGTTAAAGGTGTACTCCTGAGGAGTTTTAACATAAAAAAGCCACTTTTCATTCCGGGGGCTCAACCGGTATCTGGTTGAAACCCCTGCCCCATAGGCCCAGACCACTTCTTGCAACAGGTAAAACGGAGACTTATCCCAGAGCAGGTAGGGAATAGGGACACAAAGGCCCCTGCCAGGTACTTTCAGATAACCAACATTGAGCCAGAAGGAACCCGTTGACTGGGTGATGGTATAAATTTGCTGCATCCATCCAGAACACCAGTTGACATACTCATTTACAGCCAGCGGGCTTTCGTATTCTTTACCGATGTTATAAGGCGGTGATGTCACGGTCAGATCAACGGGAATATTTGTTGTAGCTAATTGATCCAGCAGGGTTGTCAGATCACCCTGATAAAGAAGAAAACCTGGACTTGAATAAAATGGTTCACCAAGTTGATCCTTCAGCGATTTTTCAATTGCCTGATGTTTTGCCAGAATGCGGCTTGTAAGTTCTTCAGAAAAGGGCTGCAGTAATGAAGATGGAGCTATCTGGGTTGGCTGATGAAGCTCGCCACCTTCTGTGATAAAAGCATTGTGAGCTTGGCTGGCAATTTTTCTAGAGTCATCTTCAGCCGTCGATCGTCTCTGCATCTGGCACCCCATCCGACTAGATAGTTATGTATAGCAAACATTAGATCGGACTGGGGTGTAGAGAACCATCTCTACACCCCAGGGTTGCCTGCCATCGGGTACCCGATTATAAACTCACTGACAGAATCGGGCTTCCTGATATAGAAAACTCCGATCGCCTCAACAGCAGTCTAGGGAGTCACACCAACTCTGGTTTCCCCCTCAAAGGGAAGCTTACTCTTGTTGATATCAATCAGTGGACCCAATTCATACACATTCTTATAGCCGTAGCTGTAGAGCGTATTAAATGTATAAATATTCAAGGAGGCACTGGGCATTTTCGTAGGAAAAGCCTCAACTTCATTTTCAAAATTATTGTTGCAATAGATCAAAATTCTGGTGTTTTTATTTGGAATGATCCTGGCAAGTTCGGCGGCTGTAATGTCAGGCAAACTCAAGTGTTTAGCACCTTTGATATGCAGTTTGCGATATTTTTCGGTACTGCGAGCATCAAAGATAATGGTCGATCGATCCTGGGCCATGCGAATAAATTCATCTTCTGTAATTCGCCGCTGGCTCCGGAGTTCGGCAACCTTACGAGCATCCTGAAGAAATTGGTCGTAATTAATCAACCGGTTAGGGATGGGTTTTTCGTTAGCCTTGAGCATCCCTGCTCCGATACATACCATGCAGACGGAGAGAATGATAATTTTTTTCATAGTGGGAACTGAGAAAATGAATGATGCCTGATCCTACAGGTTCCTGAGCCAGAATCCGGATCTGGCAAAAGCTGGGGAAAGCAAGACTGCTGTTTTTACCCAAGGAAGCAGACTTTCAGCCCCGGCTCAAAACCGTTGTGTTACCAGTAGCAGGGAAGGGAAGGCTGCCATTTAACCTGAATAGCATTTAAACCCTGCCCAGGATTTTACAATAATTTTTTTAAAGTGCATCGGTCAAAGACTGTATCAGCCTCATCCCTCGACTTGACTGACGAGCTCCCTCCAAGCTTCCGGGTTCAAGGTCATTAATTTTTTCATAGACAGTTGCGTTCGAGCAAACTGGGTGATCGACTGAAGGCAAGGGTAATTGTTTGATGAAAGGGGGAAGTAGAGGTGAAACCCCACTTTCCCCAAAATCACCTTTAGTTTAATTGCACCCAGCTACTTATGTGCCTACTACTTATTTCCCCTACTATTGATGAGCAATTGATCCGAGTTCTGAAAATAAACGGCGACCAGTAATAAACTCCTTTGGGTATCCTGAGTTTAAATCTGCTTGTAATAGCCAGGCCATATTCCAGTATGGGTGATTGGTTTCAAACTCTTGTAGTTATGGATACAACTCTTGAAGAGTCTGAACTTATTGCTGACCGTATTCTTAGCTGGCTCATTGAGAGGAAAGTTGTACAATCTGTTCCCCAGAGTTGCGTACTGGGTGGAAATAGAATTGGTTATCCCCCATTAGACTATGAGCAAGTGATTGATGAATTGCCAAGTACTTACGATGTAAGCGAACTACTAACCAATGGATTGCAGGTTGATATCGGCAAACGAGTATACGATAGTGGACAATCAGATATAACAATCACTTGCCCAAAGTGTAACGCAATTTGCAAAGGGAACTGGTCGGAAGCAATATCTGACTGGTATGAAAACGAACGGGCAGGATTACTCGATTGTTTTCAATGCGGAATAAGAGAATCTGTAACAAATTGGAACTTTAGCCCGGTGTGGGGCTTTGGCAATTTAGGATTTACGTTTTGGAACTGGCCGCTACTCAAGCAATCATTTATAGATGAAATGAAAAGACGAATTGCCCATCGAACTGTGTTTGTTACTGGCAAACTCTAGAGAATTTTTTGAACTTAGTGTCAGCCTTAAGCTCGTCAATAGTTGAAGCGTCCCGGAAATAGGATAGCAAGATGGGACAAAGCGGCCTTCCAACTTTTCATCGATCGGTTCCATCGCTTAGCAATGGTGTTCCTGGATTTTAAGCCCAGGCCATCTCCTAACCAGAAATCCGATATAGCTTTTCCCATGTAAATAAGGTACGGGAAACGGGGTGCAGGGGTGGAACCCCTGGCTGGGGGCGCAGCCCCCATACCCCCTGTATCTCACTAGCGTGAGAAACGCTGTATACGATTGAGCCAGGTGGATTGAAAAAAGGTTCAAGTCCTTTCTAAAGCAGATTTCGACGACAATAGTTTGTTAACAATTGTAATTTTCCCTGACCACTATTAATCCGTTAAAGCGACACGAATCTGTTAACGACGACAAAAAGTGCGTTAATCGATAAAACCTTTTATTTATCGTACTTTTCACTTATGCGGATGAAAGGACTTGAACCTTCACACCTTGCGGTACTAGAACCTAAATCTAGAACTCAATCCTTTCTGGGTGGAGGTTTGGGGTAGGTACTGCTTTATGCTACACCCAAATTACACCCAAACTTACTTTATAACTTTTGGTGAACCGGACGTGTCTTCGGCGAACCTACTAAACCATCCGGCTCGGGTTTGTTTCTGGACAGGGTGTCCCCATCACTCGAGCAGGTCTGTACTCCCAAAGTACACTCGATAGATTTCCATCTGCCAATTCCGACATCGAGAGTAATCACATAGGAACAGACACCACCCGAAAACCGATAGAATAAGCGCGGACGGCGGGAGCATCACTGTCACGAGACGCAGAACGGCAATACCGCGGATAGATGAACCACGAACCGCCGCGCAACACTCTATAGCGAGCATCACCCTCACTTGTCCAAGCACTTCCATCCGCAGGTGCCCCGTCATAAGAGGGATGCCAGATGTCTTGGCACCACTCCCTAACATTGCCATGCATATCTGATAAGCCAAAGGCGTTGACGACCCCAAAACTACCTACGTCGGTCGTTTTTTGCCGATACTCTCCTGGTACCCCTTCCGCATAAGTGCAGCTGCCGTAATAGTTCGCAAGGTCTGTTGAAAGGGTGTCGCCAAAATGAAAAGGAGTTTTGGTTTCGGCACGACAAGCATACTCCCATTCGGCTTCACTGGGCAAACGATAGGCTCTGCCTGTGTACTGCGACAATCGGGCACAAAACTCCATTGCCTCATACCAATTCACCACTTCAATTGGGCGATCGTCACCTGGGAAGTTTGCTGGCTCTGGTTCTAAATCTTGCTCTATTCTCGGTAAACCTGCCACGAATCGCCATTGGGCTTGAGTAATGGGGAACTGGCTCATAGCAAAGGTTTGAACGGTAACGTGGTGCTGTTTCTCCACATCCACCCCTTCTAGTTCGGGGTAGCTGGATTTGTACCAGTCACGTTCTTCCTCATTTGGAGGGGACCCCATGTAGAACTCTCCCCCCGGAACTAATACCAAATCCAAGGTTAATCCTTCTGTTAGCACTTCTCTCCAGACGGGGATAGCTTTTATCTGGGTTCGCACCTCACGCGCCTTCAACTCCACTATTAGCATCGGCACTGGTTCCCTACTGGGGGCACCAATAAAGCTGAGGGCACGGGCAGCCCCTTGGCGAATGGGTAAGGGTTGGTCTTCCGCCTCTAGAATTTCCAACAGTTCTACCCGTCCTGCCTTCATCCGACCCAAAGCTTCGGCAGCACTGCATCGGACAGGGATCTCTTCACTGGGGTCAGTCAGCACCTTCAGCAGAGCCTCGTACCCCATTTCTAATTTCGCTAATGCGTGAGCTACTGCCTGTCTTGCTTCTAGAGTTTGATTGCGGTTTTCCAGCATCCCAATCAGATTAGGAGTCGCCATCTTTGCTATCCCGCCCCGTTTACTCAGATCTTCAGCCGCCCGAATCCGGTACTCCAACTCCGGTGCTGAGAGTTCGGAGATGAGCAGGCGAATGCGGCGTTTTTCCTGTGCCTGCCGTAATTCCTCCGGGTCTAACCCGGCTTTACGGGCAAGGTCTTCTAGAACCGATGGGGGAATCCTGCCCTCTGACTGTCTCAGCAGGCAACAATCCCGCACTGCCAGCAGAAATCCCTGGATCGCTTCTGGTGTCTCGTTGGCAGTCTCTAAACACTTGTTGATCGAGGTAAAGAACTGCTGCCACACCGCTTCTGGGTCGTCCTGTTTACAGTGGGACGCGACCAGCCAATTCGCTGCCAGATACTCCGCCAGTGGGTCGAGGATAATCCGCAGTTTGTCTCCTGGTTCCACGGTTTGCAATAGCTGCAGGCGTTTTTCCAGGTATTGCAGCCGCTTTTTGACATCAGATTCATCAGATCCTTGGGCAATTAAGGCAGCGATCGCATCCTGCTTTTTGGCTGTGGTGGGGCGATAGGTTTGCTTGAGGCATTCCCAGGCGATCGCCTGAGCATCCTGCTGTACCTGGAGGGGGTCAAGCTGGTTGGCAGGTTCGATGGTGCGGTTAAGCTGATTCAGATAACTCAGCATCAGTTCTGGCACCGAATCGGGTAAGATTCCCCCCGCACCTTCCTGTTGGGCGATCGTCTGGTCAACGTAGAGCCGTGCCAGCAACACGGTAATATTCCGTTGTCCCACCATACGAGACAACCGCCGACAGACCTCAAAATAGTCCTCATCCTCAAACAAATACCGCTTCCCCTTGGTGGTCAAGTAGGCATTAATAAACTCGGACAGGCGATTGCCTTCCACTCGTAGAGGTTCCAGCACGGTTTTGGGTGCATCTCCCAGAGATTCCTGTAAACGAGAGGTGACAATCAGGGCATAAATGGGAAATTCTCGGTTGGCGGGACGAATTTTATTGCGCGTCGTCTCTGCCATCTCCGATAAGTGATCCACAATCACCACGAGTCGCCGTTTCCGCAGCAGAGCCTCGACCAGGGGCTTGTCGATCGGGTCTTCACTCGCCACAAGTACCTGGAGGTAGCCCTGGACAACATCCAGCAGGTTGTCCGATTCCCCTAGCTCCTGCTCAATCAGAATTGGCAGAATGGCGTTCTTTGCCAGCTTCTTCTCCAAACCCCAACGGGCAATCTGACAGGCAAGACTGGTTTTTCCGGCTCCTCCTTCCCCTGTAATCAGCAAACAGAAGCGCGATCGCTGAAAGCAGGGCTGGAGGGTTTGCGGGCCAAACTCCATTTCAGACGTGCCATCCGACTTGACAGGTAACGGCACATGAATGGAACGATCGTCTACCGTTTGCCGACTGGTGAAATTAGCAGTTGCCGTTTCCAGTTGTTGGGCGACCCAGGCATCTAGAACGCGAGGATGATACTTGAGCGGCGATAGTCCCTGTAACAAGCCGCTCAAGATTGTCCCGACTTTGGGAATGGTGGCGATCGCCTTAACCTGCCCATCCCCCAACTTTAGTAGCCAGATGGGTTTCAGCAGAAAAATGCCACTGTAGGTGCTGACTAAAACCAGTCCCAGCAATCCCGCTCCCGCTATCCAGGGATTACTTTGTGCCCAGGAGGTAGCCTTGTAGATTGGTTGATCTGTCAGTGAATTGAGCTGGTTTTGCAGGCGATTACGGGTCAGACGTAAGCTCTCTAAATCCTTTGCTTTCGTTGACCAATCCTTCTTATCCTTCTCCAACGTGGAGAATACACCGTCCAGTTGTTGTTTTAGCTCCTTCAGTTCCTGAATTTCCCGAACCTGCCAGCCCTGCCATTGTTCAGACTGGGTTTGCCCAGATTGGGTGATCGCGATTAACGCCAGACCTGCCTTGCTACGTATCTCTCCATCACTATCCTCCTGGCTGGCTGACACCAGGGCTGGAACACCCAATTTTGCCTCCCAGCCAATTTGCCCTAGCGTTTGAGTGGCATAAAGGCGAATGGTGGGGTTTGGCTCCCCTAATGCGTTTGCCAGAAGTTTGACGGATGCTTCCCCACATTGAGTTAGAGCTTTCTGGGCATCCGGACGATTCTGATTATTTTGAAGCTGCTCTATGGTCTGGTTCAACCAAGCTGGAGCGCAGCTTTGCCCGTAACTTGCGATCGTTGGTCCTAGCGGCAAGCTTGTTAAAGCCGCGACAGTGGCTAGCAGGTAACGACCTCGAAGGTCCATAGGCGTTGCTCAGAGTATATGAGTCAGGTTATTTAGCTATACCGCGATGAGCTTGTTTTTCTTCCATTTTTATCAAAATTAAGCTTCGCTCCTTGTATTACCCCAGGATTTGAGAAAACAACCTCCAAAGCGTAAGTATTTTAACTCATGAACTTGAAAGGCTCATTGCTATCAAGAGATTACTTTGTACGCAAAACGCAACCTGATAGGTTGGCTGATCCGTCAGCGAATTAAGCTGCGTTTGCAGACGATTGCGGCTCAATGGGAATAACCTCCAAACCGCAAGTGTACTAACTCGTAAAGCTTGAAAGACCCATGAATAAAAGGATATAAGGTCTAGTCTCCAGTCGCTGGTTCTCCCTAAAAGATCCGACCGTACCTAGAAAATCCGATAAATAAGAAAGGTATCCAATTTGTTTGGTGCCTTATGGACACTCATTTCGTCAGCAAGCATGAAATTGCTCGCCTTATTCACATCTCTCCAGAGACTCTCAAGTCTTATAGAAGCAAAAGCATCCTGATTGAGGGAATTCACTGGATTAGGATCAACTCCAGAGTTGTTCGCTACAACCTTCCCCTGATTCAAGATCTCTTCCAGAACTTGAATAACCCAACTGCTCACCAACGGACTATTGAGAATTACCGAGCCAGTCTCCTCTCCAATCAGCGAATGGTTCGCCGCGCTAAAGCAGACAAAGCCGAAGCTTAATGCTGGAGGTATCTCTATGAGGTGCCTGAATTCTCTCTTTTTGCAGTTTCTGCCAGGAAATTGCTCTCTTACGGCTTGATTCCATCAAGCCTTACTGCCCAAAAAAAGAACTGCTCAGCATCAAAGCGTTGAGCAGTCTTAGAATTATCCAGATCTGATCATGCCACAAAAAAAATCACCTGCCAAAGCACAGGCAGGAAAAACCGCCCTTCATTACCGCCTAACTAATGATGAATGGCTCGACGCTGTCCATAACCTTAAGCCTTCAGAGCGAGATCTTCTGTATCATCTGAGAACCCTTGACCCCTTTGGCGATCGCACTCTTGACCTAACGGTCACTAGTTTGGCTACAACTTTGGGTGTGAACAAAAGTACTATCTCCCGTGCGTTAAAAGTTTTGGGTAGAAAGGGGTACATTGACCTGGAAGTGCTTGCAGTTCGTGTCAAACTGCGTACTTGTGGGTTAGAGGCAACAGTGTTGCCCTCAAACAACAGTGTTGCTTCCAAGCAACCAGTGTTTCCGCAAAACAACCAGAAAGATCCTGTCGCAACAGAAGTTGTCCTGTCGCAACAAGATCGATCGCTAAGCAACATGCAATCCTTAAACACCTTGCTAGAAGGCGTTTCTGAACTTCCTCAAACTCTTCATCCTAATCAAACTGATCAAACCTCTCTCAAGGAGGAGAAAGAGAATTCGATTTTTCTTTTTGAAGAAGATGGAGAGCCTATAGCAATCTTTCGTGAGTGGCTGGTTCAAACAATGAACAAGCTGCCAACAAGACCTACTTATCCAGAACGCTGGATAGAGGTTAATGCTGCCAAACCCTCGGTGCAGAAGGATTTTATCAATTACAAAAATTCTTTGGACAGAAGGGACGCTCTGATTTCAGCCGCCGAGTACGTAAATTCCTCTGGTGTAGGTGTTGCACATCACCATGCTGACTTTGATCCAAATACGCCGGAGAATATCTATGCGCGTACGCTAGCATCTTGTAAACACAATTTGTTTTTTGGGAGAAGAGGAAAGATTCTGCCAAAGTTGCAACAGATTTGGGATAGCGGTTGGATCGATATTTGCACCAGAATTTGTGAGGAACTCCCCGATTGTGGAGTGAGGGTTGGTGAAAACGGGATGGAGCAAGTTCAGCAGAAGGATGAGGCAGGTTAATACATTCGCTCTCCGCTAAACTTTACGTCTTCATAAAATTCTGAAGATGTTTGCTGGGGAATCTGAGTTTGTGTGATTACCTGGAGTAGAAGTAATGGGCAACCTAATTATGGTGTGTTTTCACACTACCCAACTTCATCTCCAGTAGTAAGCCTCCTCCATGAAACCCCTTAGCCAACTCTGCAAGCCCCGCTCCAGTGTCTTCGATCGCTCCCGGCGCGATGTTGTTCTCGATCTGACTGACTTGATTGAGGACAAGATTAAACCGGGAGAGTTTTTTACTGAGAACTACCTGACGGATGGCATGAAGCGGCTTTTGAGAGAAGCGTTTCGGCGGTTCAGCAGGCAGTCTAACCAGGGCGTGTTCGTTCTGAGTCAAGCGATGGGTGGTGGTAAAACCCACAATATGGTTGTTTTGGGTCTGCTGGCAAAGTACCCGGAACTGCGTGAGGCAGTCATGGGAGAACTCTATGAATCAGGAGATTTGGAAGCGGTTAGAGTGGTTGCCTTTACAGGGCGGGAGAGCGATGCCCCCCTGGGAGTTTGGGGAGCGATCGCCGAACAGTTGAACAAGAAAGAAGCCTTCAAGGACTATTACTCCCCCTTGTCTGCACCTGGTCAGTCTGCCTGGGTGAATCTACTCAAAGGGGAACCGTTGCTGATCCTGTTGGACGAGTTACCACCCTATTTAGAAAATGCCGAGGCTAAGGCGATCGGGGATTCTAACCTGGCAAAGGTAACAACGACTGCCCTCTCGAACCTGCTGGTTGCGGTTGGTAAAGATGAATTGTCTAACGTCTGTGTTGTCATATCAGACCTGAAGGCGACCTATGAGGGTGGGAGCCAACAGATTAGCCGTACTCTGGAAAACTTTAAGGGAGAAGTGGGGCGTGCCGCGTTGACCCTGGAGCCAGTGGCTTTAAATACGGATGAGGTCTACCACATTCTGAGGAAGCGGCTGTTTGAGGAACTGCCCGAGGAAACGGAGGTTTGGGAAATTGCCCGTGCCTATGCAGAGGCGGTTAAGAACGCGAAGCAAATGGATATCACCAATGCTTCACCTGAAAAATTTGCAGCTCAACTAAAGGAGTCTTACCCATTCCATTTTGCGATTCGTGATCTCTATGCCCGATTTCGTGAGAATCCAGGGTTTCAGCAGACACGGGGCCTAATTCGCCTGATGCGGACTGTCGTTGCCCGTCTATTTAATTCTGAAGATGGGCGAGCCGATCGCCTCTATATGATCCATGCCCACAATCTGGATTTGAATGATCCAGACACACGGGGAGAGGTGATTAGTATTAACCCCACCCTGGACAATGCCATCAGCCATGACATTGCTGCCAGTGGGCAGGCGATCGCCGAAATTATAGACTCCCACCTCGGTGGTACGGATGCTCAGGATGCTACAACGTTACTTTTGGTATCGTCACTGGCAAATGTGCCAAACGGTGTCCTGGGGCTATCTCTATCAGAGGTGGTTTCCTACCTGTGTACACCAGGGCGGGATGTTTCCAAGCTACCAAAGGATATTTTGGGTGTTTTAACGACGAAAGCCTGGTATCTCCACTCAAACAGGGAAGGCAAGCTTTACTTTAAGAACATTCAAAATCTGGTCGCCAAACTGAAGACAACAGCTGAGGGGTATAACCGTGAGTCTTCCCTGAAGCAGCTTAGAACATTTTTGGAAGAAACCTTTAAGCCCCTCTCGTTGAAGGATTGTTACCAGGAGGTGCTGGTATTTCCGGCGATCGACGAAATTCAGATCAAATCAGACAAGGTTACGCTGGTAATTTGCGAACCCGATGCAGCCAGCAGCTTATCGGCTGACCTGCAAAACTTTTATAACGACCTGGACTACAAGAACCGCATTCTATTTCTTTCTGGCTCGCGAAATACGATGGAGTCGCTGCTGGAGAACGCGGCTGAGTTGAAGGCGATCGCCACTATCCTGAGAGAAATGGAAGCGGAAAAGGTGCCGGATAATGATCCCCAGCTGGTTGCGGCCAGGGATATTCGGGATAATGTCCAGCTTCGGCTACTGAGTGCCATGCGGGAAACCTTTACTACGCTGACCTATCCGTCTGGAGATGGGTTGCTCACTGCTGATTTCTTGATGAACTATACGGACAACGATTACAACGGTGAGAAGCAGATCCGGGAGACGCTAAAGGCGAAGCAGAAGTTTACTGAGGATGTCGCCAGCGATTCGTTTCGGAAGAAGTGCGAGGCTCGTTTGTTTACCCAGAAGCAAATGCCCTGGACAGAGGTAAAAAAACGGGCAGCCATGAATCCTCAGTGGCAGTGGCATCATCCCAATGCGCTAGAAGATCTGAGATCTAGCCTATTGCTTAAAGACCAGTGGCGTGAAGAGGGCGGTTATGTCGAGAAACCACCTTTTCCGAAGCCCCAGACTGATATTCGATGGTACGAATCTCAGCGAGATGACGAAACCGGAGAGGTGACGCTGAAACTGACGGCTGTGCATGGCGACCTGATTTATTACGAGGTGGGAGCCCCAGCGACGACCACCTCACAGCTAGTCCCTGACCCAAAGAATTTCAAGACTCAGGCACTAGAGGTTTCTTTCTTGTGTGTTGACTCTCAAGGAGAACACCAGACTGGGGATCAACGAACCTGGCGGAATCGAATTACCCTCAAGTCGGTCTGTTATCAGAATGGTGGAGACAAGATGGTGGAGCTACAAACGGCTCCAAACGCCCCCATTCGCTACACCTTGGATGGCTCTGACCCTAAAATTTCGGGGATCAGCTACGATACCCCATTTGCCGTAGAGCCAGGAACTGTTTGTGTCCTGGCGGTGGCGGAGAAGGATGGCATTACTTCAGAGCAGCACCGTCGGGATATTAAATGGGATGCCCCTGGCAAAACGACGGTAGAGATCAAGCCAGAGGAGCCAGCTGTTTGGAAGCGATCGCACCATCCCAGTACAACCAAGGATGCCTACGAATTTTTGGCACGACTGAAGAAATTTCAGGCTGAAGCTGAAGGGGTACGCGTAATAATTAACGGATCGAACTGGCTGGAACTATCGATGGACGATCGCCTGAAATTGGATGGAGAGAAGCTAGAAGGCACAATTAACCATTTGAGGGGGCTACTGTCTGAGGGGGAAGTTGAGATTGAGGTGGAATCATTACGATTCTTAAACGGGCAACTGTTGCTGGATTGGGTGGCAGAGGCTAAAACTGCTATCAAGCCCGATGAAGTGAAACAATAAAACCGGGTAGAGACCGATATGATGGTCAATACCTGAGCTGTTTTAGTCCGTTTGTCTTAATCTCATGCCTAAGAGCCGAGCAGAAAAAGTAGAAGGGTTTGGCTTCATTCCCACGGAGTCAGAGCACCACTTTTTGGTGACACTGCCATCGAATAAGAAGGCAGAGATCCTGATCAGTGAGCATTTCACCTGGGATGACAGTGAAGCCCGGCGGGAACTGAGCTTTGCTTTAGGCCAGGAAGACAACAAGATGCGGGTCATTTTGCCTCGCCCTAAGTGGGACGCGATCTCTGACCATATTAAGGCTGAGTTTAACCAACGGCTGCGGCAGATGGGGTATAAGTCCGGGCAGTGGAAGGTGGGGCAGATCCCGGTTTCTCGGCTATTTGGTAAGGAGATGGTGCTGCTGGCATGGGCAATCGAGGAAGCTGATCCAGCATTAATCCCGATCGCAATCAAGAATTGGTTGGGACTGGCACCAGAGGAACGGTGGTGGTTGTTTACAATGACCAATGCGGCGACGGGTCATGCCATTGCTGGACGGGGAAAGGGATGGCGGAAGGCGGTTCGGTTTGCTCTAACCGAAAACCCTGTCTCGGACTACCATCCTGACTCGGTTGATTTGCCATTGTTTAGGCTAGGAGAAGAGGCCGCCGAGTGGAAATTACCCTCAGTTAAGGCGGTGAATGGAGGCAGTCGAGTATGACGGTCGCTTCAGAGAAGAAAATTTGGACAGATGAGGAGTTCATGGCGTTGCCGGAGGACGGACGCTATGAATTGGTGAATGGGGAACTGGTGAACATGGGCAATTCGGGGATGGAGCATGGTTGGATTGCCAGCATTCTGAATGGAGCTATGTTTGGCTTCGTGCAGTCTCGCAAGTTAGGGGTGATTTGTGACTCCAGCACAGCGTTCACAATGAAATCGGGCAATAAGCGATCGCCTGATCTCTCTTTTATTGCGAAGGAGCGGCTTCAAGGAGTGAAGCGGTTGCCTAGAGGCTATTTTCAGGGGTCGCCTGATTTGGCGGTTGAAATTCTTTCTCCAACGAATACGGTGGAAGAGATTCACGACAAAATCGTGGAGTATTTCGAGAACGGGACGCGCTTGGTCTGGGTGATCCACCCAGATGAGCAGTACGTGCTCGTATATCACAGCTCCAGCCCAGATGGATTTTTGCGGATTGGCGATCGCCTGGATGGAGAGGATGTTGTCCCTGAATTTACTTTGCTGGTCGGGGAGTTATTTGCGGAACTGGAGTTTTAGTCATGATGATTTCCGTTAAAGGTACATTTCAAAACGGGGTGGCTCAACCGACCGAAACTGTTTCAGGGCGAGAAGGGCAGACGGTGATCATCACTTTCTTAGACGATGCGGCGGCTGCGCCTGCTAATAATGACGACTCTGGCTGGGATCAACTCATGCAAATAATTGAGCAAAACGTTGTCGATACAGGTATTGAGGATCTGGCACACCAGCATGACCATTACCTCTATGGCAAACCGAAGCAGGATTAAGGAATGCCAGACAAGGTTTTTGTTGATACAGCCGCATGGATTGCCCTGCTGAATAGCCGAGATGCTTATCATTCCTCTGTGCGTCAGGTGATGGATCGGTTACGCCAGCAGAAAGCTTCGTTGATCACGACTGAGTTTGTTTTGTTAGAGGTCGCAGATGCACTCTCCAATCCCCCTGTCCGCTCCCAAACGGTGAACTTTGTCGATAGTTTGCTTCAGTTGCCCCAGGTTCCTGCGTTACAGATCATTCCAATTAATCGATCGCTCTGGCTGGAGGGGTGGGCACTTTACAAACAGCGTGCTGATAAGGAGTGGGGGCTGACGGATTGCACCAGCTTTGTAGTGATGACGCAGGAGCAAGTAACTCAGGCATTCACAAGCGATCGCCACTTTGAGCAGGCTGGGTTCGTTAATCTTCTGTGAGAGGGCAGTAGCGACATGGCATCCTTTATCGAAACTCAGTTTCCGGTTTCAAAGCTGTCGAAGGAGAGCTATAAGGAGCGCACTGGACACCTGACACAGACTTTAACTGGTTTGGGTAAATGGTGGGGACGCAAGCCACTTGTCCTGGTTAGGGCTATCATCTTTGGGTTACTATTGCCAGCCTCAGATAACCCAAAGCGCGATCGCGAAATTTTCCTCAAGATCATGACGATGGATGAGGAGGGGATGTGGAAGCGCAAATCTAAAACGATTTCTCCTGAAGACCTCTATACTCGTCTCACTGCGTCTGAACGAGCCGAATGGTTTGATCCTGACTTCTTAGAGATTAAACCGACGCTGAGAAAGGACTTGACGAAAGAGGAGAAGGTAGCCCTTCAGAAAATCGTCTTCTGTCGGCTTACCTATGACAAAAAGCTAGACTATTGCGATCGCCCTGAACATATCAAAGGACCATCTGCCTCAGCATGGGAAGAAATTAACGCCCATCTGGGAACTAATGCCCATAGCCTGAGCGAGTTAGTGCAGCAGTTAGGCGAGCGGCAGTTTGGGCATGTGCCTCGAATTGGAGATGCCTTTGCAGGAGGGGGCAGTGTGCCCTTTGAAGCGGCTCGTCTGGGCTGTGAGGCTTACGGATCAGATTTGAACCCGGTAGCAGCGTTGCTGACTTGGGCGGCGTTAAATATCGTTGGTGGTGGAGAAGAGGTTAGCCAACAAATTGCGGAAGCCCAGACACAATTAGCTGAAGCAGTTGATCGTCAGATTACAGAATGGGGAATTGAGCATAACGAGAAGGGCTGGCGAGCAGATGCCTTCTTTTATTGCAATGAAGTGACCTGCCCTGAATGTCAATGGCGGGTTCCTTTGGCGGCTTCTTGGGTAATTGGCAAGCGATCGGGCACGATCGCCCAACTAAAGCCGATTCTAGAAAGGCGATCGTTTGATATTGAGGTGTTTCAAGTCCCTAAGAAACTGTTTGTAAATATCAGTTAAGCAAGTTTCGAGTTTCTCGTTCGACG
>ERZ1066117.148-NODE-148-length-72099-cov-16.776359_pt1 | contig 72099 bp, 63 predicted proteins | sample MGYA00382764_ERZ1066117 | MGnify/ENA primary metagenome ERZ1066117 (study PRJEB33369, sample SAMEA5778347) | biofilm metagenome | biome: Industrial cooling water; feature: Water cooling tower basin; material: Biofilm | place: United Arab Emirates | collected...
CGAGCGGAGCGTCGCCGCCCGCGGACGACACCGCCGACGAAACCGGCGCCGAACGCTCGGCCCGGCGTTCGACCTCGTAGCGGTCGCCACGCGGGATCGATGCGGGCGCAGCGGCGGCGGGCGCCACCGCGCGCGGCGGCGCCACCGGCGGCACCGCAGCAGGAGCAATGGCGACGGCAGCAACCGCGGTCGGAGCAGCAGCCATCGGAGCCAGTGCCGTCGGCGCCACCGCCGGCGCGACCACGGGCAGCGGCGCCGGATCGAACGCGCGCTCCATCTTCACCTCGTACGGATCGCACACCCCAGCCGCCGAGGCCGCCAGCAGCGCCGCGACCACCGCTTCCGGCTCGCGCCCGGCCAGCAACCGCGCCGCCGCCGCGCGCAGCTCGGGCGACGTCGCCGCGTCGAGCCGTTCGAACGCACGCACCGCCGCGCGCTGCTGCTGCGCCGCACGCACCTCGGCGGCGCCGGGAGGACCCTCCCAACGCGCGTTGGCGCCGGCGGTGTGGTAGATGCGCCGCACGAAGTTCGCGCGCGGCTTCTGCACCAGCATGCAGCTGATGCCCTTCTGCCCGGCGCGGCCGGTGCGGCCGCTGCGGTGCACGTAGGTCTCGCCGTCGATCGGCGGATCGAAGTGCACGACCATCGTCACGTCGGCGATGTCGAGCCCGCGCGCGGCGACGTCGGTGGCGATCAGCGTGTGGATCGCGCCGCGACGGAACGCGTTCAGCGTGCGCGTGCGCTGCGCCTGCGCCAGTTCGCCGTGGATCGGCAGCGCCAGGAAGCCGTCGCCGGCGAGTTCGTCGGCGAGCGCCTGCGTGTCCTCGCGCGTGCGCACGAACACCAGCGTGCGCTGGTCGCCGGCGAGCAGCAGCAGGTTGACGAGCGCGCCGTAGCGTTCGCGCGCGGCGACCTTCAGCGCCACGTGCTCGATGTCGGCGTGGGCGCGGCCGACGGTGCCGTCGACCCGCAGCGGCTGCCGCTGGAAGCGATCCGCCAGTTCGCGCACCGCGTCGGGGAACGTCGCCGAGACCAGGTGCGTGCGGCGATCGGCCGGCAGCGCCTCGAGGATCGCGTCGAGCTCGTCCTTGAAGCCGAGGTCGAGCATCTGGTCGGCTTCGTCGAGCACCAGCTGGCGCACCACCGACAGGTCGAGCGCCTGGTTGCTCAGATGGTCGAGCAGACGACCGGGTGTGCCGACGACGACCGCGGGCCGCCGCGCCAGCTGCATGCGTTCGCGCGCGATGTTGGTGCCGCCGGTGACGACCACGCACTGCACGCCGGGCACGTCGGCGAACAGCCACGACAGCTCCTCCTTCACCTGCGCCGCCAGTTCGCGCGTCGGCGCGATCACCAGCGTCGTCGGGCCGGGGCGCGCACCGGGCTCGCCGGTCACGCGCGCCGCCAGGGCGAGGCCGAGCGCCACCGTCTTGCCGGAGCCCGTCTGCGAACGGATGCGCAGGTCGCGCGCGCCGTCGTCGGCCGCGAGCACGGCGGCCTGCACCTCGGTCAGCTGCGTGAAGCCGCGCTGCTGCAGCGCCCGGCGCAGGGCCGCGGGCACCGCGGCGAAGGGATCGACGGCAGCGGGCGTGTCGACGGCAGGTTCGGTGTCGCGGTCGGCCGCGCCGGCTTCGGAGTACATCCGCAGAGTGTCGACGATCGGCGCCGGCGCGTCCACCCACCCTTGCACCGACTCGTATCGTTTCGCGACTGCGCCGTGGCCGAACGCGCCATCACGCCGACGGCATCGGCGGGCAGCAGACGACCGGCACGCTGCTGTGGCGCAGCACGCGGGTCGCGACCGAACCGAGCCGGAACCGCTCGAACGCCGACTTGCCTTGCGAACCGACGAACAGGAAGTCGCCGTCGGCCGCGGCCGCGACGATCGCGTCGGCCACGTTCTCGGCGGTCTGCACCAGCACCCGCGCCGGTGGCGTGAGCTTCGCGGCGAACGCAGCCAGTTCCTGCTTCGCGCGCGCGACGTCCCCCGGCACGTCGTCGGTGAACGCCGGGCCGAGCACCGGATCGCACACGACGTGCAGCAGCACGAGCTCGGCCTGCAACTTCACCGCCCACGCACGGGCGAGTTCGACCACAGCATTGCCGGAGGCGGACCGATCGGTGGCAGCGTAGATCTTCACCCGCGCATTGTGGACCCGACCGCGTTCGATGCCAGTGGCCGCGCGGCCCGTCAGCCGAACTGCAGCCAGAGCACGAAGCCGAGAGCCACCAGCAACAAGGCCAGCACGACCCGACTCATGCGGCGCATCAGCCAGTCGTAGGTGGGTTTGCCGAAGCGATCGAGCAGCCAGACCGTCAGGTAGATGCGCGGGAAGCGGCTGGTGATCGATCCGAGCAGGAACACCCAGAAGTCGACCTTGTCGGCGCAGACGCCGGCGAACACCGTGAAGATCTTGTAGGGCAGTGGCGTGAAGCCACCGAGCCACACCCACAGGAAGGCGTTGCCGCCGTAGTAGTCGCTGACCCTGGCGAACCACTCCGGCGTGAAGCCCGGCACGTGCTCGAACGCGAACTCGCGCAGCCCGTGCTCCCACAGCCAGTAGCCCATCGCGTAGCCGGCGACCCCGCCGAGCACCGACGCCGCCGAGCACCAGAACGCGTAGAACCAGCGCCGCTCCGGCTTCAGCAGGATCATCGGCACGTAGAGCACTTCCGGCAGGATCGGCGAGCAGCAGGCGTCGGCGAACGACAGCAGGGACATGAAGAACAGCGCGAAGCGGCTCGCGGCCATGCGCTGGACCAGGAGCCGCAGCCGCGACGGCGGTGCTGCGGACGGTGCTGCGGGCGAGGCCGCGGGCGGCAACGGCGAGCCGTCGCTCACGTGTCGCCCCGCACGGCGACGCGGCGGATCAACCGCCCGACCGTCAGCCCCTGCACCAGGATCGAGAACACCACGATGGCGTAGGTCACCGTGAGCACCGCGTTGCGTCCCGGGAACTCCGGCGTCTTCATCGCCAGCGCGATCGAAACGCCTCCCTTCAGCCCGCCCCAGGTCAACACCGGGATCGCGCCGCGGCCGATGCGCACGCGACGCCGCAGCAGCCACAGCGGCCCGGCGACGCCGGCGAAGCGCGCCACCAGCACCAGCGGGATCAACAGCCCGGCGGCGAACAGGTACTCGCGGTGCGAGTAGTCGATCGCGAACACCTCGATACCGATCAGCAGGAACAGCAGCGCGTTCAACGTCTCGTCGACGAACGTCCAAACGGTGTCCAGCGTCGCCTCCGAGCGCTCGCTGAGCGCGTCGCGCCGCCCGTGGTGACCGAGGAACAGCCCCGCCACCACCGCGGCGAGGGGCGCCGAGACGTGCAAGCGCGTGGCCACGAAGCCGAGACCGAACACGGCGGCGACCGTGATCAGCACTTCGAGGTTCGGCTCGTCGACGCGCCGCAGCGCGCGATGGCTGACGAAGCCGACGCCGAGCCCGAGCAGCACGCCGCCGAGCACTTCCTTCGCGAACAGTTCGCCGACGAGCGCCAGGTCGAACGTCCCGCCACCGAGGGCCACCCCGAGGAACACCGTGAACAGCACGACGCCGACGCCATCGTTGAACAGGCTCTCGCCGATCACCTTGATCTCGAGGTCGCGCGGCGCCTTGGCGGCCTTCATGATCCCGAGCACGGCGATCGGATCGGTCGGCGAGATCAGGGCGCCGAAGACGAGGCACCAGGGCAGCGCGACGTCGACGCCGACCAGCCGGAACGCCAGGAAGGCCGCCAGTCCGGCGGCGGAGGCGCTGATCAGCACCCCGAGCGTCGCCAGCGAGACGATCGGCAGCAGTCGTTCGCGCAGCGCCGCCACGTCGGTGTGCAGCGCGCCGGCGAACAGCAGCAGGCTGAGCATGCCGTTCAGCACGGCGTCGGCGAAGTCGACCTGCAGCACCGCCGCGCGGATCGCCGCCGCGAGCCCGAGCTCGGGCACCATGGCCGAGACCGCGAGCACACCGAAGGACGCCAGCAAGCCGCTGACGAGCATGCCGATGACGAACGGCAGTCGCAGGAACCGGTGGTTCAGCCAGCCGAAGACGGCGGCGGTCACCAGCAGGATCGCAGCGGCGTCGAGCAGGAACATGGTGGGTGCAGCTCAGGTGCTGGAGGAACGACGCGCGCGCAGCACGCGGAACGCAACCACTGCGAGCGTCAGCGCCGTCAGCGGGATCACGAACTGCAGCATGACGCGACCGTAGTCGTGCCGCGACTCGTGCCCCTTGGCGTCGAGCACGAGATACGCCGTGTAGGCACCGTAGTAGAGAAGGAACAACCAGCCCTGCCAACGCGGGATGGTGGAGCCGCGCGCGAAGATCGGCAGGCAGGCCACCGCCGCCGCAATCATCACCGGGATGTCGAGCCCGACCATCGACTCCTTCACCAGCAGACCGGACGGCGCCGCGATGCTGGAGACGCCGATCACGCCCATGATGTTGAAGATGTTGCTGCCGACGACGTTGCCGACCGCGATGTCGCGCTCGCCCTTGATCGCAGCGACGATCGACGTCGCCAGCTCGGGCATCGACGTGCCGACGGCGACGACGGTCAGACCGACGACCACCTCGCTGACCCCGCACCAGGTGGCGAACGCGACCGCGCCGTCGACCAGCCACTTGCCGCCGACCACGAGCCCGACGAGCCCCGCCACCACCAGACCGAGGCTACCGAGCACCGGCTGCCTGCCTTGCTCGGGACCACCGAACTCGGCTTCGTACTCGGCCTCGACCGTCTTCGACTCGCGGCGGCTCATGCGGATCAGCCACACCGTGTAGCCGACCAGGCCGAACACCAGCAGCACGCCGTCGACGCGGGTCAGTTCGCCGTCGTAGGCGATCGCCCACAAGCCGAGCGACAACGCGATCACGATGGGCACGTCGCGGCGCACCAGCTGCTGCGCCACCACCAGCGGCGTGATCATCGCCGAGATGCCGAGGATCAGCAGCACGTTGCAAATGTTGCTGCCGACGACGTTGGCGACCGCCATGTCGTTCTTGCCGGCCCAGGCCGCTTGCACGCTGACCGCGAGCTCCGGGGCGCTGGTGCCGAACGCCACGACGGTCAGTCCGACGACCAGCGGCGAGACGCCGGCGGCTGCCGCGAGTCGCGAGGCGCCCTTGACCAGCCAGTCGGCGCCCAACACGAGCAGGGCGAGGCCGACGAAGAAGAACAGGGTGGTTTGCCAATCCATGGAGCAGATGCCGCCGACGGCGGGCGAGCAGGGTAGCGACGCGGCCCCGACAGCGCACGGCAACGCCGGCCGACCGCCGATGAAGTCACGGGGCCGGAAACGCCGATGCCATCGACCCTGGACCGGCCCATGCAGCCGGCCCCCGCCCCGCATGCACACGATCCTGATCGGCGCCCCGGTCCGCCAAGAGTCCGCCATCCTGCGCGAGTTCCTGCGCTCGCTGGCGGAGCTCGACACGACCGGCTTGCGCGTCGCGTTCGCCTTCGTCGACGACAACGTCGAGGATGCATCGACGGCGCTGCTGCAGGAGTTCGCGGCGACGCACCCGACGCTGCTGCTCGACGGCGGCGACGCCCCCGAGGTCTACCAGAAGGACGAGTACGGCCACGTCTGGAACGACGAGCTGATCTGGAAGGTCGCGCGCTTCAAGGACACCCTGCTCGACCACGCGCGGCAGCAGGGCCACGACTTCGTGTTCCTGGTCGACAGCGACCTCGTGCTGCACCCGCAGCTGCTGCGCCACCTGGTGGCGCAGGGCGTCGACGTCGTCAGCGAGGTGTTCTGGACCCGCTGGGCGCCGGGCCTGCCCGATCGTCCGCAGGTGTGGCTGCGCGACCAGTACACGATGCACCGCCAGCGCCGCGACGAGGTGCTGCCGCAGGAGGAGATCGACAAGCGCAAGCAGGAGTTCTTCGTCGAACTGCTGCGGCCGGGCCTGCACGAGGTCGGCGGCCTCGGCGCCTGCACGCTGCTGAGCCGGCGCGCGCTGCTGGCCGGCGTCAACTTCCAGGCGATCCCGAACCTCGGTTTCTGGGGCGAAGACCGCCACTTCTGCATCCGTGCCGCGGTGCTCGGCCTGTCGCTGCACGCCGACACCTGCTACCCGCCGCTGCACGTCTACCGCGCGAGCGAACTGCCGCGCGTGCAGACGTTCCGCGACGCGGTTCCGGTCATGCAACGAAGGGTGCAGGCGCTCGCCGCGTTCCGCGCCGGCCTCACCGCCTGGGGCACGACCCACCACGCCACCACCGACGGCCGCGAGGGCCTCGGCGCGTTCACGCCCGGCATGCAGCAGAACCTGTTGCTCGGCGCCGGCGACCGCGTCGCCATGGCGCGCCGCCAGCGCAGCGTCGTGCGCACGCACGTCGTCTGGCTGGCGCAGAAGGACCTCGACGACGGCGCCATGCAGATCGGCGGCACGCTGGTGCGCGAAGGCAGCCACGACGGCGTGCCGTTCCGCGACGACTTCGGCGTGCTGGCGACGATGCGCGACGAACACGGCAACGGCGCGTTCCGCATCGCCGACCTGCAGCTGCAGCGCGTGCACGAGAAGCTGCAGGTGCCGATCGTGCGCAAGACGCACGGCAACCGCGTGCTGCTGTCGATGCTGGTGCGCGACGAGGCCGGCCGCTTCCTGCGCTCCGTGCTCGCCGACGCCGCGCGCTACGTCGACGAGGTGCTGATCGTCGACGACGGCAGCACCGACGACAGCGTCGCCGTCTGCCACGAGGTGCTGCGCTCGGTGCCGCACACGGTGGTGTCGCTCGGCAAGTCGCAGTTCCACGACGAACACCGCCTGCGCCGGCTGCAGTGGGAACTGGCGCGCGCCCGCCGCCCCGACTGGATCCTGTGCCTCGACGCCGACGAGATGTTCGAGCCGCGCATGGCCGCGTCGCTGCGCGGCCTCGTCGACCAGGACCGCTTCGACGCGATCGCGTTCCGCCTGTTCGACTTCTGGGACCAGGACCACTACCGCGACGACGCGCTGTGGCGCGCGCACCGCACGTTCCGCCACTTCCTGGTGCGCAACCTGCCGACGCTCGACGACGCGTTCCAGACGACGGCGCAGCACTGCGGGCGCTGGCCGCTCGCCATAGGCCGGCTGCGCACGGCGACCAGCGACCTGCGGCTGAAGCACTTCGGCTGGGCGCTGCCCGCCGATCGCGTGCGCAAGTACGAACGCTACCAGCAGCTCGACCCGAACGGCGCGCACGGCAACCCGGCGCAGTACGCGTCGATCCTCGACCCGACGCCGAACCTCGTGAAGTGGACGGAGTGACGATGACCACGCTGCTGCCCCGTCCCATGGTCGCCCGCGCCGATGCGGGCACGCGGCCCGAGACCCCGACGTCGCCGCCGAGTTCGGCGAACGTCCAGGTCGGCCCCGACGTGCGCGTGGTGCCGCTGCACAACGCGTTCGGCGCCGTGCTGCCGCCGCTCGATCCGCTGGCGCATCGACTGCTCGGCGTGCCCGCCGAGCGCGTGCTCGACCTCGCCGCCGTGCAGGTGCAAGGCCTCGACCTGACGGCGATGCCGTTCGCCGACCGCCAGTTCGAGGTCGCCATCTGCCGCGGCGTGCTCGACGAAGTGGCCGATCCCGCCGCCGTCTGCCGCGAACTGCAGCGCGTCGCCCGCCGCGGTGTGATCGAGCTGCCGCAGCGCCTGGCCGCGATCACGCTCGGCTGCGCCCCGACCACGCAATGGCTCGCGGCGGTCGTCGACGGCGCGCTGGTGCTGCAGCGGCGCCCTTTCGTGCGCCACCCGTTCGGCCAGCCGCGGCTGTCGCCGCTGGCGCAGAGCGGCGACGGCCAGCTGCTGCTGCTGTGGCAGCTGCGCAACGCTGCGCACGTGACGTTCTGCTGGGAGGACGGCTTCGACTACGAAGTGCACGACGACGGCGGCTACCGGACCGACGACGCCGAACTGCTCGGCCTCGCCTGGCTCGACGTCGCCGAGTGCGGCTTGCGCTGGCAGCACGGCGACCTCGACGCCCAACGACGCGCCGCCGAACGCGCGTGCAGCCTGCTGCCGCAGTCGGCGCGCGCACGCTACGTGCTCGGCCAGTGGCTGTGGCTCGCCGGCCGCACCGCCGACGCCGCAACCGCGTTCGCCGCCGCGCGCACGCTGGCGCCGGACGACCGCCGCATCGCCGCCGTGCTCGCGCGGCCGCTCAATCGCCTGCCGGCGTCGTTGCCGGCGGACGCACCGCACGCGCTCGATCGCGCGTTCTGGCAACTGCACGCGCACGATGCGGGCCTCGACCTCGCCACGCTGGCGACGCCGCCGCGCCGCCGTCTGCCACCGCAGTGGTGCGACGACCCGCGCGTGTCGCGCTTCGTCCGCGAAGGCGATGCACGCACGGAGCAGTTCTTCTTCGAGCTACCGACGACGTGGTGGAGCCGCGGCCACGAGTATGCGTGGGCGCAGCAGTTCGCCGGCCCCGAGCACGTCGTGCTCGACGCCGCGTGCGGCATCAGCCATCCGCTGAAGTTCGCGCTGGCCGAGCACTGCCGCGCGGCGTTCGCCTGCGATCTCGACGCGCGCATCGTCGATCCCGCGGCCATCGTCGCCGACATCGCCACCGACTTCGGCGACGCGGCGGCCCACACGTTCCCGCGCGAGCTGCTGCAACGACTGCAACGCACCTGCTGCTCGATCACGGCGATGCCGTACGCCGCGGGCATGTTCGACCGCGTCTTCTGCATCTCCGTGCTGGAGCACATGCCGCCGGCGGACCGCGCCGCAGCGCTGCGCGAGTTCGCGCGCATCGTGCGCCCCGACGGCCTGGTCGTGCTGACGATGGACCATCCGCTGGTCGACCTCGGCGAGTTCGTCCGCCTGGTCGCCGCCGCCGGCCTGCGCTTCGTCGGCGACGTGCGCACGCACGTGCCACCAGACGCGCTGGCGTCGCCGGAACGGCGCCTGCGCTGCTTCCGCGCGCTGCTGCAGCGGGCCTGAGCCGCGGCAACGCGCGCTGGACAGCGAACGCACGGCGGGCCACTGTCCGCGCGTGACTCGTCCGTTCCGCTCCGTCGTCCTCGTCCCGTTCGTCGTCCTGGCCGCAGCCTGCGCCAGCGGCACGGCCGATTCCACCACCGCCGAGGCCGCCGACAAGGCCCGCTGCGCGCAACTGGCCGAACGCGCGCTCGCCGACAACCGCGCGATCGCGATGCTGGCGAGCCTGTGCGACGCGGCACCGAAGCGACTGTCGGGTTCGCCGGGCAGCGCCGACGCCGTCGCCTGGGGCCTGCGCACGATGCAGGAACTCGGGCTGCAGAACGTGCGCGCCGAGAAGTGCCTCGTGCCGCACTGGGAGCGCGGTGTCGAGACCGCGACGCTGGTCGGCGATCCGGCGCCGCTGCGCATCACCGCGCTCGGCGGCAGCATCGGTACAGCCGCCGATGGCCTCGAGGCCGAGGTCGTCGAGGTGCGTTCGTTCGAACAACTGCGGGCGCTCGGCGACGCCGCGCGCGGCAAGATCGTGTTCTTCAACCGCCCGATGCCGCGCGCGCTGCGCGCCGTCGGCCAGGCCTACGGCGAAGCGGTGCCGCAGCGCAGCAACGGCGCGATCGAGGCCGGCAAGGTCGGCGCGGTCGCCGCGCTGGTGCGCTCGATGACGACGGCGATCGACGAGCATCCGCACACCGGCGCGATGCACTACGACGCGAACGTGCCGCCGGTGCCCGCCGCGGCCATCGCGACGCTCGACGCCGAGCGCCTGAGCAAGGCGCTGCAGAACGGCCCCGTGCGCGTCCGGCTGACGCTCGGCTGCCGCCAGCATGCAGACGTCGAAGGCGCCAACGTCGTCGGCGAGCTGCCGGGCAGCGTCACCCCCGAGCGCATCGTCGTCGTCGGCGGCCACCTCGACGCCTGGGACCTCGGCCGCGGTGCGCACGACGACGGGGCCGGCTGCGTCCACGCGCTCGAAGCCGTTCGCCTGCTGCAGGCCTGCGGCATCCGCCCGCGCTGCACGATCCGCGTCGTGCTGTTCGCCAACGAGGAGAACGGCCTGCGCGGCGCCAAGGCCTACGCCGAAACCCACCGCGACGAGTTGCAGAACCATGTCGGCGCGCTCGAGAGCGACAGCGGCGGCTTCGCGCCGACCGGCCTCATGACCTCGCTGCGCGACGATGCGGCGGCAGCGCTGAAGCAGCGCCTGCTGCCGCTGCAGGACCTCGGCGCCGGCACGTTCCTTCCCGGTGCGGGTGCGTGCGGCGCCGACATCGGCCCGCTGCACGCCGCCGGCGTGCCCTGCTACGGCCTGGTCGTCGCCAGCCAGCGCTACTTCAACTTCCACCACACCGCGGTCGACGACCTGGCCGCCGTCGACGAACGCGAACTGGCGCTCGGCTGCGCCGTCGTGGCGTATGCGCTGTCGGTGATCGCCGACGGGTGATGGCGGGCGAAGGAGCGTCGGTTCTCATGGCAAGTCGACCACCGGTCGGCGCGCGCCACCCGAACGCGAGCAGCGGGTAGACTGCGCCCCCGAACGGGTGACTCCGGCACCAGGGGTCGACTAGAGGAATCATGGCCCACAGCTCCCTCACGCAGTCCGCTTGTCAGCTCGCGGCGCTTGCTGTCTGGCTTTCGTCCTCGGCAGCAGCCCAGACCGGTTCGTTCGTCGCCGGCAGCTTCCTCGGGGTCGCCTACGCGGCAGGCGACGTCGACGACGATGGGCACGGCGACTTCTTCGTCCGCTTCATCCAGGGCTGGGAAGTTCGCTCCGGAGCCTCGGGGCAGTCGCTCCCGTATCTGACGCGCCCCGCCAACAACTGCATCAGCTGCATCTACACAGGCCTGAACGGGGACCTCGACGCCGACGGCCATGACGACCTCGTGTTCACCGACGGCAGCGGGCTGATCCAGTTCGTCTCCGGGGCCAACGGCGCCGTGTTGCAGCAGTACTCGATCCCCGGCGCATCCCCGGCTCTGCGCGCCGCCGACCACAACGGCGACGGGCACGACGACGTGATGATCGTCGTGAATGCGCCCACCAGCGGCAGCTCTGGCATCGACGTCCACTACGTGTTGTCCGGCCAGGACGGCACCACGATCGCGACCTATCCCATTTTCTACACGGCGACGAGCTCGGGGCAGGTGCAATGGTGCGGCGACGTCGATGGCGATGGTCACGTCGACCTGCTGCGCACCACCGTGAGCCTCGGCAACCCATTCACGGTCGTGCTGCCAGGTCCGACGCACGCCACGAGCACGCTGACCTTCAGCGGCTTGCCGGTCGCTCCAGCCGGCGACACCAATGCCGACGGCTGCGACGAGCTGATCGTGGGCACCGATCTCGTGGACGGGAGAACCGGTGCGGTGGTCTGGGCGATGCAACCGCTGATGCCTTCCCCAAACTGGTTCACCGCCGATGTCGACGGCGACGGCGCCATCGACGCACTGACCAGCACCTCGGCTTCGGTCCACCGGGTCTACTCGGGCAGGACGCAAACCGCGTGGCCTGGAACGCTGCCAGGACAGGTCTGGAAGCTCGGCGACGTCGATGCCGATGGCCGCGACGAACTGCTGCTCTCCGGCGCGCTCACGCGGTACGAACTGCAGGGAGCGCCCACGGCGTCCTTCGTGCGCGATCGCGGGGCCTCTGGCACGACCTCGGCGTCGAGTCGCCCACGCATCCGCCATCGCCTGCGCCCGCGCCTCGGCGACTCGCTGCTCGTCGACCTGAACGGTGCCGCCGGGCCACAGCTCGCGTTCCTCGCCATCGGCCTGCCGATCGACTTCGACCTGGCGCCGTTCGGCGCGCCGGGCAACCGGGCCTACGTCGATCCGCTGGCAGCATCGGCGCAGTTCGCCGACACCACGGGCCACGCCCGCTTCGAGTTGGTGATTCCGAATGCCCCGAGCCTGGTCGGCTTGCCCCTGAGCATGCAGTGGGCGGTCGTCGATCCCGCAGCCAACGCGCTCGGCATCGTGGCCTCCAACGCCCTGGATTGTGTCGTCGGCAACTGACGGGGCACCTGCGACGCGCTCGGCATCGTGCGTTCGTCGACGAAGAGAACAGCCTGCAGGGTGCAGGCTCCCGCGCTGCTGGTAGCGGCGGATGGAGAGCGTCGCGAATGCCCGTCGATCACTGCAGCTGCAGCGTGCTGCGCAGGCCGTTGCTGACGACGAAGCCGCCGCTCTCGCCGTTCGCCAGCGGGAACGCCGGGTCGAACAGCGAGCCCGGCCCGAAGCGCTCCGGCGGACCGCAGCAGGAATGCGTTCGCACGGTCGGTTCGCGTCGCCACGCGACCGTGGCTACCGTGCGGGCGTGCCTCCGCTCTGCTTCCTGACCGGCGCCAGCGGCTTCGTCGGCCGCCACCTCGCTCCACGTCTCGCCAGGACGCACACGCTGCGGGTGCTGGTCCGCCGCGGTCAGGAGCTGCCGCACCTCGCCGGCATCGCGCACGAGCGCGTCGAAGGGCGCCTCGGCGAAGTCGGAGCACTGCAGCGCGGTTGCCACGGCGCCGAGGTCGTCGTGCACCTCGCCGCGCTGGTGTCGTTCCGCCGCGAGGACCGCGCCGCGATGTTCACCGCCAACGCGCAGGCCACCGCCGAGCTCGCCGCCGCCGCGCGCCAGGCCTCGGTGCGCCGCATGCTGCACGTGTCGACGATCGCCGCGGTCGCCTACCGCGACCGGCCGGAGCGGCTCGACGAACGCGCCGCCTACAACTTCGGGCCGCTGCGCATCGGCTACTGCGACAGCAAGTTCGCCGCCGAACGCGCGGTGCTCGCCGAGGTGAAGCGCGGCCTCGACGCCGTGATCGTCAACCCGCCGTCGATGTACGGACCCGGCGATCGCCGCAAGGGCGACGGCTCGCTGCTCGGCGCGGTGTTCGCCGGCAAGGTCCGCGTGGCGCCGCCCGGCGGTTCGAACGTCGCGGAGGTCGGCGACGTCTGCGACGGCATGCTCGCGGCCCTGCAGCACGGGCGACGCGGGGAGCGTTACCTGCTCGGCGGCGAGAACCTGACCGGCCGCGAGCTGCTGGCCCGCATCGCCAAGGTCGTCGGCGGCAGCGCGCCGCGCTTCACCGTGCCCGCGTTCTTCCTGCGCATCGCCGCCTCGCTGCTGCACGGCAAGGAACGCTGGTTCGGCAGCAAGCCGCCGTTGACCAGCGAGGTGCTGCAGCTGGCCGGCCGCTTCCAGTGGTTCTGCAGCAACAAGGCGAAGCACGAACTGGGCTGGCAGGCGGGCAGCGTCGATCGCGGCATCGAAGCCGCCTGGCGCGAGCTGCAGGGCGACTGACGCAGGCGAGGCGGGCGCGGATTCGCGCCGCGAACGGAGAGGTCGCGTTCCGGCTGGCGGCGGCGCTGCGGGATTTTTCTCGGCAGAGTGCGACCGCGGAGGCGCGAGCGGTCACTGAAGGGCATGGCGCGGCCTGTCGCGGGTCGTGGGTCGCGCCGTCCCGTTCCGACCCGCATCACGAGAAGGAGAGTCCGCATGAGCCTGCATGTTTCCCGTTCGCTGCTGCTGGCAGCGACGTTCCTCGGCCCCGTCGCCGCCCAGCAGGGCGACAACTGCCCGCGCGAGATGGCGGTGGCGCAGCCGGCTTCGATCACCAACGGGCCGCCCGGCCCCTGCACCGGCATCGACTACCAGATCGCCGGCGTGACGGTCACGACCACGGCGGTCGCCTGCCCGACGTTCGCGGTGTTCATCCCGCCGCACGACGTCGCCATGCCGTCGAAGAACCGGACCATGGTCGACGAGAGCCGGCAGATCCCGATCACGATGGTCAAGTTCCGCTGCGAGCGCAGCTACTTCGTGATCATCCCGCTCGGCCTCGAGTGCGTCGCCGGCGACACGCAGAACGCCGGCACCGTCCGGCAACTGAAGACGGTGCCCTGCGCGCCGCAGGCCTGACCGATTGGCCCTGACCTGGCGGCGCGCGCCGCAGCGGTGAGGACCGCTGTCGGCACGCGCCGCCGCTTCCCAAGCCGAGGTGCGACCATGATCCGACCGACGAACCCCATCCACGAAGCCACTCCGAACCCCACCACCGAGCGCATCGCCATGCTGCTGCCGATCGCGCTGCTGCTCACCGCCGTGCTCGCCATCGCCGCGCTGCCGCGCCTGTGGCGCCCGGATGCGCAGCAGCTCGAACGGCACGAGACGCCGCCGAGCCCGGTTGCCGCCGCCGCCGGGCCACTCGCCGCCGACGCGGCGGCCACCGACGAACGGACCGGCGCGACCCCCGCCCCCGCCGCCGAGCGGACCGCCGACGCGGCGACGTTCGCGGCGATGGTCGACGCCCTGGTGGCCACCGGCACCCGCACGACGCTGTTCGCGCAGGCCGACGACCACGCAGCCGCGGCCCGCTCCGACGACGAGGCCCGCGCGCAGTTCGCCGAGCTGATGCAGCTCTTCGCCGACGCCGGCGAACGCGCGCTCGCGGCGGCCATCGCGCTGCCGGCGCCGTCCCCCGACGCCGATCCGACGATCGGGCACCGCACCGTGCTGCAGCTGGTGCTCGCCGCCGACTGTGCGCGCCGGCATGCCGACCGCACCGCGGCGCGCGACGACGGGGCGCCGATCGATGCGTTGACGCAGGCCGCGCTCGATGCGCTGCCGAGCGGACCGGCGGTGCAGGACGTCGCCGGGCGCACGCTCGCCGACCAGCCCTACCTGCATGTCGTGCACGAACCGGCGGTGCTCGGGCTCGTGCAGCAGGCCGGCGAGGGCACGTTCCCGCGGCCGCTGGCGACCAGGCTGCTGCTGACGCTGTGGGACAACGTGCAGCGCCTGGGTGAACGTTCGTCGGAGGAGCTGTCGCTGCTGGCGCTGACCTGGCTCGGCGGCGACGACGCGAGCCGGCGGACCGCCGCCTGCCGGCAACTGCTCGCCGACTCGCGCTACCGGGCGCTGGTGCTGTCGTGGCTGCGCGAACGCAACGACCGCACGGTCGCCGAGGAACTGGCGAAGGTGGCGGCCAGCGAGCTGAAGGCACCTGACGCACTCGCCTTGCTGCGCGAACTGACGCCGCTGCTGCCGACGGCGCCGAACGCCTACCTGGTGCTCGGCTTCCGCGCCCCCGAAGCGCTCGCGGACTCCTACCGGGAGCTGCTGGCGAGCAATACCCAGACGCAGGTGCGCGCCGACCTGGTCACCGGCGTCGGCATGACGACGACGCCGCTCGGGCTCGAGATCGCCCAGCTGGCGCTGGCCAACGATCCTTCGCCCGACGTACGCATCCAGGCGGTGTTCGCGCTGACCGCCCGCCGCGAGAAGGCACTGGCCGAGGCCGCGCTGAACCAGGTGCTCGACGATCCGCTGGTGGCGCGGGACCCAACGCGGCTCGGCGCGCTGGTGTTCGCGCTGCAGAACCTCGAAGCCGCCGACGACCCGAACGTCATGCAGCGCGTCGGCCAGCGCCTGCAGACGCTGCCGCTCGCCGACCACAGCCGGCAGCTGCTGGCGAGTCTGCTGGCGCGCGCGGTGCCGGGCGGCGGCGCCGCCGGCAAGGGCGGCTAGGCGGCCGCGCGCGGGCCACGGCGCAGATCGCAGCTGGGGGACGGTCGCCAGTTCGGATCGAGCGCAACGGCTCGCCGCGGCGAATTGGACTTCAGGCCCGTCCGGGAGGACACGGTTGGCCACGGGCCGGAGCCACGGTGGCGGTGAAGTCAGGGGCGCGACGCTGGGGCGCGGGAGTCCGGCGCGCCAGGTGTGGCGCGCCAGTCAGGCAACCATGCCGACGCCGCGCAGGAGCTGCGGTGGCGTCGTGGCGGCCGACAACAAGTTGCGGCCGCCATCACGTCGCCGCGATCACTTCTTCTTCTCGATGTGCTTCGTGTGCTTGCGCACGCGCGGCGAGTACTTCATCAGCTCCAGCTTGTTGGTGCCGGGCTTCTTGAAGATCGTGTAGTTCCGGTCGCCGGTCTCTTCACAGACCAGGAAGACGATCTCTTTCTTCTTCTTCGGCTTGGCCATGGCTGCAAGCGGCCGGGGTCGGCCGCGGTTCAAAAGGGCGAGGGAGAGTAGCGACTGGCCGAGGCCGCGCAAGAGCTCGTTTTGGCCAGCACCGCCGGATCGCGCGGCCGACACCCCCTTCCGCACCTTCCCGGCGTCAGTGTTCGAGCAGCAGCACCGGCATCTGGCCGACGAACGCCGGCCACGGCGACACGGTCGCGGCGCCGGGGAAGAACATCGTCGAACAGCCCGTTCCCACCCCGCTCGGACCGAGGCGCAGCACCACGCCGTTGCTGAACGACAGCGGCAGGCCGGTGCGCGACAGGTCGAGCCAGGCCGCCTGCACGCCGAGTTCGGTGCCGAGTGCCGCACTGCTCGGCAGCGGCAGCGGGGTCGTGTAGATGCCGGCGGCATTGGCAGTTCCGGACCAGGACACCTCGAACGGCGCCCACTGGTGGCAGCCGACCAGACCCGGGTCCAGCAGGCCCAGCGACACGCCGAAGTTGTTGGCGCGCGGCGAGAAGCCGATCCACTCCAGCACGAAGCCGACGCTGCCGCCCACCGTCGGCGGCGTGCCGCGGACCTCCAGCGTGCCGGTGATGCCCGGCGCCGGGGCGGCACTGCCGGTCCAGCGCAGTTCGGTCGGCTCCGGCCGCGTCGTGCAGCCGCCGGTGCCGACGGTCACCGCGTAGCCGGTATCGGTTCCGCTCGGAATCCACACCGCGTCGACCCAGTGGGCCGAGCTGATCTGCAGCGGCGCGTCCGCGACTTCGAACTCGAGGAACAGCGTGCCAGCCGCCCAGGGGAGCGGCGTCGTGAAGTCGACGTTCAGCAGGTCCTCACCCACCGGAGCTCCCGCCAACGGCGCGCCGGTCGCCGCCGTCGTCACCGGAGCTGGCCCGAACAGCACCATCGAGCCGGCCGGCCGGTTCTGCGTCACCGAGCCCTGCATCTGCGCCGCCAGGAACGGCTGGTAGCCGCCGCGCACCGTCAGCGTGCGGGTCAGCGCCGGGTTGGCTGGATCGCCGAGCAGCGTCGATCGCCGCAGCCGCACCCCGGTCAGCGCCTGCCCGTTCAACGCCGCCGGCAACAGCGGCGGGTCGACGAACACCTGCAGCACGCCCTGGCTCCAGCGCAGGGGCATCGCCAGCGCCGCATTCCCCGGCAGGTCGACGCAGCGCGCCGGCACCACCGTCGTCGCCTGCGCCACCAGCCCTGCCGCCAGGGCCATCGCGGCCAGGCCGCGCCCGCAGCGGGGCAACAGCCACAGGCCAGAGGTCTCGGGCTCCACGGAACGAACAGCCGGCAGGTCGTGGGTCATTCGGGTCGATCCTCGCGCAACGCCCGATGCCATCGGCCGCACGCACGCCCGAACTGGAAGGGATCGGACCAGGGCTGTTCCGGCAATTCCGCCTTGGCTGACGCCTGGTCTGCCAAGCACATCCGACCGCAGCAACCCTGGTCCGGTCCGTCCCGCGCCACCGCCCGGGGCGCGGGAGAAAAAAAGAAGGGCCCGGTTCCCGCCGGGCCCTTCCTGGGGTCGTCCGCAACTTGGCTCCCCATGCTTCCCTGTCCTGGCCTTGCTATCGGCAGCAGCAAGCCTTCGGCCTGAGCGCATTCCGCAGTTCGCGGCACGGAACGTGGGGGCGAAGCACGGGCGCCGCACGACGACGAACGGTCGCTCCGAAACCGACCCACCCAAAGCCGCCGGCCGCAGCGATCGCCTTTCGTCGGCCAGCGGCGCCTCGTCGTTGCGCCATCCGGGCCGTTCTGGACCATGCGGCGATGGCCGCCTCGTCGACGCCCCCTCTCGCCACGATCGTGACCGGCAGCAGCCGCGGCATCGGCCTCGCGATCGCCGAAGCCCTCGCGGCGCCGGGCCGGCGCCTCGTGCTCACCGCGCGCGATGCGGCCGCCCTGACCGCCGCCGCCGACCGGGTGCGCGCGCGCGGCGCCGAAGTGCTGACGGTGGCGGCCGACCTGCGCGACGAACAAGCGCCCGGCCAGATCGTGGCAGCGGCCGAACAGCGCTTCGGCGGCGTCGACGCGGTGGTCAGCAACGCCGGCACGGCGCCCGCCGACAAGGTCGAGAACACGACCACGGCGATGCTGCGCGAGACGTTCGACCTGCACGTCGGCGCGCCGCTGGCGTTCGCGCGCGCGGTCGCCCCGGCGATGAAGAAGCGCGGCGGCGGTTGCCTGCTGCACCTCGCGTCGACCGCCGGCCTGCGCGGCTACCCGTTCACCTCCGCCTACACCGCGGCGAAGCACGGCATGGTCGGGCTCGCGCGCGCGCTGCACGCCGAACTCGGCGCCGCCGGCATCCGCGTGCACGCACTGTGCCCGGGCTTCGTCGACACCGACATCACCCGCGCGGCGGCGGCGGCGGTGGCCGCGCGCGGCCGCACCACCGCGGCGGAAGCGTTCGCCCGCATGGCGGCACAGAACAAGATCGGCCGCATGCACACGCCGGCCGAGGTCGCGGCGGCGGTGGCCATGCTGCTGGCGAACCCGCAGCGCGGCTGCGTCTACGATCTCGATCGCGCCGAACCCGGCTTCGTCGACGGCGTGTGAGCGAACGGCACCCCAGACTTCCCATGAGCCAATACGACTTCCGCTTCGAACGGGGCAGCGACGGCGTCGCCGTGCTGACCCTCGATCGCCCCCAGACGCTGAACTCGCTGACGTTCGCGATCTACGGCCAGCTCGAGCGCCTGTTCCGCGACCTCGAGACCGACGAGACGGTCAAGGTCGTCGTGCTGACCGGGCACGGCCGCGGCTTCTGCAGCGGCGGCAGCGTCGAGGAGATCATCGGCCCGCTGCTCGAGACCGAACTCGACGGCACGCTGGCGTTCACGCGCATGACCGGCGCCGTGGTGCGCAACATGCTGCGGCTGAACAAGCCGATCGTCGCCGCGATCAACGGCATCGCCGCCGGTGCTGGCTCGGTGCTGGCGCTCGCCAGCGACCTGCGCGTCATGGCGGACACGGCGAAGTTCGCGTTCCTGTTCACCAAGGTCGGGCTCACCGGCGCCGACATGGGCGCCGCATGGCTGCTGCCGAAGATCGTCGGCACCGGCCGCGCGATGGAGCTGCTGATGTTCGGCGACAAGGTCACCGCCGAGGAGAGCCTGCGCATCGGCCTCGCCAACCGCGTGGTGCCGCAGGACCAGGTGCTGGCCGAGGCGATGACGCTGGCGCGCCGGCTCGCGCACGGGCCGGGGCTGGCGCTCGGCATGACCAAGAAGATGGTCTGGAACGAGTGGCCGATGGACCTCGACGCCGCGATCGAACAGGAGGCGCAGGCGCAGGCGCTGCTGCTGCGAGCGTACGACCACCGCGAGTTCTACAACGCCTGGATGGAGAAGCGCGATCCGCGCTTCCTCGGCCGCTGACGAAGCGCGTCCCGCTGGCCCCGGCCAGCGAACCCCCGCCCGGCGCCGCCGTCCCGACGCCCCACCGCCCACGCCCCCGCACGAACCGATGAACCCCGACCTCTGGTTGCCCGACGCCGACCTCGACGACGCGCATCGCGACTTCGCGCGGCAGCTCCGCATCTTCGCCGAGCAGAAGCTGGCGCCGCACGCGCGCGCGATCGACGAAGAACGCACGTTCCGCCGCGAGACGGTGCACGACCTGGCGCGCGCCGGCATCCTCGGCGGCCCGCTACCGCGCGAACACGGCGGCAGTGGCTGGACGCCGCTGCAGCTGGCGATCGCGCACGAAGAGCTCGGCGCCGTGTGCGGCAACGCGCGCGGCTTCTGCGCCGTGCAGACCGGCCTCGTCGCGCAGTGCCTCGCCAAGTACGGCAACGACACGCAGCGGAAGAACTGGCTGCCCGCACTGGTCGACGGCAGCGCGATCGGTTGCTTCGGCCTGACCGAGCCGGGTGCCGGCAGCGACGTCGCGTCGCTGACGACGCACGCAGTGCGGCAGAAGGACGGTAGCTACCGCGTGCGCGGGCAGAAGTGGTGGATCACCAACGGTGGCGTCGCCGACGTGATGATCCTGTTCGCCACCGTCGATCCCGAACTCGGCCGCGCCGGCATCACCGCGTTCCTCGTCGACACGCGACGGCCGGGCCTGCGCCGCGAAGCGATGCCGGGCGTCGAGCTCGGCCACCGTGGCAGCGACCACGCAGTGCTGACGTTCGACGACTTCGCGATCGAAGCCCACGAAGTGCTCGGCCCGCTCGGCAAGGGCTTCGGCGTCGCCATGGGCGGCCTCGCCGCCGGCCGCTTGTCGGTCGCCGCCGGCGCCGTCGGCCTGCACCGCCGAGCACTGGCCGAAGCGGTCGCGTTCACCGCCGGCCGGCAGCAGTTCGGGCAGCCGCTGGCGCAGTTCCAGATGGTGCAGGAACGGCTCGCCGACCACCTGACGTCGCTGGTGGCGAGCCGCGGCCTCGTGCAGCGCTGCGCCCGCCGCCGCGCCGCCGGCACCGAGACGCACGCCGACGTGGCGATGGCGAAGCTCTACGCGACCGAGGTCGCGGCGAAGGCGTGCGAGGACGCGGTCATGCTGCACGGCGCGCGCGGTTACAGCTCGGCGTTCCCGGTCGAACGGCTGTGGCGCGACATCCAGGCGCTGCGCATCTACGAGGGCACCTCGATGATCCAGAAGACGATCCTCGCCCGCATGCTGACCAGCGACGGCTGAGCGCGGGAACTGGCCGGGGCATTTGGTAGGAATCAGCTTCCGCCGCACTCGCCACCTCCCGCGCACGCGCCGCTTCGAAGTGAGTGGACGATGCCGCCGCAACCCTACCCACGCCCCATGAAGGAGAACCAGACCATCGAGTGGAAGGAGACCTGGCGCGACGAGTATCTGCGCTGGGTCTGCGGCTTCGCCAACGCCGACGGCGGCGTGCTGGTGATCGGCCGCGACGACGACGGCAACCCGGTCGGCCTGAAGGACAGCAAGAAGCTGCTCGAAGACCTGCCGAACAAGATCCGGGACGTGCTCGGCATCGTCGTCGACGTTCGGCTGAAGACACAGAAGCAGAAGGACCTGATCGAGATCCACGTCGATCCCTACCCGAGCCCGATCAGCTACAAGGGCGAATACCACTACCGCACCGGCAGCACCAAGCAGGAGCTGAAGGGTGCGGCCCTCGAGCGCTTCCTGCTGCAGAAGCGGGGCCGCCGCTGGGACGACGTGCCCGAGCCGTCGTTCACGACACGCAAATGCAGTGCTGCGGCGGTGCGGCGGTTCCAGCAGCGCGCCGCCAACAGCCAGCGCATGGATCGGGCGGTCCTGCGCGACAACGCGGCCAGCCTGCTCGCCAACCTCGAACTGGTCGAACGCCACGGCTGCAAGCGCGCCGCCTGCCTGCTGTTCGCAGCGCGCCCCGAGCTCTACGTCAGCGGGGCATGGATCAAGATCGGGTTCTTCGTCACCGACGACGACCTGCGCTACCAGGACGAGGTGCGCGGCGACCTGTTCGCCCAGGTCGAGACGACGATGGAGCTGCTGCGCACCAAGTACCTGAAGGCCGCGATCCACTACGAAGGCCTGCAGCGGCGCGAGACCTTCGCCTACCCCGAAGCGGCCCTGCGCGAGGCGCTGCTGAATGCCGTCGTGCACAAGGACTACGCCAGCGGCATCCCGATCCAGATCAGCGTCTACGACGACCGGCTGGTGCTGTGGAACCCAGGCGTGCTGCCGGAACGATGGACGCTGAAGCACCTGCTCGGCAAGCACCCGTCGCAGCCGTTCAACCCGCTGCTCGCCAACGCGTTCTTCCGCGCCGGCTACGTCGAGTCGTGGGGCCGCGGCATCGAGAAGATCCAGCGCGCATGCCAGGCGCACGGCATCGACAAGCCGGCCTACGACACCGACCTGTCCGGCGTGATGGTGACCTTCCGCGCCAGCGCCTTGCACGTGGCCCGGATCCGAGATGGAGCCGATTCGGGTAGCCCTACCCCAATCCCTACCCCAATCCCTACCCCAATCGAAGGCGCCGCGGCGGGCCCGCCGAGCACCCAGCAGCGCATCCTCGACGCCCTGAAGGCGACCGCGGGGCTCAGCGGCCCGGATCTGGCGCGCCTGCTCGGCATCACCAGGGACGGCGTCAAGTACCACATCCGCCGACTGAAGGCTGCGGGGCGCATTCGCCGCCACGGTCCGAAGGGCGGCTACTGGGAGATCGTGGGATGACTCGACCCACCACAACGGCCGCAGGAGGAGCATGTCGCGCCTCGCCCCCGAGACGCGTTCCGCAGAGCAGCGGCGGCGCAGTCCTACCGCGACGAGCTCACCCACCACTTTCGAGCCGACTGGATTGAGCGGGCCACAGACGTGGTTGCCGCTCGTTCCACATGTCCAGTCCCCAGAATCCATCTGAGGACTCGCGTTGTTTCGGCGACCCGATCGGCGCGAGCCGACTACCGGTTCTCCGGGCGGCTGTTGGAGAACAGGATCGTCACCGTCGCCGCATCCTCCCAGTTGTCGATCGTGCGCCCTGGCTGCGGCTTCTTCAGGCGGAACGCCACCTCGAGCATGCCTTCGCGCACCGTCGGATACTGCCGCACGATGCTCTGGAAGACGCCGAGACGCTTGAAGCACAGGTCGATCGACGTCGCCTTGGTGCCGTTCGGGTAGACGCCGACCACGACCTCGGGCGCTTCCACCAGGATGCGCACGCTCGACGTGAACGTCAGCGACGCCTCGATGGTCTTCTGCATCCACGCGGCGATGTCGCGCTTGACCGAGGTCGCCGAGTTCTTGGTGAAGAAGTCCGACAACGGCGCGGTGATGCCGACACTGTCGTCGACCGGCGTCGCCTCGAGCGAACGGCCGGTGACCTCCTCGTACTGCTCGAGCTGCTCGCGCAGGAACTCCATCATCGGCCCGTCCTGCGCCGTCAGCAGCGGCGCCGGCATCGCCACCTCGCCGCCACCCGACTGCTTGTCGAACAGGCCCTCGTCGCGCGTCTTGCCCTCGCCGGCGATGTGGAACGCGAACTGGATCGACTCCTTCAGCTGCTTGGCCTTGGCGAGGTCCGCCTGGCCGAGCGCGTAGAGCACGACGAACAGCGCGAACAGCAGCGTCATCATGTCCGCGAAGCTGATGACCCAGCGTTCGTGGTTGACGTGTTCTTCGTGCTTGTGCTTCTTGCCCATGGCGCGTTCCCGTCGCGATCAGTGCTTCTTGTCGCCGCCGCCGCCGCCGTGGCTGCCGAGGTAGACCTTGAGCTTGCTGCGCAGAGCACCCGGTGCGATGCCCGACTGGATGCCGACGACGCCCTCGAGCACCATGCTCTTCAGCAGTTGGTCGTGCTCGACGTGGCGCTTCAGCTTGAACGACATCGGCAGGCACACGATGTTCGCGAAACCGACGCCGTAGACCGTCGCGACGAACGCGACGGCGATGCCGGGGCCGATCAACGCCGGCTGGTCGAGCACGCTCATCACGTGCATCAGGCCGAGCACGGCGCCGAGCACGCCGACCGTCGGGGCCAGTGCACCCCACGACTCCCAGAACTTCATGCCCGCCTTGTCGTCCTCCTCGGCGATGTGCATGTCGACCTCGACCGTCTCGCGGATGGCCTCGGCCGAGCTGCCGTCGATGGCGAGCGTCAGGCACTTCACCAGGAACGGATCGCCCTGGCCGCTGTTCGCGTAGGTCTCGAGCGCCAGCAGGCCCTCGCGGCGTGCGAGGTTGGCCAGCTCGAGGATCTTCTCCATCAGCCCGTGGAAGTCGTACTTCGTGCCGAGGAACGACTTCTTCAGCGCCTTGATGGCGAACGGCATGTCGGACGGCAGCGTCGCCACCATCGTGGCGCCGAGCGAACCGATGATGACGATCATGAATGCCGTCACCTGCAGCAGGGCGCTCGGGTGGCCACCTTCGAGGATCTGGCCACCCAACACGCCGCCGAGGGAGACGACCAGTCCGAGGATCGTGAAGATGTCCATTGCCCGGGTGCTCGCGGCGCCGCCGCCGACGGAGGACGCGCCACCTGGATGATGGTCGTTCGCGTCGTCCGCTTGAGCCCGGCGCTGCGAATCCCGTCACGAGCCGGCGACCGTCGGATTCCGCGACGGTCGCCCGGCCGCACTGCCGCAGGCGAGGACGAACGGCGCGGTCAGTTGCCGAGCGTCATGCGCAGGCCGCGCGACGCGGCCCAGCCTTCGCCGCTGGCGCCCGGATCGAACGGCACCCAGACCTGCCAGTAGAAGTTGGCGCCGCTCAGGGCCGGCGTCGCCGGGATCGCCACCGGCACCGTCGCCGTTCCCCCCATGCTCGAGTTGACGGTGAACAACTGCACGGGCGCCGCCAGCACCGTGCCACCGTCGAACGGGATCGCGACCTCGGCGTCGCCGAACAGCACCACGCCGATCCAGTTCGGGAACACGTTCGACAGCGACAGCGTCCAGGTCGAGGGGATCGTCGGCAGCGTGCCGGTGATCGCCGGGATGCCGAAGAAGCCCGGTTTGCCGGTGCCGTAGTTGGCGACCGACGCGGCCGAGAAGCCGGCCGCGATGCGGCCCGAGGCTGCGAGCGCGAAGCCGCACGGCCCTTGCGGCACGTTGACGCCGCGCACGCGCACGATCCACGTGCCGGCCACCGGCGACTGCACGGCGACACGTTCGACGTTGTTCTTGGCGTCGGCGACACCGCCGGCCGCCGACCAGCCGCTGGTGAAGACGTTGCCGAAGTACTGGGTCCCGTTCGGCGCCACGACGACGAGATCGAGGTCGTTCACCACCGGGTTCGCGGCGTTGACGGTGCCGGCGAAGTCGGTGAAGGCGAGCGTGATCTCCAGCGGGCGCAGCGCGTCGGTGACGTCGATCGCGAACTCACGCTGCCCACTGGTGGTCAGTCCCTGCGCGCGACGAACGTCGACCGCCCACATGCGCCCGACGTCGCCGGCGAAGTGCAGCGTCTCGTCGAGCACGATGCGGCCCCAACCTTCGGCGTTGCTCGGGTAACCGGCGACTCCGGTCATGTCGACGGTGGTGTTGACGAGCACCGCCTTGATCAAGGCACCGGTCGGTTCGAAGCCGTCGCTCGGGGTCGCCACACCCGACGGGTAGAAGCCGTCGACGAAGTACTGCCGGATCAGCGCGGCAGCGCCGGTGGCCGCGGGACACGCCATGCTGGTGCCCGACAGCGTGTTGGTGGTGCAGGCGCCGGTGCCGGCCGAGACGATGCCCTCGCCGGGCGCCATCAGGTCCGGCTTGCGGCGACCGTCGGCGGTCGGCCCGGTGCCACCGCCGGCCTTGTTGTTGGCGAGCGCACCGTTCTCGCCGTTGCCGACGGCGACGAGGTTCTTCGCGTTCTCCGGGTTGCGGAGCGTCGACAGGTTGGTCTCGGCGAACAGCACGAGGTTGCCCTCGTTGGTCCACGAGAACGCGTCGATCGCGTTGCAGTGCGCGTTGTAGGCGGTCGTCGAGTCGTCGCCCCAGGAGTTGGTGTGCACGCGCGCGCCCGCGCCGAGGTGCGACGTGGCGCGCGTGGCCCAGACCGAGGCCGAGTAGTCGGAACTGGTGGCGATCTTCGCGAGGTAGGCCATGCCGCGGTTCGCGGTCGAACCGTTGATCGGCTGCGCGTCGCCGACGGCGGTGCCGGCGGTGTGCGTGCCGTGCGAGGAGCCGGTGCCCGGTCCCGAACGGAACACGATCTTGCGGTGGTTCGGCCCGATCGCGTTGGCCGGATCGCTGAACCAGCAGGAGCCGGTCGGGATCGAGCTGTCCTGGTGCCCGACGATCTGGCCTTCGCCGCGCAGGCCGAGGTTCCAGATGCGGCGGTTGCCGTTGACGCCCGTCTGGATCGTCCACGACGTCGTGTCGTTGCGCTCGGTGACCACGCCTTCCGGCTCGATCCACTGCACCGACTTCGCGCCGGCGAGGCGACGCAGCACGTCCGGCGTCGCCGTCACCAGCAGCAACCAGCGGCCGACCTGTTCGTGCTGCTCGCGCACGGTGGCGCCGGCCGCCGTCGCCTCCGCCGCCAACGTCGCCACGTCGCCGCCGGCGAAGCCCAGCACCGACAGCTGCATCGGGCCGGTGCCGGCCAGCAGTTCGGGCGCCAGGCGATACGCCGGATGCAGCGGCGACGACCACAGCACGACCCCGCGCTGCTGCAGCGCCGCGACCGACGCCGCGGCACCCCGCACGATCCACGCGTGGTTCGGCACGTAGTCGAGCAGTTCGAGGCCGCCGTCGCGCAGCGCCTGCTTGCCCGCTTCGGTGACCGGGCCGCGCACCTGCACGAGGTGCACGTCCACGTCGCCGACGGCGGTCAGTTCGGCGGGGAGCACGGGCCCAGGGCCGGTGGTGTCGAACTCGGCCCAGCGCAGCGACAACCACCGGGGCATGGCGGCGCGGGCGTTCGCCTCCTCGAAGGAGACGCGAGGCGGCTCGACGAATGGAGTCTGGGCGGCGACGGTCGCCGCCAGCAGCAGAAGGGGAAGAACGAGGTGTTGACGAGACATTGGCCGGGAGGGCAGGCCAGTCGCGCTCGCATGCTACGGGCAAGGCACCCGGGCGTCAGCCCCTGGTGCCGCACCGGCACCGATCGGGTGGCGAACTCACTGGCATGGGCGCATTCGCCATCCCGGCCGCTCGGGATGCCGTGGATCCGGGGTGCCGTGGATCCGGATGCCAGCCGCTCGGGGTGCCGGCCGCTCGGGATGCCGACCGCGCCGGGCGACCCTCGTCGGAGTTCGTCGGTGTCGCCCCACATCCGGTGCCAGCCGAGTCCGGCGTTCTCGATGCAGCACGGCGACACGCGGCGGCCGCGCAGGCGCAGCAGCAGGACGAACGCCCCCCGCGTCGCCGCGACGAGGTCGACCGCGAACGTGTCGTGCAATCCTGGTCACAGCACGCGTGTGCGAGTTCGTTGCGCGGCACGCCGGCAGCAAGGACGACGCGTTCTGCTGCGTGACGACGCGCGGCCGGGTCGCTTCACCACCATCGCGTTGCAGGAGGACCGCGCCGCCGCGGTCCGCTCCGGGCCAGTCCAGGCTCGCTGCGGTCGGCGTCCACAGCGCGCGCCGGCAACCCTGGGCGACACCCTGGCGGCTCGCGCCGGCCAGGGGTGCGAACTACGCTCCGCGACCCACTCGTCCCTCCGGAGTCCCCGCGTGTCCGCCACCGAGTCGCCCTACTGGAATCCCAAGACCGAGACGCTGCCGAAGGACCAACTGCGCGCCCTGCAGCTGGTGAAGCTGCAGCGCCTCGTCGCGCGCGCCTACGAGCAGTCGCCGTTCCACCGCCGGCTCTACGACAAGGCCGCTGTGCGCCCGGAGCAGATCAAGACGCTCGACGACATCCGCCGGCTGCCGTTCATGACGCGCGAGGACTGGATGGCGAACCAGGCCGAGAAGCCGCTGTTCGGCGACCTGATCACGCGCCCCGAGTCGGACGCGATCCGCTACCACCTGACGTCGGGCACGTCCGGCCGTCAGCCGCTGCGCGTGCTCGACGGCCGCAAGGACTGGTCGTGGATCACCGACATGTGGTGCTACGGCTTCTGGGGCTTCGGCATCCGGCCGACGGACAAGGTCTTCTTCGCGTTCTCCTACGGCTCGTTCATCGGCTTCTGGGGCGCGCACTACTGCACCGAGAAGCTCGGCTGCCTGACGCTCGCGTCCGGCAACATGACGACCGAGCAGCGTGTGAAGCAGATCGTCGAGATGGGCGTCACCGTCGTCTGCGCGACGCCGACCTACGCACTGCGCATGGGCCAGACCGCCGAGAAGATGGGCATCGACCTGCGCAAGGACGGCAAGGTGCGCCGCGTGATCGTCAGCGGCGAGCCGGCGGGCTCGATCCCGGCGGTGAAGAAGATGATCGAGGAGATGTGGGGCGGCAAGTGCGGCGACACCGCCGGCATGACCGAGATCGGCACCATCATGATCTTCGAGTGCGACCACCAGCCCGGCGGCCCGCACATCATCGAAGACCACTTCATCGAGGAAGTGCTCGACCCGGACACCGGCAACCCGGTGCCGTACGGCGAACGCGGCGAACGCGTCGTGACGTCGTTCGGCCGCGGCTTCATCCCGCTGATCCGCTACCGCACGAAGGACCTGGTCTGCAAGGTGCCGCACACGCGCTGCACCTGCGGCCGCACCGGCGACGTCTACGAAGGCGGCATCCTGGGCCGCGTCGACGACATGAAGTTGATCCGCGGCACCAACGTCTACCCGCGCGCGGTCGAAGCGGTGGTGCGCGAGCACCACGAGGTCGAGGAGTTCCAGATCGTCATCACGCGCGTCGACAACGTGCAGGACGAGATCACCGTCAAGGTCGAACTGAAGCCCGACCAGCAGGACTGCTGGCCGCGGCTGCACGCGCAGCTCGGCAAGGACCTCGCCGACGCACACGAGGGCCTGCGCTTCAACGTCGAGCTGTGCAAGCAGGGCGAGCTGCCGCGCTTCGAGTTGAAGGCGAAGCGTCTGCAGGACCTGCGGCCCCAGTACTGAACCCGCGAGCGAACGAGGAACGACCGATGAGCCCGAAGACGAACACCGACCTGCTCGGCCGCCCGCTGAACTCCGACGAGCGCGAGCTGCTCGACCTCTACGGCCGCCTGCGCACGCTGAGCGCACGCACGGACCTGCCGCCGGTGGCGACCGCCAACGTCAAGCAGGCGATGGTGCTGCTGTGGAACGCCTGCAACGACCTGGCCCTGATGTACGAGGAGCCGGGCTGCGATTGAGCCCCGACGCGGCGATGGCCGGAACCGGCACCGAGGACGAACCCGACCGTGCGCGCTCGGCGCTGCTGCGCGCCGAGCTGCAGGGCCTCGCCTTGTCGATCCCGGCGATGCTCGGGGTCGTCCGCCTGTTCGGTGCCTCGCGCAACGTCGCCTCGTGGGACGAACTCGCCGAGTTCGTGCGCGGTGCGCCGATCCAGCTCGCCGGGGCCTTCGGCGCGATGCTGCTGGCGGTGCTGCTCGGCCTGCCGGGTCTCGCCCCTCACTGCACGCGCCAACCGTGGTTGCTGGCGCCGTGGACGGTGTTCGTGTTCGCGCTCGGCAGCGCGTTCGGCTGCACGCTGAACTGGCTGGTGCTCGGCGGCGTCGACCACGACGCCTACCTGGTGAAGCCGCTGCTGGTGCTGCTGACCTACGGCTGCCTGCCGGCGTTCCTGCTCGGCTGTGTCGTCGTGCTGCTGTTCGTCGGCGCGCGGCGACGCTGAGCGCGCCCTCAGGCGCTGGCGAACACGTCGTCGCAGCTCGCCGCGTCGAGCAGGCGGTCGGTCCACTGGTCGAGCTGCTCCACGGATGCGGCGGCGATCTGCTCGCGGCGCGACTGCGGCAGCGGGCCGAAGCGACGCTGCAGCAGGCGGATCAGGGTCTCGGCCTTCGTCTCGATACGGGCTTCGGTCCGGCCGAGCTCGCGACTCTCCATGCGGATGCGTTGTCCAGTCGTCATGCGTTGGTTCTCCGGGTGGCTCAGGTGTCGTTCGAACGCCATCTGCACTTGCGTTTCGGTGAGGTCGCTGGCGTCGACAAGATACCAGCCGAAGGCGTCCAACAGGTCGTAGGGGTCGGCGTCGCTCGGGTCGCTCTCGACGGCGCGCAGCAGCACCCGTTCAGAAGCGCGCCACGAACTGCGCGCCGCCGCCGCCGAACGCCGGCTCGTCGAGCTGGAACGACACCAGCAGCGACAAGGCGACGTTGGCGTTGAAGTCCCAGCGCGTGTTCCACGACAGCTTGCCTTCGAAGCGATGCTCGTCGCGCGTGTCGCCGGCGTCGCGGAACTCGTCGTCGACGATGCCGGCGAACAGCTGCGGCTCGAACGACAGCTTCTCGCCGGCGGCGAGGCGCGTGCGCAGGATGCCGAACCACTCGCGCCGCCGCGTGCGCAGCGACGACGCCGGATCGTTCGGGCGCACGCCGTCTTCGTCGTGGTGCGTGTGCAGCACGCCGACCGACCATGGCAGCGGCGCGTCGCGCCACCACTCGACGCGCGCCTGCGCGAACGTGCGTTCGAAGTCCTCGGCCAGGGCACCCGAGGGATCGAGCGGCCGCAGGTCCTTGTCGGTCCACTCGGCCTCGATCGCGGCGACCAACACGTCCTGCGCCGCCAGCCGCCAGTGCGTCGTCGCCGACGCGATGTGGCGCTGCATCGACAGTCGCTCGCCGTCGTCGAGTTCGCGCACGGTGAACGGCAGCTGCGAGCCGATCTCGAAACGCAGCCGCACGCCGTCGTCGTCGCCGAACGCACCCGACAGCATCGCGGCGTACGGAGCGCGTTCGTACTCGACGACGCGGCTCTTCTCGCTGGTCCAGTCGACCGCGGTCAGCATCACGCGCAGCGCGTCGTCGTCGCGGCGGAACAAGAAGGCACCGACCGACACGTCGATCAGGCTCTTGTCGGCGAACAGTTCGCCCTGCGCGAACAGCGCCGTGCGTTCGTCGAGCGCATACTCGAGGGCGACGGCGTTGCGCAGGAAGCGCGTGTCGCGGTTCTCGCCCTGCAGCACGTGGTAGCGGAACGCGAACCCCTCGCCGAGATCCAGCGAGTGGTCGATCGCGCCCTCGACGGTGAACTGCGAGCCGCTGGTCGAGCCCAGCCGGTAGTCGACGCGGCTGCCGAAGGTCGGCAGAGAGCGCTCCCACCACGGCGCCGTCACCACGTACGAGAAGCGGTCGAGGAAGTACTCGGTGCCCTGGGCGAAGTTGCGGCGCACGCCTTCCTCCTCGACACCGAGCCAGGCGGCACGGTTGACGAACTGGGCGGTGGCGGGGGCGGTCAGCAGGAACAGGACGGCGAGCGGAGGGAGGCGCATCGGCGGGGGCTGGCGCGGAAGTCGCGCCCATCGGCTGCGGCACGCCGGTCGACAAGGGGTCGGCGAGCGAGCGCGCCCGGTATGGTGCGGAGATGCGCTCGTCCCGCCAGCTCCTGCCAGCGCTTCTCGCCATCGCGATCGCGACGGCGCTGCCGGCGCAGCGAACGCCGTCGACCGCAGCCACCCAACGGCCACCGAACGTGGTGTTCGTGCTCGCCGACGACCTCGGCCACGCCGAGCTCGGCTGCTATGGCCAACAGCACATCCGCACGCCGCGGCTCGACCGACTGGCGCAGCAGGGCATGCGCTTCACGCACCACTACGCCGGCTCGCCCGTGTGTGCACCGTCGCGCGCGGTGCTGCTGACCGGCAAGCACCCTGGGCACGCAGCGATCCGCGACAACAAGGAAGTGCAGCCCGAAGGCCAGTGGCCGCTGCCCGCCGACGAACCGTCGCTGGCGGCGGTGCTGCGCGCCGCCGGCTATGGCACCGGCGCGTTCGGCAAGTGGGGCCTCGGCCCGCTCGGCAGCAGTGGCGCGCCGGCGGCGATCGGGTTCGAGCGCTTCTTCGGCTACCTGTGCCAGCGCCACGCGCACAGCTACTTCCCGGCCTACCTGCACGACGACGAAAGGCGCGTGCCGCTGGCGAACGAGCCGCCGGTGCCGGGCCACGGCAAGCTCGCCGCCGACGCGAAGGTGGACGACGCCGCGACCTACGCCGCATTCGTCGGCAGCGACTACGCGCCGGCGCGCATCCTCGAGCAGGCGCTGGCGTTCGTGCGCGCGCGGCGCGAGCAGCCGTTCTTCCTCTACTTCCCGTCGCCGTTGCCGCATCTCGCCCTGCAGGTGCCGGAGGTCGACGTGCGGGCGTATGCCGACCGCTTCGCCGAGACGCCGTACCGCGGCGAACACGGCTACACGCCGCATCGCACGCCGCGCGCTGCCTACGCCGCGATGATCACGCGCCTCGACCACGATGTCGGTGCGTTGCTCGACCTGCTCGACGAACTCGGGCTCGCGAACGACACCCTCGTCGTCTTCACCAGCGACAACGGCGCCACGCACAGTCCGGTCGGCGGCACCGACGTCGACTTCTTCGCGTCGTGCGGTCCGCTGCGCGGCCGCAAGGGTTCCTTGCACGAAGGCGGCGTGCGCGTGCCGGCGATCGTGCGCTGGCCTGGGCACGTGCCGGCCGGCGCGGTGTCGCCGCGGGTCACCGGCTTCGAGGACTGGCTGCCGACTCTGGCCGCGCTGTGCGGGGCCACGGCGCCGGCCGGCGACGGCGTCTCGTTCGCAGCGACGCTGCGCGGCGAACAGCAACCGGATCGCCCGTTCCTCTACCGCGAGTTCGCCGGCTACGGCGGCTGGCAGGCGGTGTGGCAGGGCCGGTGGAAGCTGCTGCGGCGGCAGCTGCAGACGCCAGAGAAGGCGACGACGGAGCTCTACGACCTCGTCGCCGACCCGGGCGAGAGCAAGGACGTCGCCGCAGCGCATCCGGACGTCGTGCGGGAGCTGCTGGCGATCGCGGCCCGCGAACATGCGCCGTCGGCGACGTTCCCGCTGCGCGCCGTCGATCCACGCTGAACGGCAACGGCTCCGGTGCGGGTTGTAAGCACCCGACCATCGCGGAGCGGGGCGTCCGGCCGTAGCCTTCCGCGCCCTCCAATGTCCCAGAAGCGCCCCGTAGCACTCGTCACCGGCGCGAACGGCGAGATCGGCCGTTCGCTGATCGAAGCCCTCCATCGCGACGGTCGGTACCGCATCGTCACCCTCGACCTGTCGCCGCTGCCGGAGAAGTACCGGCCGCTGTGCTTCGAGACCTACGCCGGCAACATCCTCGATCGCTACCTGCTCGACCAGCTGGCCGCGCACCACGAGATCGAGGCGGTGTTCCACCTCGCGGCGCTGCTGTCGACGCGCGGCGAACGCGATCCCGAGCTCGCCCACCAGATCAACGTCGAAGGCACGCTGCACCTGCTGCGCATGGCGCAGTCGCTGACGCTGCGGCTCGACCGACCGGTGAAGTTCGTCTTCCCGAGCTCGATCGCGGCCTACGGCATCCCGACGCTCGAGCAGAAGGCGAAGTTCGGGCGCATCCGCGAAGAGCAGGGCCTCGAGCCGATCACGATGTACGGCGTCAACAAGCTCTACGCCGAGCACCTGGGCCGCTACTTCATGCGCCACTACCGCATGCTGTCGGCGAACAGCGAACGCTCGCTGCGCCTCGACTTCCGCAGCGTGCGCTTCCCCGGCCTGATCTCGGCGGAGACGGTGCCGTCGGGCGGCACCAGCGACTACGGCCCGGAGATGCTGCACGCCGCCGCGCAGCGCAAGCCCTACGCGTGCTTCGTGCCGCCCGAGGCGAAGATCCCGTTCATGGCGATGCCGGACGCGGTGAAGGCGCTGATGGGCCTGCTCGACGCGCCGCGCGAGAAGCTGACGCTGCCGGCCTACAACGTCGGCGCCTTCAGCCTCAGCGCCGCCGAGTTCGCCGCGCGCGTGAAGAAGGCGTTCCCGACCGCGCAGACGACGTTCACGATCGATCCGGCGCGCGCGCGCATCGTCGACTCGTGGCCGGAGGACGTCGACGACAGCGCCGCCCGCAAGGACTGGAGCTGGTCGCCCGACTACGGCATCGACCGCGCGTTCGACGAGTACCTCGTGCCGGCGATCCGCGCGCGCTACCGCGACTGACGCAAAGGGCTGCTGGCGGTGCCGTGCCGCAGCCGGCCCTTGGCAGCCCTGCTCGAACGAACCGAGTTGGCCAGATGAAGCACGCCAAGATCAGCGAGCTGAAGAACAAACTCAGCCGCTTCCTCGCCTACGTTCGACGCGGTGGCACGGTCCGCGTCTTCGATCGCGGCAGGCCGATCGCCGACCTCACCCCCTGCTCGGGGGCGAGCACGGACGACCATGTCGAATTCACCCTTGCGGCCCTCGAGCGCGACGGCCTCGTCCGGCGGGGCAAGGGCAAGCTGCCAGCCGACTTCCTGACCAGGCGACTGCCCAAGGTCCGCAGCAGCGTCGTCGACGCACTATTGGACGAGCGCCGCGAGAGGCGATGAGGTTTCAGTCAGCAGCGCGATCGTGCCCCTCGTCGTCCAAGAGGCGGATTCGGAGGTCGTTCGCGATCTGCTCGGCCACGATCCCGACATGTTGGTGTGGGCGCTGACCAGCGTCGAGGTCACCAGTGCGCTGTGGCGACGCATCCGCAATGGCGACCTGACCGAGTCCGCCCGCAACCAGGCACTCGACGCATTGACCGTGCTCGAAGGCGTCTGGAACCAGGCGCTGGACGTCGCCCAGGTTGCGGCACGCGCCCGGCGCCTGCTGGCCGCCCATCCGCTGCGCGCAGCCGACGCCTGCCAACTGGCGGCCGCGCTTCTTCTCTGCCGAGAACGCACCGAGAACCTCGAGTTCGTCACCCTGGACGAGCGCCTCGCGGACGCGGCTCGACGCGAAGGGCTGCGCGTACTGCCGGCTCGAGGTTGATCGAGCCGCCGACGCCATCAGTCTGCGCGCGGCCATGGGATGCTGCGCATCCGCGCCAGCATCGCCAGCTGCACGACGGCGACGACCACGAGCACGGCGATCGCCGCCGGCACGAACCAACCGTAGTTGTCGGCCACGGCCAGCGCACCGACGAACGCGCCGCCGATCGCGACCGTCAACATCGCGGTCAAGCAGCCTTGGCTGACGTCCTGCATCGCTTGATTGGGCAGGCTGAGCGGCAGCCAGGCCGAGAACATCGCCGGGACCATCGAGTAGAGCGGCAGCGTCGCCGCGAACACGGCACCGAGGCGGACGACCTTCTCGTCCTTCGTCAGCAGCCACAGCAGCCCGACCACCAGCACGGCACTCGGCATCACCAGCCAGAGCATCACCGCCTTGCGCGCACCGTGGAACAGGGGCGCCCAATGGGGCAGTGGCGCCGCGCGCAACAGGTCGGTGGCCCGCCACTGCTCGGAACGCTGCAGCAGCGCCATCGGCTGCAGCGGCACGATCGCGAGGTAGCCGATCGCAAACAGCGCCATGCCCGAGGCCATGCGACCCATCGAACCCGTGCACAGCAGCAACGGCATGAACACCAACGGTGCGATGCTCGGCAGCACCTTGACCTTCGTCTCGCGGTCGCGGACCAGGTAGGCACTCGCCAGCACGAAGCTGTGCCGCTCCACGGGATCGCGCAACCACCACCGCAAGAGCCGCGAGTTGGCGATGGCCCCGAGCCGGCGCTCGGCGGTGCGTTCGCGTTCGACACCACTGCCTTCGTGCAGCGTCATCAAGCCGATGCCGAACGAGCGCGCGAGGCGCCCGAACGCCAGCCAGGCCGCGAACAGCGGCAAGCCGACGGCCAGCAGCGCCGGCACCACCGCCGCGCCGGTCGGCAGCGCGCCGCACAACCACGCGTCGACCGCGCCGAACCAGATCGGCGGCGCCAGCAACAGCACGCCGTGCACTTCCTTCAAGTCTGCGAACTCCTCGTTGCCGAGCAGCCGCGGCACCAGCTGCGAGCCGAACGCCATGACGATCGCCATCATCGCTTGCAGCGTCGCCAGCAGGTTGTCGAGACGTTCGCGGCCGAACCAGCGCAAACACAGCTGGTAGACGACCACGGTGCCCGCCGCCGAGCCGACCATCAGCAGCGTCGTCGTCAGCGCGTGCGCCAGCAGCCAGCGCCAGCCGAAGCCGGCCACGAAGGTCGCCGCGATCCAACCGACCAGGTTCAGCGCAATCGCGAGCACCAGCGCGTAGACGACGAGCACGTGCAACTTGGCGCGCAGAAGCTGCTCGGGCCGGATCGGCCGGTGCAGCAGGATCTCGGCCTCTTCGCGCACGAACAGCATCTGGCCGACGCCGGCCGCCAGCGTCAGCGACGCGAACAGCAGCGTCATGCCGTGCAGCGAAGTGCCGAAGGCCAACGGCCCCATGCGCATCAGCCCGAACGCCGCGAACACTCCGAACAGCGCGTAGATCCCGGCGATCGCCTTCAGGCCCAGTCCACGCGGCTTCTTGCCGTCCGGCGTGGCGACGCGCCCACGCAGCAGCAGCTGCCAGAACAGCCGGCGCAGGATGCGTTCGACTGACGCCGGCGGCACCGGGTCCGCGGGACGCTTCGCACTCGCGGCAGGAGTGCCGGGCTCAGCACTCATGGCAGCAGCGTGCGCGCGAAGTCGGCGGCGCGCGCCTCGAGCCCCGACAGACCGGTCAGCTGCGTGAACAACTGCTCCAACGTGGCCGCCCCGTGCTGCTGCAACAGCTCCGCCGGCGTGCCGCACACCGCCAGCTTGCCCTTCACCATGATGGCGACGCGGTGGCAGACGCGCTCGACGACGTCGAGCACGTGCGAGCTGTAGACGATCGTCTTGCCTTCCTTCGCCAGCGTCTCGAGCAGCGCCTTGAAGCCGAGCGCGGCGTTCGGATCGAGCCCTTCGAGCGGTTCGTCGAGCAGCACGACGCGCGGGTTGTGCAACAGTGCCGCGGTGATCACCACCTTGCGCCGCATGCCCTTGCTGTAGTTGCCCAGCATCTTGCTGTTGAGGGTCTTCTCGTCGAGCTCGAAGAAGTCGAGGAAGCGGCGGATGCGCGGCTTCGCCTCGGCTTCGTCGATGCCGTAGAGCGACGCGATCAGCAGCAGGAACTCGAGACCGGTCAGCGCCTCGTAGACCGCACCGGAATCGGGCACGAAGCCGAGCAGGCGCTTCGCGCCGTTCGGGTCGCGGCCGATGTCGACGCCGCAGATCGCCGCCGTGCCGGCGGTCGGCAGCAGCATGCCGGTGACCATCTTCAGCGTGGTGGTCTTGCCGGCGCCGTTCGGTCCGAGCAGCCCGAAGATCGTGCCCGCCGGCACCTCGAGCGACAGCCGGTCGACGGCGACCTGCGAGCCGTACATCTTGGTCAACCCCTGGATCGACAACATGGCGCACAGGATGCCGGCCACCCGCCTGCTCGTCTCGGCCCGTTTCGCCACGATTTCCCGACCTTGCCGCCACCGATCCGGCCGCCGCGGCATGGATAGCATCGCCGCGTTCCGATGGCCGACGACCTCCACCAGCAACTGCAGCAGCACGCCGGGGCCTTGCGCGGCCTCGCGCGCGATCTGCTGCGCTGCGACCACGCCGCCGACGACGTCGCCCAGGCGACGCTGCAGCAGGCGCTGGCGCAGCGCGACCTGCAGCCAGGCCCGCTCGGCGGCTGGCTGCAGCGCACGCTGGTGAACTTCGTCCGGCAATGGCGACGCGGCGAACGACGGCGGCTCGCCCGCGAGACCACGGTGGCGACGCGCGAGCCGGTGCCGGCGGTGGCCGACCAGCTGGCCCGGCGCGAGGCTCTGCAGCGCGTCACCGACGCGGTGCTCGGCCTCGACGAGCCGTACCAGACGGCGGTGTTCCTCCGCTACTTCGAGGACCTGCCGCCGCGCGCGATCGCGCGCCGCACGCAGACGAACGTCGGCACGGTGAAGAGCCGGCTGGCGCGCGGGCTCGTCATGCTGCGGGCGCGCCTCGACCGCGGCGACCAGGACGGCCGCAGCTGGCGGCCGGCGCTGCTGTTCGCGTTCGGCCTGCCGTCGAGCCTGCTGGTCCCCTTGCCCATCGGAGCCCTGCTCGTGAGTGCGACCCCCAAGATCATCGTCGCCGCCGGCGCCGTCTGCGTCGGTGGCTGGTTGTGGTTCGGCCCGTCCGATCCGACGCTGCCGCAACAGGCGACCGCGGCGAACGGGAACACGCCCGATGCCGCCGCTCCCGTGCAAGGCACGCCGCAGGCGAACGCGGCCACCGAGGCGCGCTCCGCAGCCACCCCGAGCAGTGCCGGCCTCGATGCGCTGGCCCATCCCTACGTCGTCCAACTCGAACTGCTCGTCGTCGACGCGCTCGGCTTGCCGGTCGAAGGCTACACGCCGCTGCTCGGGCCGGTCGGTTGCGCGCGCAACGTCGCCGATGCCGCAACCGGTCCCGACGGCCGCGTGACGCTGCGCTGGCCGACGCGGCAACCGCAGGTCACGTTCGATCTCGCCGATCCGCGCGGCCAGGTGCGCCGCATCACGCTGCGCCACGACCAACCGACGAAGCTGGCGCTGCTCGGCGAACGCAAGGGCGGCATGGTGGTCCGTCTCGCCGGCGGCAGTGGCACCACCGAAGTGGTCGTCGAAGGCGGCAAGCTCGATCTGTCGCGCGCTCTCACCAACGACCGCAGAGTGACGGCCGGCGGTCGTCCGACGATGCGCGAAGGCCTGCACCCGGCAGCGCGCTTCGGCGACGACAGTGCGCGCGTGGTCGAAGAAGCACCGGCGGCGCACGAACCCGCGTTCTCGACCGCGGGCATCCGACTCGACCGCTCGAGCTTCGTGCTCGCCAACGAGGGGGTCGGCTCGCAAGCCACCACCGACGTGCGAGCGATCGCCGGCACGGTGTTCGGCAGCGACGGCAAACCGGCGGCGAAGCTGCCGATCGTGCTGCTCGGCAGCGGCCCGCAGCCGCTCGAACAGAAGGAGACCGGCGACGACGGCACGTTCCGCTTCGAAGGCATCGCTGCCGGCGACTTCACGGTGCGCGCCGGCGGCGACGCGCGCGGGCTCGCCACGGCTCCGGCCACGACCACGCAGGGCACGACGCCGGTCACGCTGCACCTGCAGCTCGGCAGCTGCGTGCGGGGCAAGGCGCTCACTCCGAACGGCGCGCCGCTGGCGAAGGCACTCGTCGAGTGGCGCGCGCTCGACCACACCTGGGTCGACCAGACGGTGGTCGGCGACGACGGCACGTTCGTGTTCGCCAACCTGCCCGGCGGTCCTGGCCAGGTGCTGCTGCTGCCCGCCGACGGCGCCCGCAGCCTGCCGCTGGCGATGGCGCCGAGCGTGCTGCCCGACAGCGAAGGCCTCGAGTTGCGCGGCGATGCGAAGGGCCGCGGCGCAGTCGTCGTCGAACCGATCCGCAGCGCCTCGGATCCGCGGCCGCAGATCCGCGTCGTGCACGCCGACAGCGGCCTCCTCGCCGGCATGTTCCCGCCGATCAGGAAGGCGAGCGCGGGTGGCAACGAAGCCTCGATCCAGCTCGACCAGCCGCGATGGACGATGGCCGGACTGCCGGCGGGCTTCTACGACGTCGAACTGCGCCTGCCCGCCGGTGGCGTGCGCGCGCTCGGCCGTCACTGGTGCGACGGCAACGGCCCGGTCGACCTCGGCCGCGTCGAGATGCCGCGCCCCGGCGAAGTGCAGTTCGCCGCCGGCAACGAGCTGCTGCCGGCCGACGAAGCGCAGCGTGTGCTCGAGATCGTGGCGCTGCGCAGCGACCTCGACGTGCGTGCCGAACTGGCACCAGTGCCGCTCGATCGTCCGGTGCAGCTGCCGGCTGGTGACTACGTGTTGCTGTTCCGCCATCGCGACGGCGGCGTGCGCACGCAACGGTTCGCCGTGCGCGCCGGCGAACGCAGCGACGTGCGCCTCGGCGGATAGCGGCGCGGGCCGCCGCGCGTAGCATCCCGGCATGAGCAAGTCGGAGCCTCGCCCTCCCCGCCCCGCCCCGCCGAAGCCGAAGCCGCAGAAGAACGTGCTCGGCGGCGAACTGAAGAGCTGCAGCGAACAGCCGATGACCGGCTTCTTCCGCGACGGCTGCTGCAACACCGGTCCGCACGACACCGGCGCGCACACGGTCTGCGCCGAGCTGACCGCGGAGTTCCTGCAGTTCTCGAAGGACGCCGGCAACGACCTGTCGACGCCGCGCCCCGAGTTCGCCTTCCCAGGGCTCAATCCGGGCGATCGCTGGTGCCTGTGTGCGGCGCGCTGGGTCGAGGCCTACGAGGCCGGTGCCGCACCGCGGGTCGTGCTCGAAGCGACACACGAACGCACGCTCGAATACGTGCCGCTGGCGACGCTGCGGCGCTTCGCGATCCCCGGCTGATCGGCGCGCCGCAAGGTCACCCCGCTCCCCCGGTGGCGCGCGGGGTCGCTACACTCCGCGATCCTGCCCTGCCCGCCTCGCGGCCCCTCGTCCGGCCGCCACCACCATGCCCTCACCACGCCACCCGTTCCTGGCCATCGCGCCAGCGTTGCTGCTCGCCTTCGTTGCCCGCGCGCAGACTCCGGCCCTGCTGACGCCGATCGCGAATCCGCCGGCGAGCGCGCTCGCGTGGCTGGCCGGCGAACGCACCGCCAATGCGACCATCGTCGGCAGCACGTTCGTGCAGGTGAACACCGCCGCTCTGCTGGCGCTGCCGACGCTCGGCCCGGCCCCGCTCGGCACGCTCACGCTCGCCCTCGGTGGCACGCAGTTCCTCCTCGACGTCGATCGCGCCGACTGGTCGCTCGGCTACCGCACGTTCCGCGGCACGGCGCGCGGCGAAGAGAGCGAAGTGCATCTCTCGCTGGCGGCCGACGGCACCACCGCCGGCCTGATCGACGTCGACGGCGGCACCTGGCTGCTGACCGCCGGCGGCGCCCCGGGAGTGCACGCACTGCTGCAGATCGACACGAAGCGTGAGCCGGCGAGCAACTCGTGCGGCGTCGACCACACGCACCTCGTACGCGGGCCGGTGACGGCGACCGCGGGACCACTCGCGAGCCAGCTCACGAACAGCGACTGCGCGCAGACGACGCTCGACATCGCCGTCTTCTACACGCCGGAAGCCCGCCTCGACGCCGGCGGGCAGAGTGCGATCGAGACCGTGATCGTCGGCGCCGTCTCGCAAGCGAACGCCGGCCACCTCGCGTCCGGCGCACCGATCGAGTTCCGGCTCGTGCACATGGCCGAGACGAACTACGTCGAAACCGGCACCGGCGCCGACCTGGGCGCGTTCCGCGACCCGAGCGACGGGCAGATGGACGAGGTGCACCAGGCGCGCAACGACTACGGCGCTGACCTGATGCACCTGATCGTCAGCCCGAACAGTTCGTCGTTCTGCGGCATCGGCTACCTGCTCGGCAGCCTGTCGTCGAGCTTCGAGTCGTCGGCGTTCGCGGTCACGCGGCGCACGTGCATCAGCAACCGCACGTTCACGCACGAGTGCGGCCACAACATGGGCTGCCACCACGACGCCGCGAACGCCGGCGCGGCGATCTTCCCCTACGCCTACGGCTACCGCACGCCGGACAACGCGCTGCGGACGATCATGGCCTACGCGCCCGGCACGCGGATCAACCGCTGGTCGAGCCCGAACGTCGTCTTCCAGGGCTACACGATGGGTGTCGCCGGCAGCGCCGACAACGTGCAGACGATCACCGACACCTGCCTGCTGGTGAGCCAGTTCCGCGCCACGGTGGCGCCGCGCTGGTGCGACCTCGCCGGCGGCATCGCCGGTGCTGCGGGCGTGCCGACGATGACGGGCTCGGGCACGATCAACCAGCTGAAGCCGCTGCGCCTGACGATCGAAGGCTACGCGCCCGGCTCGATCGGCATCCTGCTGGTCGGTGGCAGTGCGATCAACGTGCCGCTGTTCGGCGGCACGCTGGTGCCGTCGCCCGACATCCTGCTGACGTTGATCGGCAGCAGCAGCTCGATCCCGTTCGACTGCAGCTGGCTCACGAACCTGGCGCCCGGCACGCAGGCGTGGCTGCAGTCGGCGTTCCTCGATCCGGCGGCGGTGGAGGGGCTGTCGGCGAGCGACGCCGTGCTCGTCACCGTGCCGTGAGTGACCGAGAAGCTGATGGCTCGATCAGAAGACCTTGACGAGCGCACAAGCAGCCACAGCCCGCGGAATGGACTCTTCTTGCGACTCGCCAGACTCAGCCCCGATCGCAAGCTCGTCGACTCGTACATTCGCAGTGCGCAGGAGATCCAGCAGGAGCGAGCTCTTGACTGCGTAGTTCACGTTCTCGGGCAGCGACCCGGTGTCTTCCAGGACCGTTTCTGCTCGCAGCTTTGCCACGACGATCCCTACAACGCGGCCAGCACCGTCGAACAGCGGACCGCCCGAGTTACCGGGCTGTATGGGTACGCTGACCTGAAAACTGGTCGGGTCGTCGCCCAAGCCGGATAGCCCAGCGATCTCACCCTTCGAGAACTTCGGCTGGAGACCTTGGATGCTTGGGTTCGGGAATCCGACTGTTGCGACGACTTCACCAAGACGGACCGCGGAACTGTCTCGGATCCGCAGGAACGAGAAGCGGCCGTCTACCTTCAACAGCGCAATGTCGTTGCGATCGTCCTTCGCAACCAAAGCCGCGCGCAGATCGCCAGAAGGACTCGCAATCGACACGACGCCGGACTGCCCCACCACGTGAGCCGCGGTGACAAAGTAGCCGTCTTCAGACACAAAGAATCCGCTACCAGTGCTGAAGGGAACGGCTTCGGGAGCCGGATCCGCTGTGAATGCGCCCGAACGCGAGCGAGTCAGCATCCGGTCGATCATCGGGTCGAGCTTCTCCTCGTCGGAATCGAACTTGCTCCAGCTCAACCCGCCCGAAGAGTCTGGCAGCAGGTAGCGCAGACCACCGACTCGCTGGCTGCGCCGGAACACATCCACCTTGGCGTCCGCCAGGAAGCTGACGAAATCCCACTTCGTGCTCGCCTCGTATCGAATCACGAACTCGTGATCGCGAGTCGCTGGGGCATCTACGACGGTCGTCGCGACCCCGTTTCTGCGGAAACCCTCGGCAAGTAGCCGAGAGAGGTCGACAGGGGAGGCAGAATTGCGCTCGATGCACGCCCGAACAATTTTATAGGGCACCTCATCGACCTGCTGAACAACGGAGCAGGCCCCAAAAGAGAACAGCACTGCGAACCAAGAGACTCTGAGATTCGTCGTCATTCGCGAGCAGTCCTACTCCCCGCCAGAAGCCAGACCGTCCCCTCTCAGCTGTGCTCGTGCACCAGCTCGCAGGCGTCGTAGACCGGCCCTTCCATGCACGTGCGCGAATACGGCCAGCCCTTGAAGCGCGGGCCCTGCACCTTGACCGTGCAGCCGTTGCAGACGCCGTAGCCGCAGGCCATGTAGGTCTCGAGGCTGAGGAAGCAGCGCAGGCCGCGCTTGCCGCACAGGTCGGCGACCGCGTGCATCATCGGATCGGGGCCGCAGCAGAAGACCGTCTCGCCGGCCTTCACCACGCCCTTCTGCAGCAGGTCGTCGAGCAGCGACGTGACCCGGCCGTGATAGCCGTGGCTGCCGTCGTCGGTCGACGCGTGCAGGCGCACGAGCCCGGCGAAGTCCTCCATGCCGGACAGCATCTCGCGTGTGCGGCCACCGAACAGCAGGCGCAGGTCGCGACCGTTCGCCTTCGCCTGCCGCGCGAGCAGCAGGAACGGGGCGAGGCCGACGCCGCCGGCGACGCAGATCGGATCGACCACGTCCTGCGGGAACGGCTGGCCGAGCGGACCGTTCAGCACGATGCCTTCGCCCGGGCGCGAGGCGCAGAGCGCGCGCGTGCCTTCGCCGACCGGCTTGATCAGGAAGCTGCCCCACGAACCGTCGGCGGCGCGGTCGTAGAGCGAGAACGGCCGCGGCAGCTGCACCGGCCACCGCTGCTCCGTGCGCAGCATGTAGAACTGGCCCGGCAGCGTGGCCGGGATCGGGCCGTCGACTTCGATGGCGAACGAGCCGCCGCCGAGGTCGCGGCAGTGGCGCAGGGTGTGGACTCGGGTCTGCATCGCGGGGCGCGGAGCATAGCCGCGGCGGCGCGGGGCACTACCGCGCGGCGACGCCGGCGACCGGGACCACGGCGGATTCCTGCCGCATCAAGTCGGGCCCAGGGCCGCACCCTGGCGAACGACGGCGCTGGCAGCAGCCGCGGGGTGCGGAGCCGGGCGCAGGCCCGCGCGCAGCGTCACGATCGGCACTTCCGGCGGCGCGTCGATGCGCAGCGGCAGCACGGTCACGCCGGTGCCGCGGCTGACGTAGAGGCGGCAGTCGTTCTCGACGAACCAGCCGCGCTCGTAGCCGAAGCGGCTGTGATGGATCGGCGCCCAGCCGGCGATGCGGATCTGCCCGCCGTGCGTATGGCCGGACAGCTGCAGGTCGACGTCGACCGCCGCGGCCTCGAAGAAGAAGTCGGGATGGTGGCTCAGCAGCACCGCCGTCTCGCCGTCGCGGCGGCCGCGCAAGGCGGCGGCGAGATCGGGCGTGCCTTCGGTCAGGTCGTCGACGCCGCACAGCCACAGCGAGCCGCCGCCGTGGGCGATGCGCACCCCGCGGTTCTCCAGCACCTGGACGCCGTGGCCCTGCAGGAACGCGCGCCACAGCCCGATGTCGGGGCCGAAGAAGTGGTCGTGGTTGCCGGGCACGGCGAACACGCCGAGCCGCGGCCGCAACGAGGTGAGCGCGCGTTCGAACAGCAGGATCTCGCGTTCGCGCGTGTTGATCAGGTCGCCGCCGAGCAGCACGAGGTCGGGCTCGGCGGCCATGACGCGCGCGAACAGGGCGCACAGGTCGTCGGCGGTGCAGAAGCTGCCCGCGTGCGTGTCGCTGACGAACGCGAGGCGCAGGCCGTCCAGCGCTTCGGCGCCGGGGCGCAGCGGCAACTCGAGCTCGGTCAGTTCGAGCCGCGAACGCACGCGCTGCTGCAGCCAGTGCAGCGGCGGCAGGCGGTCGAGGCCGCGGTTGCAGGCGGCGACGACGCTGGCGAGCGCGCGCCGCCAGAACGTGCGCCGACCCGACAGCGGCCCGCGCGGCGGCGGCGTGCGCCGCTCAGGACCCGGTGCCGCCATGCGCGGTCGACGCTCCGGAAGTCTGGACCACGGCGCTGTCGGCGACGGCGACCGCAGGCACGGCCTCCTGCAGCTTGTTGAACAGCGTGCGCACGCCGATGCCGAGCATCTCGGCCGTGCGCGTGCGGTTGCCGGCGTTGTGGCGCAGCGTGCGCTGCACCAGTTCGCGTTCGACGTCGGCCAGCGAACGGCCGACCAGCGCCTGCAGCGGGTCCGGCGTCGGCAGCACGTAGGTCGGCTCGGGCGCCGGAGCCGTCGGCAGCTCGCCGGTCGACTGCAGCCAGCGGCGCACCAGTTCGCCGGTGACGACGCCGCCGTCGCACAGGATGCCGACGCGTTGCACGACGTTCTGCAGCTCGCGCACGTTGCCCGGCCAGTGCCAGGCGCGCAGCGCAGCTTCGGCGCCGGCGTCGAGCACGAGGCCCTTGCCGAGGAAGTGGCGGGCCAGCGGCACGATCTCGTCGGGACGTTCCCGCAGCGGCGGCAGCACGACCGGCACGACACACAGGCGCCACAGCAGGTCGGCGCGGAAGCGGCCGGCGGCCACCTCGGCGTCGAGGTCGCGGTTGGTGGCGGCGACGATGCGCACGTCGACGCGCAGCGTGCGATTGCCGCCGACGCGCTCGAACTCGCCTTCCTGCAGAACGCGCAGCAGCTTCGCCTGCATCGCCGGCGACATCTCGCCGACCTCGTCGAGGAACAGCGTGCCGCCGTCGGCGAGCTCGAAGCGGCCTTCGCGGCGGCGCGCGGCGCCGGTGAACGAGCCGGCCTCGTGGCCGAACAGTTCGCTCTCGAGCAGGGCCTCGGGGATCGCGGCGCAGTTCAGCTTCACGAACGGCCGCTGCGCGCGGTCGCTGTGCTTGTGCACGAGGGCTGCGATGCGCTCCTTGCCGGTGCCGCTCTCACCGCGGATCAAGACCGCGGCGCGGCTCTTCGCGATGCGCTGCACCATGTCGACGACGGCCTGCGTCGCCGCCGACGCGATCACCATGTCGCCGCCGCTGGTCTCGGCGCGCAGGAACGTGTTCTCGCGCAGCAGGCGGCGCTTCTCGCGCATGCGCGCGAGCACCACCTCGAGTTCCTCGAGCACGATCGGCTTCTCCAGCACGTCGTCGGCGCCCTGGCGCATCGCCTGCACGGCGGTGTGCATGGTGCCGTGCGCGGTGACCAGCACGACCGGCCGATCGGGATCGGCCTGCTTGCTGGCGGCGAGCACGGCGAAGCCGTCGGCGTGCGGCATGCGCCAGTCGGTGACGACGAGGTCGAAGCCACGTTGGCCGAGCAGCGCGATCGCTTCGCGCCCGTCGGCGACGGCGTGCACTTCGCAGCCGAACGACTGCAGCGCTTCCTGCAGGAACTCGCGCGACAACGGTTCGTCGTCGGCGAGCAGCACGGTCTCGCGGGCGCTCACGCCATGGCCTCCGCGGTGGCGACCGGCTCGACGGCGACGGCGGCCGGCGCTTCGAGCAGCGGCAGGCGCACGCGGAAGCACGCGCCGACCTCGCCCGGGTTGCGCAGCTCGAGGCTGCCGCCGAGGAACGACAGCACGCGCAGGCACAGCGGCAGGCCGAGGCCGGTGCCGCGTTCCTTCGACGAGACGAACGGTTCGAACACCTTGTCGCCGACGTGCGCCGGCACGCCGGGGCCGTCGTCCTGCACGTCGAGTTCGAGCTGGCCGCCGAAGCTGCGCGCGGTGACGACGAGGCGCACCGCCGGTGCTGCTTCGATGGCGTTGCGGAACAGGTTGGTCAGCACGCGCGCCAGGGCGTCGCCGTCGGCGCGCAGTTCGCGGGCGCCCAGCACCTGCACGCGCACGCTCGGCAGGCCCGACGCGGCGGCGGCCTCGGCGACCGCCTCGCCGACGCTGGCGGCGCGGCCGCGCTGGCGTTCGGGGCGGGCGAAGCCGAGCAGCGCCTTGACGATGCCGTCGACCTGCGCGACTCCCTGCACGACCTTGCCGGCGAAGCGCTTCATCGCCGCCGGATCGTCGCTGCGGCTCAGCAGCGCGGCGAAGCCCATGACGCCGTTCAGCGGGTTCTTGATCTCGTGCGCGATGCCGAGCGCCAGCTCCGACAGGCCGGCGAGCCGATCGAGGCGGTGCACCTCGCGTTCGAGTTCGTGCACCTGCGAACGGTCCTCCAGCAGCACCAGCGCCCCACGCGCGATCGGCACGGTGCGCACGCGCACGGTGCGGCCGGCGAACGCGACGTCGCCGGCGGGCTGTTGCTCGAGCGCCATGCCGGCACCGCGCGCGGCAGCGTCGAGCCGTTCGGCCTCGGGATTGCGCCGCACGACTTCGCCGCGGCCGTCGAGCACGACGACGCCGATCGGCAGCGCCGCGAACACGGCGTCGCGCTCGTCGAGCGCCGCGTGCAAGGCGGCGTTGGTCTGCTGCAGCTCGAGGTCGACCGCGGCGGCGCGCTCCTTCAGGGCGACGTAGCTGCGTTCGAGCTCGGCGGCGGCGGCGACGAAGCGCGCGAAGCCGTCCTGCAGGCGTTCCCGATCGTCGCTCACTGGTCCTTCTCTCCGGGCCAGGTCAGCGCCTGGATCTTCTGCGTCACGTCGTAGTCGGCGTGCTGGTTCATCCACTGGAAGTGCACCATCGCCGTCTGCGCGGCGCGGCCCCACGGACCGAGTTCCTCGATGTCGGCGCGCGGCCCCGTCTTCTTCACGTCGCGCACGGTGATCTTCAGGAACGCGTCGCGCACCTCCTGCTCGCGCCGCTGGAAGTCGGCGGCGTTCTTGGTGATCGACAGGCCCTCGTAGCGCTCCGCGTAGCGGAACAGCAGTTCGAGGCAGCGGCCCTGGTAGAACAGCGCCGCGAACGGCGGGTTCTTGTCCTTCAGCAGCGGCGCCAGCTCGTCGAGCCCGCGCTTCAGGCTGTCGCGGCCGCGATCGGCGAACTGCCGCGCGACCTCGGGCTGGTTCAGCTCCAGCGCCCGCGCGGCGTCGTCCATCTGCTGTTGGCCGGCCTTGAACAGCGCCTGCGCCACCAGCTGGTGGTCCTTCGAGCCGGTGATCCACTCGCGCGGCTTGTCGAGCGGGCGCATCAACGGCAGCTGCGGCGCGGCCGCGGGCGCGCCGACCGGGGCGACCGGCTGCGTCTGCCCGAGCGGTGCCGCCGGCGGGTCGTTCGCGGCGCTGCCCGGCCCTGGCACCGTCGCCGGCGCCCGCGAGCCCACGGTCGGCACGACCACGGAGGGCCCGCCTTCGCTGCTCGCCATGCGCGCCTCGGCCTCGGCCTTCAGCGCTTCGACCTGCGTGCGCAGCTTGTTGTACTGCTCGAGCAGGCTCGACGTCGCCGCGTCCTCCTCGCGCAGGTCCATGCGCATGCGATCCATCGCCTCGCTGCCGATCGGCGCCGGCGGCCGGAACGTGCGGTCGGCTTCGTCGGCGGGCAGACCGAGGTCGTGCCGCAGGCGCAGTTCGAGCAGGCGGTCGACCTCGGCGCGGTTCTGTTGCAGCTGCCGCTGCGTGCGCTGGATCTCGGCCTGCGTGCGCTCGCCGTCCGGGTTCTGCGCCGCCGTGCGGGGCGCGAGCAACGCCGCGGCGGCCATCGTCAGCAGGCTGGCGACGAACGCGTTCATCGCAGGATCCCCCGATAGGCGTCGGCTGCGTGCTCGAGCTTGCCGAGGCGCGTGTAGGCGTCGCCGATCATCTCGGCGGTCTTGCTGCGCAGGTCGGCGTTCTGGATGCGCGGCACCAGCAGGATGGCCTGGCCCGGGAAGTCGTCGAAGTGGCTGCCGGCGGCGGCCTGCTGGTAGAGCGCGACGACGGTCTTGAAGCGGGCCCGGTCGCCGACGGCGTCCTCGCGGCCCAGCATCGATCCGGCGATCGCGATCGCGCGCTGCCACTGCCGGTCGGCGAGCATCTCGTCGACCAGGAACAGGGCCAGCTCCGGCTCCTCGCCGCGCATCACCATCTGCTCGAGCTCGAGGAACGCGCTCTCCTTCTCGCCGAGCGCCAGCGCCGAACGCGCCCACACGCGCAGCGTGCGTTCGCGCCAGTCCGACGTCATCGTCGCCAGGAAGCGCGTGCGCGCCTCGATGCTGGCGGCGCGTGCCTGCACGAAGCGCTTCTGCGCCATGTACGACTCGGCCAGCAGCACCATCGCCAGGCCGCGACGCGGATCGCCTTCGGCGTGCAGCAGGAACCACTCGAGCGCGCGCATGGCGAGCTCGTGCTTGCCGGTGCCGAGGGCCCCGTAGCCGAGCAGGAAGTGGTAGTCGAGGAACTGCTCCTCGCGCATGTCGGCGAAGTACGGCGACTCGCGCAGCGTCAGCACCGTTTCGTTGACGCGCTCCGGCAGCTCCAGCAGGAACTGCGCCTGCGCGGCCAGCAGCCAGACGTCGAGCAGTTCGACCGAGTCGAGCAGGCGGATCGCGCGCGCGCGCAGCTCCTCCTGGCAGCGCTCGGCGGTCTTGCGCATGGCGTCGCGCTGCGGCTCGGCCAGGGCCGAACCGAGCATCGCGCGGCCGACCAGGATCGTCGCCGGCGTCACCTCGGGCGCCGTCGGCATGCGTTCGAACACGCGCCGCGCCCACTCTTCGGCCTTGGCGTAGGCGGCCTTCTGCCGCTGGCGGTCGGTGTCGCCGCGGGCGATGTCGAGCCAGCAGTTGCCGACCGCGAGGATCGCCGCCCCGACCTGGTCGTGCGGACGCTTGTCGTAGACCTCGGTGAAGAACGGGATCGCCGCGTCGAGATCGCCGCTCTCGACCAGCAGCTGGCCGAGGTGCATGCGCACCTGCACGGCCTCCTTCTGCACGGTCGGTTCGTACTGCAGCTCGTCGCGCAGGAACGAGCGATACCACTGCCCGGCGAGCCCGCGCAGGCGCTGGCGTCCGGACTCGGTCTCGGCCGACGGCGGCCGCACCACGTGCAGCGCCGTGCGCCCACCGGGGCTGGTGCCGCTGTCGTCGAAGATGCAGTCGGCGCCGCCGGCGACGCAGATCAGCTGCGCCACGACGCGCGGGTCCTGGTCGGCGAGGTTCAGGTCGACGGTCGACGCCCGCAGGTCGGCGTCGAGCGGGCCGCTCTCGACGGTCAGGTTCCAGTTGCAGGCGCGCGCGAGGCGCTGCACGGCGTCGAGGCACGACAGCGAACGCGTGTTGGCCGCGATCAGCAGGCGCGGCCCCTGGCCGTTCTGCAGCTCGACGCGGCGCACGGTGAACGTCTCGTCGTCCTGCGCCACGAGGGCGAGCGCCGACAGCACGATGGCGGCGAACGTCTTCACTTCGGCGCTCCCTTGCCCTTCAGCGCTTCTTCGCGCAGGCGGCGCTCGGTCTCGGCGAGTTCGGCGAGGCGGGCCTTCTCGGCGGCCGCGTTCGCCTCGTTGCGGTAGCTGTCGCCGAGCTGCAGGTAGGCGTTGGCGACGTGCTGGTAGAGCGAGCTCGGGATCTGCTGCTGCTGCAGCAGGAAGCGCGCCCAGACGCGGCGCAGGCTGTCCTGGTCGCCGGACTCGGCGGCGGCCTTCGCCATCGCCACCAGGTCCTCTGGCAGCGAGTGGCTCTGTTCGAGGGCGCGGGCGCGGCGCTGGTAGTCCTGCGCGCGCTTCCAGTCGTTCGCCTTGCTGGCGCTGTAGGCGAGCGCCGTCAGCACCGCCATCTGCGTGCTCGGCGCCATGCGCGGGCTCTCCGCCAGGTAGCGCTCGAGCAACGTCACCGCGGCGGCGTAGTCGTGGCGGCTCGAAGCGGCCATCGCCGCGACCCACAGCTCGTCGGTGCGCGGCGCCGGTGCGATCTTCTCGTTGCCGGTCTTGTGCTCGACGTGCTCGACCACCGGCTTGGTGGTCGTCGACGAGCCGGGGGCCGGCAGCATGGCGACCACGACCATCGCCAGCACGTTGACCGCGAGCAGCACGCGCAGCGCCAGTTCGCGGCGCGAGCTCTTCTTCGTCGTCGCCGGCGTCTCCTGCTGCAGCTGGGCACGCGCGGTGGCGAGCGCCCGTTCGCCTTCGGCCAGCGCCTGCTCGGCGGCGCGCATCGCCTGCTGCTCGAGATCCGGACCGCGGCTCGCGGGCGCCTTGCCCTTGTCGCCGTGCGCCATCAGGTCGGTCAGCTTGCCACTGTCGTGGCCAGCGGCCGGCGCCGGCGCGTGCGGGGTCGACGTGGTGGCGGCAGCTGCCGCATCGGTGTGGTTGTCCGCCTTGTGGTCGCTCACGACTGGCTCCAGAGGTCGGCGAGTTCGGGCCGAAGGCGCGGGCCGACCGGCGCTCTCATCGGCATGTCATGGCCTGTTCCCTGACAAACCTGCGTTCGAAAGGCGGCCGGCAGGTTCAGCAGGTGCACGTCGCGGCCGGCGGCACGAGCCTGCCGCACGCGGTCCAGCAGCGGGACGAAGGTGTTCGGATCGACGGCGGTGCCGTGGAAGTCGACGGCGAACGGTCCCACCGCGGGCCACGGCGAGAGTGCGCCGACGACCGGCATCGCGGCGTCGGGGCGACCGTCGCGGCACAGACGGAGTTCGAGGCGGCGGCGGCCCTGCTGCAGCGTGCTGCGCAGGTCGCCGTCGGGCAGGCCGAACGCGAACGGGCGGCCGTCGGCCAGTTCGGCGACCAGCGTCACGAACGTGCCGTCGTCGCGCAGTTCGACCGCGGCGTCGGCGGGCAGCCGCGACAGCGCCTGCTCCACCACCGCACGCACGTCGGCGGGCAGGGCGGCGAGGTCGGCGGTCGGCACGGCGGCGGGGCGCGGACCGGCGGCGGCGAGCGCTTCCTGCAGCCGCGTCGGCGTCACCGGCTTGGTCAGCACGTCGACGATCGGCGCCGCGCGTTCGACTTCCTCGGGGTGGCCGCTGACGGCGAGCACCGGGCAGGTGGCGGCGGCGAGGAACGTCGACGCCAGCCCGTCGGGCAGGTGCCAGTCGGTGACGACCACGTCGAAGCGATCGCTGGCGAGGGCCTCGCGCGCCCTGGCGCAGTCGGCGGCCGTGCGCACGTCGTGGCCCTTGCGCCGCAGCAGCGCGGCCAGGCCTTCGCGGATGCCCGGCTCGTCGTCGACGAGCAGGCACTTCATGACCAGAGCGCCATGCGCCGGGCGGCCGGCAGCGTCAGCGTGAAGCGGGTGCCGCGCGCCAGCGGGATGCAGCGCACGCTGCCGGCGTGGGCGGCGACGGTCGTGGCGACGCCGTAGAGGCCGAGACCGGCGCCACCGCGCGACGACCAGCCGGCGTCGAACACCTTCTCGACGTCGGCGGCAGGCACGCCGCGGCCGTCGTCCTCGACGTGCACGACGACGTCGTCGCCGACGCGCTGCACGGCGATGCGCACGGTGCGGGCACCGGCGTGGAACGCGTTCTCGCAGAGGTTGTCGAGCGCACGCTCGAGCAGGGCCCGGTTGCCGAGCAGTTCGGCGTCGTCCGGGCAGACGACGAGTTCGGCGCCGTGGCGCTCGGCGACGGCGCGCACGACGTCGGCCATCGACAGACACTGCTTCGGCGCCTTGCCGGCGCGGGCGAGGCCGAGCCAGCCGTCGACCAGACCGGTCATGCGGTCGAGGTCGCGCAGCACGCCGTCGAGCACCGCGGCGCGCGGGTCGTCGGCGTCCATCATCTCGCGGGCGAGCATCGCCCCGGTCACCGCCGAGGCGAGTGGATTGCGCAGTTCGTGCCCGAGCAGGCCGGGCAGGCGCTCGGCGGCGACGGGGTTCACACGATCACCTTGGCCCGCGGACGCTGGCCGAGCTCGTAGAGGCGGATCTTGTTGTAGAGCGTCGTGCGGTTGATCCCGAGGATCGCGGCCGCGCGGCTGATGTTCCACTGCGTGTCCTCGAGGACCTTGGCGACCAGCTGCGACTCGAGCGCGCGGATCGAACGGTCCTTGCCCTCGAGCACCAGCGAGGTGCGGTCGATCTCGTCGCTGCCGTCCGGCACGCCGCCGGTGAACTTCGGCAGGTGGATCTCGTCGATCATGCCGCTCGGGCAGACGATGCACGCGTGCTCGACGGCGTTGCGCAGCTCGCGCACGTTGCCGGGCCACGTGTACTCGCACAGCGTCTCCATCGCCTCCTCGGTGAAGCCGGACAGGGCCTTGCCCATCTGGCGACCGATCTGGTCGAGGAAGAAGTGCGACAGCAGCGGGATGTCGGCGGCGCGCTCGCGCAGCGGCGGCACGTGCACCGTCATCACGTTCAGGCGGTAGAAGAGGTCTTCGCGGAAGCCGCCCGTCTGCACCATCTGGCGCAGGTCGCGGTTGGTGCTGGCGATGATGCGCACGTCGGCCGGCACGTCCTGCACGCCGCCGACGCGGCGGAAGGAACGTTCCTGCAGCACGCGCAGCAGCTTGGCCTGCAGCGTCGGTTCCATCTCGCCGATCTCGTCGAGGAACAGCGTGCCGCCGGCGGCGACCGCGAACAGGCCGTCCTTGCCCTCGCGCGACGCACCGGTGAAGGCGCCCGGCTCGTAGCCGAACAGTTCCGCCTCGAGCAGCGCCTCGGTCAGCGCCGCGCAGTTGATCGCGACGAACGGGCCGTGGCGGCGCGCACTGCGCTCGTGCACGCAGCGGGCGACGAGTTCCTTGCCGGTGCCGCTCTGGCCGGTGACCAGCACGGTGGTGTCCGGCGCGTGCGCCACCTGGTCGATGCGGGTCTGCACCTCGCGGATCGTCGGCGACAGGCCGACCAGCTCGGTGGCGGTCAGCTCGCGCACGCGATCCTGCAGCCACGTCAGTTCGTTCTTCAGCTGGCGGGTCTCCAGCACGCGGCGCACGATCGCCAGGATGCGGTCGCCGGCGAACGGCTTCTCGATGACGTCGGCGGCGCCCTTGCGCATCGCCTCGACGGTGTTGGCGACGGTGCCGTAGCCGGTCAGGATGACGATGTCGGCCGGCGGCGTGCCGCGGCGGAACTTCGCCAGCATCGACAGGCCGTCGGCGCCCGGCAGGTTGAGGTCGAGGAAGACCACGTCGAAGGAGCGGGTCTCGATGCGGCGGACGCCTTCTTCGGCGGTGCCGGCCGTCTCGACGTGCAGGCCTTCGCGCTGCAGCAGGGTGCGCAAACCTTCGCGCACGCCGTCTTCGTCGTCGACGACCAGAACGCGGGGGAGTCCGGGGAAGCTCAGGTTCTTCATGGGCCGACCTCTGTCTTGATTCGCGGCAGGGGGTGCATGGCGGCCGCCGCGAGCGGTGGATCACCTTGCCATGGGGCTTTTCGGCACGAACGGGCGTCGACCTTTTGGGCAGTTGCCGAAAAATCCGGTGATTTGGGCGCTACCGGACGCCTTTGGCTCAAGGACGCGACAGCCCGGCCGGAGGATGGCCCAGCTGGCTTCCAGCGGGCAATCAAGAGCATCGGGGAATCATGGGTCTCAGAGTCAACACCAACGTCGCTTCCATCAACGCGCAGCGGAACCTGTCGGCGGTCACCGATCGCCTCGGCACCAACTACCGCCGCCTGTCCACCGGCCTGCGCATCTCGACCGCAGCCGACGACGCCGCCGGCCTCGCCATCAGCGAGCGCCTGCGTTCGCAGGTCCGCTCCCTCGAGCAGGCCAAGCGCAACGCCAACGACGGCATCTCCTTCGTCCAGACGGCCGAAGGCGCGCTCAACGAGGTCAGCTCGATCCTGACCCGCCTGCGCGAACTGGCGATCCAGTCGAGCAACGGCTCGGTCAGCAACCAGGACAAGGAGACGCTGGACGAAGAGTTCCAGAGCCTGGTCAGCGAAGTCAACCGCATCGGTCGTTCGACCGAGTTCAACGGCATCAAGCTGCTGGACGGCTCGTCGAGCACGGTCAGCTTCCAGGTCGGCTTCGGCACCACCAGCGGCATCGACACCCTGGCGGTCAGCCTGTCGGCGGCGCTGAGCACGACGCTGTCGCTGAACTCGCTCGACATCGGTTCGGGCGGTGCGACGACCACGGCGATCAGCAACATCGACGCCGCGATCAACACCATCAGCTCGCTGCGTGGCTCGCTCGGTGCGGTGCAGAACCGCCTCGGCAGCACGATCAACAACCTGGCCGTCCAGGTCGAGAACCTCAGCGCCGCCGAGTCGCGCATCCGCGACGTCGACGTCGCCTACGAAACCGCGCAGCTGACGCGCAACAACATCCTGCAGTCGGCCAGCATCTCGGTGTTGAGCCAGGCGAACTCGCAGCCGCAGTCGGCCCTGCAGCTGCTGCAGTGAGCCGCTAGGCCTGCCCGAAGCGGCCAGCCGACGAGGCGACGTTCTCCCGCGCGGAGGACGTCGCCTCGCGCGCTTTCCGGGGCCTCGCCGCGCGCTGCGCCCAGCACCACCGCGCTGCGCCCCGGGTGCCCCCTGCCCCCGGCGGGGCCGAAGTGCCTCCGCCTGAGACGGCACCGCCCCCACCGTCGCGAGCTTCGACAGTGGCAGCCCAGGGATTTCCACGGCGCACTCGCCGAGCAGAAACCCCGGTGCCATCGCCGCCCCCCTGTCGCACTCGCCGACACGCGGCGAGTTCTCCCGCACATTTCCGCACGCCCCGGCGCACTCCGCTCAAGCCCGCAGCAGACGACCCGGAAGATCCCTCAACCAAACCCGGGGCCGCCGGGACACCAACGAAGGGACAACAGGGAACATGGGTCTTCGAGTCAACACGAACGTCGCATCGATCAACGCGCAGCGCAACCTCGGTGCAGTCACGGATCGCCTGAGCAGCAACTACCGTCGCCTGTCGACGGGCCTGCGCATCTCCACCGCCTCGGACGACGCCGCCGGTCTGGCCATCAGCGAGCGCCTGCGTTCGCAGGTCCGGTCGCTCGACCAGGCCAAGCGCAACGCCAACGACGGCATCTCCCTCGTGCAGACCGCCGAAGGCGCGCTGAACGAGGTCAGCTCGATCCTGACCCGCCTGCGCGAACTGGCGATCCAGTCGAGCAACGGCTCGGTCAGCAACCAGGACAAGGAGACGCTGGACGAAGAGTTCCAGAGCCTGGTCAGCGAAGTCAACCGCATCGGTCGTTCGACCGAGTTCAACGGCATCAAGCTGCTGGACGGCTCGTCGAGCACGGTCAGCTTCCAGGTCGGCTTCGGCACCACCAGCGGCATCGACACCCTGGCGGTCAGCCTGTCGGCGGCGCTGAGCACGACGCTGTCGCTGAACTCGCTCGACATCGGTTCGGGCGGTGCGACGACCACGGCGATCAGCAACATCGACGCCGCGATCAACACCATCAGCTCGCTGCGTGGCTCGCTCGGTGCGGTGCAGAACCGCCTCGGCAGCACGATCAACAACCTGGCCGTCCAGGTCGAGAACCTCAGCGCCGCCGAGTCGCGCATCCGCGACGTCGACGTCGCCTACGAGACCGCGCAGCTGACGCGCAACAACATCCTGCAGCAGGCCAGCATCTCGGTCTTGTCGCAGGCCAACGCCCAGCCGCAGTCGGCCCTGTCCCTGCTCGGCTGATACCACCACCACCGGCGGCTTCGAACGAAACGGCGACGCTCCCACGCGGGGGCGCCGCCGTTTCGGCGTTCGTGGCGACCGTTCGCGGACACCGGCGCGAACCGCGGCGCGAGCGAGGTGCCAGGTGCCGTCCCGGTCCCGAGACCGGACCGCCGCGGAATCCGACAGCGGGACTGCAGCGACGCCGACGACTGCCGTGAATCCCCACAGCCCGAGCGACAACCGCCGGGAAGGGGAATCACGATGGCACTCACGGTCAACACCAACCTCGCGTCGATCCAAGCCCAGCGCAGCCTGTCCCGCGTCACCGAGCAGCTCGGCACGAGCTTCCGCCGGCTCAGCACCGGCCTGCGCATCGCCAGCGCCGCCGACGACGCCGCCGGCCTCGCGATCAGCGAACGCCTGCGCGCCCAGGTCCGCTCGATGGACCAGGCCCGCCGCAACGCCAACGACGGCATCTCGATGGTGCAGACCGCCGAGGGTGCCTTGAACGAGAGCGGCGACCTGCTGATCCGCCTGCGCGAGCTGGCGGTGCAGGCCAGCAACGGCACCGTCTCCGCCGCCGACCGCGACACGCTGCAGCAGGAGTTCGCCGACCTCGTCGACGAGGTGGACCGCATCGCGCAGAGCACCGAGTTCAACGACATCAAGTTGCTCGACGGCAGCCAGGCGTCGGTGTCGTTCCACGTCGGCATCGGCACCACCGCCGGGATCGACACGCTCGACGTGGCGCTCGACAGCGCGCGCGCCGCCGACCTCGGCATCGACGCGCTCGACATCGGCAGCAGCGGCGACCCGTCGGCGGCGATCGACGCGATCGACAGCGCGATCGACGGCGTCTCCGGCCTGCGCGGCCGCCTCGGCGCCATGCAGAACCGCCTCGGCAGCACGATCAACAACCTGGCGGTGCAGACCGAGAACCTCAGCGCCGCCGAGTCGCGCATCCGCGACGTCGACGTCGCCTACGAGACGGCACAGCTGACCAAGCTGCAGATCATGCAGCAGGCGGCGATCAGCGTGCTCGGGCAGACCAACGCGCTGCCGCAGGCGGCCCTGCGCCTGCTCGGCTGAGCGGGCTGGGCGATTTTCGTTCTTCTTGCAAGCGGGCCTTGACAGGTGGTGATATCAGTGTTGTTTTGTAGTCGACGGCCGCCTCTCCGACGGCCGCCTCTCCGACGGCCGCCTCTCCGACGGCCAAAGGGATGGACTCGGAGCGAAAAGGGTTGAACATGCTTGCGATTGCCAAAGAAGCTGCGCTTCTCCTTCTTGCGTTCGCACTGACTGAAGACTGCCTGGTTGGGGGTGGTAATCCGACTGAAGGAACCTCCGTGCTGGCTCCAACCATTGAAAACGTAGGAACCACGACGGGCACCAATGGAACGGGTTGCGATGGATGCGTCGTGAACGTGGTGGTGAAGATCACTTGGTGGAGTTTCGGAGTCGGCAAGTACACGGTGAACGGCGTGACGTCGTCTATTGATCCGGTGCAACCAGGCATGACGACACTCATAGAGACCAAGCTCGACTTGTCGTGCAACTCGACGAAATCAGTGACAGCCTTCGTCCCTGACGTGTCCAACACGGAAAGTTCGATCGAGTGGACCTGCAGCACCTGCCGCTAGGCAAGAGATAACATCATGAAGCGATCATGGGCCTTTGCAGGATCTGCGCTCGCCCTATTGGCCTTGGCTTGCGCGAGCTACCAATGGGCATCGACCGGCGCTGACGCCGGTCCCGCCGCTGCCGTAGGCGAAGCAGAACCAGTAAGTCGCGCTGCTCAGCCAACACCTTCTACGAGCCCGACTCAGGCTCAAGCGCGGCAGACTGCGGTTGCCCAAGAAGAAGATGCATCTCTCCGACTTACCGGCGCACCCTCGACTCATCCTTCGATCGGTGAGGTCTCGGCGTCTTCGCCGCGCATCGCAGATGCGTTTGTCGCGAAGGTCCATGATCGCCTCTCCGAACGAACAAAAACGGCGGAGAGCAACGTCGCCAATGGCGGACAAATGACAGTCAGCCAGAAAGACGGGCTCGCAGTGGACAAGGCGGTCCTCAAGCTGATCGAGGCACAGCGCTTCTGGTATCTCGGACCAGCCGAGCAGACGCCGGCGTACCTTCATCTCAACACACGCTCGACGCGGTTCTGGTCGACTTCTACGAAGGACGGTCGCGTGATAGTGCTGGAGATGACGTCCTACGAGTTCCCAGAGGTGTTCGAGAACGACCCCAGGACTTGGTGAACCGCGGGCGTGGCGAGCACCGGACCTGCACTCCGGTGCCTCCGCGCGCTTCATCGCGGTTGGCGGATGACAGGAACGGATGGGAAGCAGGTCTTTCGACCCTCCGGGCACCGCCGATGCCACCGACGGATCGTCGAAGAACGCCACAGACGATCGAAAATCCGACGCGTTCGCTTCAGTCCGCAGCCCCTGGTGTGCCGATCCTCACCACGGCGGACGTCCTGGACGGCCGCCCCACACGACTAGACACGCAACGGGGAAAGGGAAATGGGTCTTCGGGTCAACACCAACTCTGCGTCGATCAACGCGCAGCGCAACCTCTCGTCGGTCACCGAGAAGCTGAGCGGCAACTTCCGCCGGCTCTCGACCGGTCTTCGCATCTCCAGCGCGTCGGACGACGCCGCCGGCCTCGCCATCAGTGAACGCCTGCGCTCGCAGGTCCGTTCGCTCGACCAGGCCAAGCGCAACGCCAACGACGGCATCTCCCTCGTGCAGACCGCCGAAGGCGCGCTGAACGAGGTCAGCTCGATCCTGACCCGCCTGCGCGAACTGGCGATCCAGTCGAGCAACGGCTCGGTCAGCAACCAGGACAAGGAGACGCTGGACGAAGAGTTCCAGAGCCTGGTCAGCGAAGTCAACCGCATCGGTCGTTCGACCGAGTTCAACGGCATCAAGCTGCTGGACGGCTCGTCGAGCACGGTCAGCTTCCAGGTCGGCTTCGGCACCACCAGCGGCATCGACACCCTGGCGGTCAGCCTGTCGGCGGCGCTGAGCACGACGCTGTCGCTGAACTCGCTCGACATCGGTTCGGGCGGTGCGACGACCACGGCGATCAGCAACATCGACGCCGCGATCAACACCATCAGCTCGCTGCGTGGCTCGCTCGGTGCGGTGCAGAACCGCCTCGGCAGCACGATCAACAACCTGGCCGTCCAGGTCGAGAACCTCAGCGCCGCCGAGTCGCGCATCCGCGACGTCGACGTCGCCTACGAAACGGCTCAGCTGACGCGCAACTCGATCCTCCAGCAGGCCAGCATCTCCGTGCTGTCGCAGGCGAACGCCCTGCCGCAGTCGGCCTTGCGCCTGCTCGGCTGATCGCGCGCCTGGCTGGGCCTCCGAACGTGTCAACGGTATCGGCATCGCCTCGGCGGTGCCGGGACCACGGACGACAGGAGCCTGCCATGGATTTCGATCGCACCTCACTCGACGACCGCACGCTCGCCTTGCGCGCGCGCACGGCCAAGATGCAGGAGAGCCTCGAGCGGCCGCTCGACGACCCGGCGCCACCGTTGCGACCCGAACACGGGGGCGCGACCGCGGCCGAGCGGCCGGCCAACGAGACGAAGAAGGAGGACTACGCCAAGGAGCGGCGCCGCGCCGCGATGTCGGCGCTGGCCGAGTTCTTCCGTCTGCCCGGCGACAGCGAACTCGACATCGAGGTCGACACGGAACAGGACAAGGTGACGTTCCTGATCCGCGACCGCCGCACCGGCGAGGTGTTGCGCCAGGTGCCGGACGACGAGGTGCGCACGCTGATGGAGCGCATGCGCGAGTTCAGCGGCGTGCTGGTCGACCGCTCGCTCTGAGCCGGCTCGCCGCGGGCCCGTGGTGCCGGAACGCCCGGCGCCATGGCCGGGATTGACGAACGACCGTCAAGTGCCACCGCAGGTCTTCCGATACTCCAGGTGCGGACCTCCGCAGGAAGACCATGTCGAGCGCAGGAATCAGCTTCGGTGGCCTGGCGTCGGGACTCGACACCAAGGCGATCATCTCGGCCCTGGTGTCGATCGAGCGCCGGCCGATCTCCGCCCTGGAGACGAAGAAGTCGTCGCTCGGCAAGCAGAAGTCGCTCTACGGCGACCTTCGCGGCCTGCTCGACAAGCTCGAGACGGCGGCGAAGGCGCTGAAGACGACCAACGACTTCCTGAAGATGAAGGCGGTCTCCGACGACGAGAACGTCGTCACCGTCGAGGCCTCGAACAACGCCGAGCCCGGCACCTACTCGCTGCGCGTGGTGGCGCTGGCGCAGGCGCAGGTCAACGCCACCACCGGCAGCGCGAGCCCGACCGAGAGCCTGGGCGGCCCCGTCGACTTCTTCATCAACAGCGGCGGCAACCAAACCCTGATCTCGGTCGCGGATCCGAACCTGAACTCGATCGCCGCGGCGATCAACCAGGCGGCGGACAACCCCAGCACCGACACCGGGGTTCGAGCCGAGGTCGTCGACACCGGCAACACCGCGAACGGCGGCGCCAACCGCTACCAGCTGGTTCTGCGATCGACCACGCCCGGCGTCGAGAACGGCTTCACGGTCGCCCTCGACGACCCCAATGGCCCGCCCGCATTCAATGCGGTCATCAACCAGCTCGCCAGCAACACCCTCTCGCAGGCCCAGGATGCGCAGTTGCTGATCAACGGCACGCCGCAGGGCACCGGCGGCATCACCGTCTACCGCCCGACCAACCAGGTCAGCGACCTGTGGCCCGGCATCACGCTGGACCTGAAGTCGGTGCCGTCGCCGAACAAGAACATCACGATCACGGTGTCGACCGACGCCGAGGCGACCAGCAAGAAGGTGCAGGAGTTCGTCGACGCGTACAACAAGGTCGTCGACTTCTTCACCGAGCAGAACGCGCTGACCGCCGAGGGCAAGGCCAAGGGCCCGCTGTTCGGCGACTCGACGCTGCGTTCGATGCGTTCGTCGCTGCGCGGCATCGTCGGTGCGTCCGTCGGCGACACCGGCAACAGCGCCTACCAGCTGCTGGCCCAGGCCGGCATCACGTCCGACACCGCCGGCAAGCTGACGTTCAACAGCACGAAGTTCGCCGAGAGCCTCGCCGACGACGAGGAGGCGGTCACCCGCCTGTTCGCGGGCGACACCAACGGCATCGCGAACAAGCTGATCGGCCAGATCGACTCGTACACCGACTCGGTCGAAGGCCTGATCAAGACGCGCAGCGAAGCGTTCGACCGCCAGGTCAAGGACACGCAGACGCGCATCGACCAGGCCGAACGCCGCGTGACCCTCTACCAGCAGCAGCTCGAGACGCGATACGCGAACCTCGAGAGCCTGCTGACGCGGCTGCAGGGCCAGGGCACCTCGCTCTCCAGCCTGAACAACCTGGGCCGCTGAACCATCCACCTACCCACCACCGTCACAGGAGCCCCGAACATGACCTACGCACAAGCCGCCGCCACCTACCAGCGGAACGCCATCCTGACCGCCTCGCCGGAGAAGCTCGTCAAGCTGCTCTACGAGGGCGCGATCAAGAACCTCGAGAAGAGCCGCGTCGGCCTCGCCGACCAGAAGACCGCACGTTCGCCCGAGGTCGGCCAGGCGCTGAGCCGCGCGATGGGCATCCTCGGCGAACTGCGCGCGAGCCTCGACCACGCCGCCGGCGGCCAGATCGCCCGCGACCTCGACCGGCTCTACGAGTTCGGCCTCGAGCAGCTGAGCCAGGCCAACCTGACGCGCACGCCGAGCGGCGTCACCAACACGCTGCAGGTCATGCGCACGCTGCAGGAAGGCTGGAACGGTGTCATCACCGGCTGAGCCCGACGGCGCCGCCGCCACCGCATCGCCGGTGGCGTTCGCGCTGCAGGAGCTGATCGCCTGCTGGGACCAGGGCTACGCGGCGCTGGCCAACGGCGACCTCGAGCAGCTGGCCGAGCTGATGGCGCTGGCCGACGAGCACCTCGCCGCCGCCGGCGACGGCAGCAAGGACGGGCCACACGAAGCGCGGTTGCGCAACGACGCGCAGTCGTCGCGCGGTCGCCTCGAGCACGGCATGCGCAGCGGCCTCGACGGCCTCGCCGCCGAACTGACGCGTGTGCGCCAGGGGGCGAAGGTGCTGCGCGGCTACGGCAACGCTTCGGTCGGCCTCGGCGGCAACGTCGCACGCACGGTCTGAGGCCCGCGCCACCGCCGCCGGAGCCGGCGCCGCGAACGCGCGCTACTGCACCTTGACGGTGACCGGCGCGACCTTCAGCAGCTCGCCGGTGACGCTGCGCACGCCGGGGAACGACAGCTCGACCTCGGTCTTCGCCCATTCGCGCGGCAATGGGCCGAGCTTCGCCTTGCGCGGCCCGGTCCACACCAGGTCGAGGCCGACGGGTTCGTCCATCTTGCCGATCTGCTGCGCGCGCGCGAAGTCGTTGCCGGGGCCGGCGGACCAATGCGTGTCGGCGCTCGCCGAGATCTCGACGAACACGCCGTCCTTGGTGCGGTTGGCGCGCGCGGTCATCGTCGGCTCCGGTGCCGCGACCTTGGCCACCGTCGGCGTCCAGTCGCCGGCGATCGCGAAGGCGATGCGCGGATCGGCGCCCCAGCCCACCGCGTTGACGAGGATCAGGTTGGCGCCGGCGCGCAGGTTGATCGTCACCGGCTCGCTGGCGCCGCCGAAGCGCCGCTTCTGGTCGACCTTGACCGCCGAGACGCCGTTCACCGCGATCTCGAGCAGCGAGGTCTCGCTCGAGAACTGCATCGGCACCGGCCCGGCGGTGCCGGCCTGCACCTCGAGCGCGAACAGGCCCGCCGTGCGCTGCAGGCCGAACACGCGCCGCAGCCGCAGCGAGCCGTCGTCCTCCTGGTCGGCGTTCGCCCACCACGACTTGCCGACGGCGTTGCCCGGGTCGGCCTTCGCCAGCTTCAGCCAGTTCGGCGGCGCGTCGGTCGCGGCGGCGCGCCATCCGGTCGTCACCTTGCCGGTCCACTGCATCGCCTTGCCGATGGCGCCCGGCCGCGGCTTGCCCGAGGGCCCGAGGTCGCCGCCGTCGCGCGCGGCGCCGATCGCCGCCGAGCCTTCGACCAGTTCGAGGCACGGCTGCAACGGCGGCCACGGCGCCGACAGGTCCGCGAGCGGCCCGCGGAACTTCGCCTCGCCGCGCAGCACCTCGCGCGCGATCGCGGTGTCGCCGGCGACCTCGCGGCCTTGACCGGCGACGAGGCAGCGCTCGAACACGATCTGGTCGATGTTCGTCGCCAGCATGTCGTGGTATTCGGACAGCTCGAGCGCCGTCTTGCAGTCGGCGAAGATCGACTCGCGCGTCAGCGAGCAACCTTCGACGCCGAGCGAGCAGGCGACGAACGCGCAGCGCTGCAGCGACGCCCCCGGCGGATCGAGGCGGGACACGACGCCGGGACGGTTCGGCCCGAGTCCGCAGCGGCACGCGTGGAACACGCAGTACTCCACCAACGGCTTGGCGGCGCCTTGCAGGTAGACGCCGGTGCGGCTGTCGGTGAAGCGGCAGCGCCGGATCTCCGGCCCGGCCGGGCCGCCGCGCGTGCCCTCGAAGCGATCGTCCTTGTGCGCCGAGCCGACCTCGATGCCGACGTCGCAGAAGCGGAACACGCAGTCCTCGAACAGCGGGCTCGACAGCGGGACCTGCACGCCGGCGAACGCGTACTCGAGCCGCAGACCGCGCACGAGGTCGCGGTTCTGCGCCTCGTCGGTCGACTGGTGGATCACGATGCCGTGCCACGTCGGCTGCGCCGACGACGCCGGCCCGGACTCCTCGGCCCCTTCGCGGGTGATCAGCACCGGCGTGGCGACGCTGCCCTCGATCACCAGCTGGCCCTTCACGTGGATCTCGACCCGGTCCTTGTTCCAACCGGTCTGCAGGCCGTCCTTGTCGGCGATCCACACCTTGGTGCCGGCCACGATCTCGAGGCGCGCACCTTCGGGAACGGTGACGTCCCCGGTGACGCGCACGACGCCGCTCCAGCGCGTCGCCTTGCCGAGTTCGCCCTGCACGTCCTGCGGCGCCTGCGCCGGCAGCAACGGCAGCAGCACGGCCAAGGCGCCGACGAACGATGTCGAGGCGCGCATGGTCACTTCGCCTCCAGGTCGAGGCCGACGCGCGACGCGAAGCGATCGCGGAACTCGACGTCCGCGTGCACGATGACGCGGAAGCGGGACTGCCCCGACTTGCGTTCGAACGCCGCCTCGACGGTCTTCTCGCCGACCACCGCCATCCACGGCGCCTTGTCCCTGCCGACCGAAGCCTGGCCGCCGTTCAGCGCCACGCGCTTGGGCTCCTGGTACCGCGGGAACAGCGGCTCGACGTAGAAGGTCAGGATCGGGCGCCCGTCGACGTCGGAGTCGTTGCGCCAACCGGCGAAGCCGGGCTCGGCGAGGTCGACGGCGACGAACAGGTGGCTCTCGGAGTGCTCGAGGCGCAGGCCGGTCAGGTCGGCGCAGCGCAGCCGTTCGTGCAGTTCGCCGGGCGGATCGACGGCGACCGCACCGCTCCACTCCGCCGTCTTGCCGTCGAGCACGATCGGCAGACCGGGATCACCGCACGTGTGCAGCAGCTCGATCGGCTGATCCGAGCACGAAGTCATGACCTCGACACCGAACGAGAACGTGCTGCCGTAGCGATCGCCGCGCTCCTTCACCCAACGCGTCGGCACCGAGAAGGTCATCACCGCACCGTCGATCACCGGCGGCGAGCCGCCGAGCTGGTGGTGGATCCAACGCCGCCCACCACCGTCGGCCTCGTCGAGCGTCGTGGTGCTGAGACGCACGTGCTCGAGCGGCTTCATCGTGCCGTTGGTCGGCTCGGCGCTGTTCGGCTGGAAGCGCGACCCGACGGCGGCGCGCACGCGCAGCTCGGCACCGTCGATGCCGGTCTTCGGCTTGTCGTCGCAGTCGAAGTCGAGCTCGACGCAGGTGAACATGCCCTCGACGAACGGCTTCTCCATGCGCAGCGTGCAGCGGATCTCGCCGTCGACGATCTCGGCCTTGAACTCGCGCGCGTCGGACCAGGCGCGGTCCTTGTTGGCGGCCGCGGGGTCGCTCAGCGTGGCGCTGCGCTTGCCGGAGTTCGGCGTCGTGCCCGGCGCCTGCTGGGCTGCGGCGGCGGCGGCGAGGACGACAGCCGCGAGAACGAACGGACCGGTGTGGCGGTGCAGTGCGAGCATCGGTTCTCCCGAGAGGGCTCGCCATCCTCGCAGGGGTCGGCGGGTGAAGCCATGGGCGGCCGAAGTACGCAGGCTCCCCCGAGCCGGCGGCGAGCCCAGCGCTGGATCAAGAACCACCGAGCGGCAAGGGCCGCGACGGGTGCACACCGCGCAGGAACTCGTCGACCGGCAGGCAGCGCACGCCATCGAGAACGAGCTCTTCGCGGCCGCGATAGAGCAAGGTGCGCGTGGCTTCGGGGTAGTCCTCCGCGAAGCCGCGCAAACTGCGCAGGTCCTCGCCACGCACCCGTTCGGAGGCCTTCACCTCGATGGCGTGGAACCCATCCGCACCGTAGAGGACGAAGTCGACTTCGCTGCCGGCGCGTGTGCGCCAGAAGTGCAGCTGCAGGTCGCGTCGCCCGTAGTCGATCCAGGCGAGCAGGTGCTGGGCCACGAGCCCTTCCAACGCCGCCCCTTGGATCTCCTCCGCACGATCGAGCGGACCGCTCGGGCGAAGCGCCGCGAAGACGCCGCAGTCGAACCAGTAGAACTTCGGATGGACGGTCACCTGCCGCTTCGCCCGCTTCTGGAAGACCGGCAGCGAATGGCACAGCAGCAGGTCCTGCAGGATGCCGAGGTAGCCGTCGACGGTCTTGCGGCTCACTTCGCAGTCGGCGGCCACCGCCGACACGTTGATCGGCGCGCCGTGCGAGAAACAGACCGCCTCCAGGAACCGCGCGAACGCGCCGGTGTCCCGGACGAGCCCCTCCTGCTGCACCTCTTCGCGGACGTAGAGGGAGAGGTAGCTTTGCAGCGTGTCGGCTGGATCCGAAGCGCCCCAGACCAGCGGGACCAACCCATGCCGCAGGGCTCGCTCGAGCTCGAACTCCTCGCCGAGCTCCGCGGCCAGGAACGGATGCAGCGCACGCTGCACGGCGCGCCCGGCCAGCAGGTTGACGCCGGCACGCCGCAGTTTGCGCACGCTCGAACCCGTCATGACGAATCGCAGCGACGGCCGCGCTTCGATCAGTTCGTGCACGACGTCGAGGAGGGCGGGCACCCGCTGCACTTCGTCGAGCACGACCACCGACGAGTCGGCCCGCGCCGCCACCAGGTCGCGCAGTCGTTCCGGGCGACCGGTGAAGGTGCGCAGGGTCTCCGGCTGCAGCAGGTCGACCCGCAGCGCGTCCGGGAACATCGCCCGGATCAAGGTCGACTTGCCGGTGCCACGGGGGCCTAGCAGCAAGAACGAACCCGCCGGCGGCTCGAAAAATCGCCCTCGTGTCGCCATTTTTCGACTCAAAGTGGCGACTCCACCGCCATTTTGCAATCCCCTCGCCGCAGGGGAGCCGTTTCCCGAGCCCGTGGCCAGGGCGAGCCGCATTCTGTGGTCGCCCGGTACGTGCCGGCAGCGCGCCATCCCGGGGCGCGCTGCCGACGGATCCCGACCGGAGCGGGCAGGAGCCTCGGCTCTCAGCCGATGCTCTTCAGGTTGAACTGCGCGTCGGCGTCGGTCGGGTCGTTCGTCAGCGCCTTCTGGAAGCAGGCGCGCGCATCGGCGATGCGGTTCAGCTTCCACAGGCAGACGCCGCGGTTGTTCCACACCTGCGAGTCCGTGGGCTGCATCTCCGCCGTGTGACGGAAGCAATCCTCGGCCTCGGCGTACTGCTCCTGGCCGAACAGCACCATGCCGAGGTTGAACCAGGCTTCGGCGTTGTTGCCGTCGCTGGCCAGCACGGTGTTGAACGCGTTGATCGCGCCGACGTCGTCGCCGGTCACGTAGCGCACGAAGCCGAGCTGCATCTGGTACTCGGTCTCGCCGGCGGCGAACGTCGCGGCGGCTTCGAGGTGCGGCAGCGCCTCGCTGTAGGCCGACTGCGACAGGTAGGCCTCGGCGGCCGTGCGGTGGATCTCGGCCAGCTTGGTGCCGAGCTCGGCCAGGCTCTGGCGGACCAGCGCCTTGTCCTGCTCCGCCATCGGCTGCACGACCAGCGGCGGCACCTGCGTGTCCCGGACGTCGCGGATGCGCGTCGGGATCGTGTTGAAACCACCGCGGGGGGAACTCGCCGGCGTGGTGATCGTCGGCGCCTGGGTCTTCGTCATCGTGGTCATCTTCGTCTCCTGTCTCCGGGGGAAGTCTGCGGCCGTCACATGGCGGCCAGGATCTGGGTCATCGCCGCGGCTTCGTGGTCGAGGGCACGCGCCTCGAGCAGCTGCACGGCATGGCGCCCCATCCGCTTCGCCGCGGCCGTCTGGCCCAGGCGCTGCAGGATGAGCGTGGTCTGTTGGCACGCGCCCGGCGAGTCCGGATGCGCGGCGAGGAACGTGGTCAGCACCTGCAGCGCGCGCGGCAGATCGCCGCGCTGCAGCCACAGCCGCGACAACGCGAGGTGCGCGACCTCGTAGGCGGGTTCGAGCGCGATCGCCTGGTTCAGCAGGCGCTGCGCACGATCGAGTTCGCCGCGCAGCTGGAACGCCTGCGCGATGCCGGCCAACGACACGTGGCCGGTGATGCCGTCCTGGATCGGCACGACCAGCGTCTGCCCGCGGTAGGCGAGGCAGCGGCGGAAGTGCAGGATCGCGTCGTCGGCGCGCTGGTCGGCGAGCGCCAGGCTCGCGGCCAGGTAGTGCAGGTTCGGCGTCGGCACGAAGCGGCGCAGCGCCACGTCGAGCACTTCGCGCGCGCGCTGCTGGTCGCCGGCGCGCGCCGCTTCGAGTGCGCACAGCGCCGCGACTTCGCCGGCGTAGGGCAGTTCGCGCGGCAGCGTCGGCGGGCCGGCGAGGATCAGTTCGAGGCAACGATCGAGCAGCCGCCGCGCGTCGGCCGAACGGCCGGGCAGGCGGCGCAGGAAGTCGCCGTACTTGTAGTGGCCGTAGACGTCGTCCGGCGCCTGGGCCAGCTGCTTCACGAACAGGCGCTCGTTGCGCTCGTTCTTGCCGCGCTGGTCCATGACCTCGTCGGTGTAGCCGTGGTGCTCGACCACGACCTCGCCGCTGAGCAACGCGAGGCCGAGCGGCATGCCGAGGCGCTGCAGGCTCGGGGTCACCTGCTCGTGGATCACGTTCTGGTAGGCGATGCCCGGCAGGTTGCGGAACAGCCGCACCATCATCACGCCGAGCGTCTTGCCGGCGCCGTAGACGTTGACGAAGTGCAGGTGGTAGCCGAGCGCGCGCGGGTTCTGCACCAGCGCGCGGATGCGTTCGCAGCCGCCGTCCTGCACGAACTCGTCGGCGTCGAGCACCAGGATCCAGTCGCCGGTCGCGGCCTGGATGCCGTGGTTGCGCGGGGCCGAGAAGTCGTCGCACCACGGGAAGTGCAGCACTTTGGCGCCGAACGACTCGGCGATGGCGACGGTGCGATCGGTCGAACCGGTGTCGACGAGCACGATCTCGTCGACGGCGGCGCGGGCGCGCGTCAGGCACTCCGGCAGGAAGCGCTCTTCGTTGCGCGCGATCATGCACAGCGTGATGCGCGGCGCGCGGCCGGCCCACGGCACCGTCGGTGCAGCAGGGGCGGTCGGGTTCGTCGGGTTCACGGTGTTCGCGGTGTTCGTCGCAGGCGCCGTCGCCGACGTCGGAGCCTGCACCGGCGACCAGCGGCGGACGAGTTCTTCGGCTTCGGCGGCGAACGTCGCCGGCGACTCGACGCGCGGCGTCGGCGTCGCGAACGCCCCTTCGATCGCCTGCGCGGCCGGCAGCTTGCTGTCGAGCCGCATCGCGTACTCCTCGAGCGCGACCGGCGTGTTGTCCCAGGTCTCGGCCAGCGGGCCGACCAGCAGCACGTCGAGGCGCGGCAGCATCAGGCCCGCGATGTCGCCCGGGTGCAGCCGTTCGCCGTTCTGCGCCGGCGCCACGGGACCGACGACGGCCTCGGCGCACAACGCGCGGAAGCACGCTTCGTCGGGCTCGCAACCGCCGCGCACGAACCACACGACTTCGCCGCGGGCCGCAGCGATGGCGCGGTTCCAACCGGCGACCTCGCGCGGCGCGTCGCCGACGACGATCTCCCAGTCGTTCGGCAGGAACGCCTGCAGCGCAGTGCGCGTGCGCGCCTGCTCCGCTGGCGTGCCCCCGGCGACCAGCACCGAACCCGACAGCAGCGGCGCCCGCTGGCAGACGAGCCAGAAGCGCGTCGCCGGCACCGAGCCGAGCCAATCGAGCGGCAGCAGGCCGTGCTGGAACAGCGTCGCGGGCAGGCCGGCGCCGAACTCTTCGGCCCCGGACGGCACGCGCAGCACGTCCTGCACCCACAGCCCCGCCATCGCGGTCGCCGCGAGCACGCGGCGCAGCGGCAGGAACTGCGAGGGATCGTCGGTGCTGCCGGCGGGATCGCACGCACCCGGCCGACCTTCGACGACCATGCGCAGCATGCGCGGGCTCTGCACCGAGTCGACGTCGAGCAGCAGCACGCCGCCCGGCGCCAGGCGTTCGGCGAGCTTGGCGAACGCGGGCTCGATGCGACCGAGCGACTCGGTCACCGCCTGCACCTCGATGCAGTCGAACGTGCTCGCCGCCGCGTCGAGACGCGCGCGCTCGCGGGGCAGCACGAGGCGCTCCCCGGACGGCACGAGGCCCGCCCAACCCTTCACAGGGCCGAGAAAGCCGGTCGGCAGCGATTCGCCAGTTCGAGTCATTCCTTTGCCTGCGTGGACCACACCGTCCAACTGCGCCACACCATCGGCAGAACTGGACCCTCGACTTCAGTCGGCCATGATGTCGGCCCTTCCGCCCCCGCCCGGACGATGCTCGCCGACGCCCAGATCGAGACACTGCTCGCCCAGCGCACACGCTTCGGAAGGCTCCGCCACGTGGCGTCGTGCCCTTCGACACAAGACTTGGCCGCTGCCGAACCTCGGGACGGTGACGCGATCTTCTGGGCGGACCACCAGACGGCCGGGCGCGGCCGGCAGCAGCGGGTCTGGGACGACCAGCCGGGTGCCGATCTGGCGATCACCGTGCGCGCCACGATTTCGCTGCCGCAGCCGCTGGCCCTGCCGGCGGCGCTGCCGGTCGCGGTGCTGCAGGCGATCGAACCGCTGGCCGGCCGCCGGCTGCGCGTGAAGTGGCCGAACGACCTGTTCCTCGACGGCCGCAAGCTGTGCGGCGTGCTGGTCGACGTCGGGCCCGCGGGCCCCGACACCTACCTGATCGGCATCGGCGTCAACTGCAACCGCGTGCGCTTCCCGCCCGAGCTCGAAGCGATCGCGACCTCGCTGGCGGTGGCCACCGGCCACGAAGTCGACCGCGGTGCCTTGCTGCTGGCGATCGCCGAACGCGTCGACGCGATGCTCGGCTGCCTGCAACAGCGCCAGCATGCGGCGCTGGAGGAACTGTTCCGCGACCGGCTCGGCATGCTCGGGCGGCGGGTGGTCGTCGGCACGCACGTCGAGGAGAGCGGGGTGCTGACCGGGCTGGACTTCGCCGAACTGGCGCTCGACGGCGAACGGCGGCGGCCGCTGGCGTTCGTGCGCAGCATTCGGGCGGGGTGAGCTCGGCGGCGGGAGGGCTGCGGCCGCAGGTCCAAATCCCCTACCGATCTTCCGATCGGCAGGGATCTCGGCCGGCTCGTTGGCTGGGATCTTGAAGACGTTGGTGAGCCAGACCGCTCGTCCAAGCGGCGGACACCAGGCACCGACCGCGCCCGCGTGTTACGAAACGTTGCACGAACGGTGTTTCGTAGTACGTTTCGTAACATGGATCCCGCCAAGCGCACCATGTCCCTGGCCCGCCGCTTGGGCGTTCTCCGGCCGCGGGATCTAGAAGCGCACGGCGTCGCGCGCACCTACTTGGCGCGACTGTGCGCGCAGGGCCAGCTGCGGCAGATCGGTCGCGGCCTCTACGTACCGGCCGACGCCGAACAGTCCGCCGACAGCAACCTCGCGGCAGTCGGCAAGCGCATCCCGGCCGGGGTGGTCTGCCTGCTGTCGGCCCTGCGCGTACACGGACTGACCACCCAGGCCCCGTTCGAGGCCTGGATCGCCTTGCCCCGGCAAGCGCGCGTTCCCAAGTCCGCCGGGTTGCCGATCCGCGTCGTGCGCATGGTGCCGAGGTCGCTCGAAGCCGGAGTCGAGAAGAAGACCGTCGATGGCGTGCAGGTGTCCGTGTTCGACGTGGAGAAGACGGTCGCCGACTGCTTCCGCTTCCGCTCGCGCATCGGCCTCGATATCGCCCTCGAGGCGATGCGCGAGTACCTGCGCCGGCCTCGCCGCAACCTCGAGAAGTTGCTGCGCTATGCGGGCGTCGTGCGCGTCCAGAAGGCGATCCGTCCCTACCTCGAGGCCATGCTGTGACCCGTCCACCGAAGGACCTCGGCGCCTCGGTGCAGGCGAAGCTGCGCAACCTGGCCCAGCAGCGAGGCGACGACGTACAGCTGCTGCTGACTCAGTTCGTGCTCGAACGCCTGCTGCACCGGCTCGCAGCTTCGGAACACGCCGGGACCTTCCTGCTGAAGGGCGCCATGCTGTTCGCGGCGTGGACGAAGGTGCCGCACCGCGCGACCCGCGATCTCGACTTGCTGGGCCAAGGTGACGCCGAGTTGCCCCGCCTGGTCACCATCTTCCGCGACATCGTCCTCACGAACGTCGACCCAGACGGCGTGTCGTTCGACGCCGCCACGGTGCAAGCGACACGCATCCGCGAAGACCAGATCTACCAAGGTGTCCGCGTCACCATGAACGCGACCCTTGCCACCGCCAGGATCGACGTCCAAGTCGACGTTGGATTCGGCGATGCCGTGCACCCGGGCCCGATGGAAGTGCAATACCCCTCCTTGCTCGGGATGCCGACGCCGAAGCTGCGCGCCTACCCACGCGAGACGGTCGTCGCCGAGAAGTTCCAGGCGATGGTCTCGCTCGGCGAACTGAACAGCCGGATGAAGGACTTCTACGACCTGCGGGTGCTGGCCGCGCAGTTCCCCTTCGATGGCGACTCGCTCGGCGGCGCGCTCCGCGCCACTTTCTTGCGGCGTTCAACGGACTTGCCGGAGACCGAGCCGATCGCACTGCGCGACGAGTTCGCGGAGCGCAAGGAGAAGCAGGTGCAGTGGAGCGCGTTCCTCCGCCGCAGCCGACTGCTCGAGCCGCAGGTTCCCCTGGTCGAGGTCGTGCGAGGTCTTCGGACCTTCTTGTGGCCGCTGGTCTGCGGTCTCCGCGGGGCGAGTGCAATGCCGAAGCTCTGGCCTGCTGGCGGGCCGTGGTCGTAGGGCCGATCCCGCAGCACGCACTCCCGCCACCAACCTTCGTCGCCCGCGAAACCGGTAGCTTGGCTCGTGGCCGAACCGCGTCTGTCGGTGGCAATCTGAAACGGACCCATCCGGCAGCCGAAATCTGACCCACCCC
>ERZ1066117.149-NODE-149-length-70749-cov-37.339562_pt1 | contig 70749 bp, 48 predicted proteins | sample MGYA00382764_ERZ1066117 | MGnify/ENA primary metagenome ERZ1066117 (study PRJEB33369, sample SAMEA5778347) | biofilm metagenome | biome: Industrial cooling water; feature: Water cooling tower basin; material: Biofilm | place: United Arab Emirates | collected...
GGCGAAGGGCGCGGGCGCGGGCGGGTGCTCCGTGCGGGCGGCGGCGACGGGGCGGCCTGGCCCGGAGGACAGGCGACGGGCGCGGGCCGGGGTGGGCGCGGGCCGGGCGGTCGCGCGCGGGAGGGACATGTCCGGAGGGGCAGGAGACGGCGATCCTTGCTGGAAGGACATGTCTGGAGAGGCAGGCGAGGCGGCGGCCGGGGCGCGGTCGGTCGCGCCGGGCGGGGCGGCCAGCGGGGGGTGAACGAGGGGGCCGCGGTCGACCGGAGCGGCGAGGGTCGCGGCGGCGCGGGTGCCCGCGGCCGCGAGGGTCGCAGGGCGGCGGACGGCGGGCGGGGCGGCGCGGGGCGGCGCGTCGAACGGGGCGCCGGGCGGTGCAGGGGCGTCGAGCGGCGCGGGGGCGCGGGGCGGTTCGGCGGCGTCGGTCCGCGCCGGGGCGGCGGCGGGGTGGACGAGCGGCGGATCGACCGTCGGGCGCGGCGCGGGCTCGACGCGGGGGAGGGCGGCGGGATCGAGCATGCCGGAAGGGTCAGGTCCCATGAGACCTGTCGTGGAGGTCATGTCGGAGAGGGCAGGGGCGCGGCCGGCCGCGGGCGGCGCGGCGGGGGGCGAGGCGGATGAACCCGGGGACAGGTCGATCGGGGCAGGTGATGGTGCGAGGCGGTCGCGGCGGAAGGCGGCGACGACCCGCGGGACGTCGGCGGCGGACAGGCGCGGGCGCTCGCGCGGCGGGTCGGCGTCGGCCGGGGCGAGGTCGGTCGGGCGCGTCGACGGCTGCGATCCGGGGGTCGTCGTCAGGGGCGGCTCGCCGCGCGGGGCGGCGGTGGGCGCCTCGAACGGCAGGGAGGCGGCGGTCGCCGGGCGCGAGGCGGCGGGCGCCGGGGCTGCGTCGGGGTGTGGGAGGGCGGACGGCGCGGGGGGCGTGCGCTCGGCGGCGGCGGCGAGCGGGCGCAGGCGGGCGAGCGCGGGCGGCGGGCTGTCCGGAGGGACAGGCACGATCGTCGCCTGGACCTGCACGAGCGTGGTCGTCGTCGTCGCGGGCGGCGACAGCGGGCGGGCGTGGACGAGCGGGAGGGCGGGCGCGTCGTCGTCGCCGTCGGCGCTCCACTGCGCGTTCCAGGCGGCGAGCAGCGGCAGGCGGCGCTCGGGCCAGGCGGCGCGGTCGAACAGGCCGCCGAGCCAGCCGGCCTCGACGTCGCGGGCGAGCGCGGCCGGGCGCAGCAGCGAGCGCACGAGCGCGGGGCGCAGGCCGGCCTGCCACGCGGCGTCGGTCACGGGCTCTCCTTGCCGGTGGCGAAGCGGGCGATCCCGCGGGCGTAGCCGACGACCTTGATCCAGTCGGGCTTCTCGAGGCCCTGGTGGGCGAGCTCGAGGCGCTCGACCGCGAGCTCGCCGGAGGTCGCGTTGAGCGACGGGCCGGACCAGTGCACCGGCAGGGCGCCGCGGAAGTTCCACATCGTGATCGGGAGCTGCTTGCGGTCGAGCAGGACGATCGTGCCGCTCTTGCGCTTGATGACGCCGCGGGCGGTCGCCTCGAACCAGTTCCACAGCGTGTCGATCTCGACGAGGCCGCGGGTGAGCACGAGGTTGTCCCAGGTCGTGCCGCCGAGCTGCTGGCGCGGCGCGCCGAGGCTGCCGCCGTCGCGCACGTTCTCGACCTCGATCCGACCGCCGAGCCCCTCGACCTGGGAGAACCCGCCGGTCAGGAGGCCGTCGATCTCGATCAGGTAGTTGAAGCCGAAGTAGGGGTCGAGGCGCCGGCCGAGGGCCGCGCCGCCGAAGGCGAAGATGGCGTTGAGTCCGAACATGCGTGTCACCCCTCGGGGGCGCTCCTGGCCTGGTTGATCGCCGCGACCTGCTCGACCCACCGCCGCCGCTCGCCGTGGTCGAGCCGCATCACCTGCTCGTAAGGCCAGTGCAGGTACATCGACAGGTAGGCTACCTCCTCGTGCAGGCGGTCCGCGGGGTAGCCGGTCATTTTCCCGGGTCGGGGCCCTCCACCTCGAAGTCGCCGGCGCAGTGCGGGCAGGTGACGAGCATCCGCTCGCGCCCGCTGCGGTTGAGGCGGACGTACATGTCCTGGAGGTGCGCCAGGTCGGACGCGAACAGGCCCTCGATCACCTTGGGGTTGATGTACTCGAGCGTGCCGAGGCGCGTGATCACCCGCGAGAGCAGGATGACGACGATGTAGCCGGGGTTCTGGACGACGCGCGGGTCCTTGAGCGGGGCGATCTCGTCGAACGCGGTGGCGAGCCGCATCGCGCCGGCGCGGTGGCGCCGGCCCTCGCCGTCGAGGAAGCCGTAGGGCAGCTCGAACGGGAACTCGGGCGCGACCTCGTGCGCGGCGTCTACCACTTCTGCACCTCGATGCCCTCGTGGACGAGCTCGAGCGCCTCGATCGCGGCCTCGCTGCCGCCGGCGTCGAGGCTCGGGCCGGTCCACTTGGTCGGCCAGGCGTTCTTGACGTTCCAGCGGACCTTCTCGGCGCCGGTCTCGTCGCGGAGGATGATCGAGATCGTGTGGCGCTCGATGTTGCCGGACGCGGCCTTGTGGTGCCAGTCCCACAGCGCGCGGTCGTCCGCGAGGCCGCGCTTCAAGGTGATCGTGCTCGCCTTGCGCTGGCCGGGCAGCTTGCGGGCGATGTTGCCGGGGTCGGTGCCCTCGCGGTAGTCGAACGAGTCGACCGAGGACTCGATGCCCGAGCAGTCCTTGAAGCCGGCCCGGGTCAGGCCGTCGAGCTCGACCATGAAGTTGTAATTGCCGTATGGATCTCTGCGCTTGGCCATCGTCCTTGTCTCCCCTGCGGCGCGCCGGGCTCACCCGGGCGCTGCGTCTGAAAGGCTGGCGCCCTCGCCGCGCTGGATCAGGCGGAGGGCGATGAACTCCTGCGGAACGAGCGGCGCGACGCCGATCTCGGCGACGAGCGCGCCGGCGGCCCGGACCTCGGGCGGGTTGGTCTCGGCGTCGCACTTGACGTAATAGGCCTCGGCGGGGATCCGCCCCTGGAGCGCGCCGGCGGCGTGGAGGCGCTCGCAGTAGCCGGCGACCTCGCGGGCGAGGCGGTTCCACACCAGCGGGGCGCTCGGCTCGAACGCGAAGTCGGCGAGCCGGAGCTCGAGCCAGCGCGCGATCGTCTGCAGCGTGCGGCGGACGCTGAGGGCCCGCCACTGCGGCTCGTCGCTGAGGGTGCGCGCGCCCCAGATCCGCAGGCCGCGGCCGCGGAAGGCGCGGATGCAATTGACCCCGGCGGCGTCGAGCTCGAGCTGGGCGGCGTCGTCGATCGCGTCGCCGAGGTCGCACACGCCGGCGAGCTCGACGCCGGCCGGGGCGCGCTGGACCCCCTCGCGGCCGTCGAGGGCGCTGATCGTGCCGGCGAGGTGGCCCGAGGGCGGGATAAAGCCGCGGTCGCCCGCGGCGCGGACGTGCGGGAAGTAGAGCGCGGCGTCGCGCAGCAGCGCGGGGTCGGTCCGCGCGAGCGCGGCGCGCAGCGCCTTCGCGTGGGCGAGCGCGGCGGCGCGGCCCGGCGGGGCGTCGAGCACGGCGAAGCAGCGGCGGGCGCCGCCGGTGCGGCGGACGAGCTCGACCTGGGCGGCGACGAGGGCGTCGCCGGGGGCGGCGAGCAGGTCGGGGGCGCAGACGAGGTCGACGTCGGTCTGGTCGTCGAGCGACGCGAGCGCGGCGAGCAGGCCGGCGGGGCCGCGGGCGCGCGGCGCGGTCAGGACGACGCAGCGGCGGCCGCCGGCGGCGAAGAAGCCGCGGACGGCGGGCGCGAGCTGGCCGTCGTCGGGCGCGCCGCGGACGCGGGCGACGAATTGCGGCCAGCGGGTCAGCGCGAGCGGCGGGCCGGCCTCGGCGGCGTAGCCGAGGAACGCGGGCACGCCTGTCCGGAAGAGCAGGTCTTCGCCCTCCCGCAGGACCTCCCGGTGGACGCCCGGGACCCGCTGTGTCCGCTGATCCATCGCCGTCACTTCGCGGCCTGCGAGCGCTGGCTGAGCCGGAAGATCACGAACTCCGCCGGCCGGACGACCGCGACGCCGATCTCGGTGACGACCTGCCCGAGGTCGCGGGTCGCGGGCGGGTTGGTCTCCTCGTCGCACTTGACGTAGAAGGCCTGGTCGGGGGTCGTGCCGAACAGCGCGCCGGAGCTCCAGACGTTGCCGAGGAAGGCGCCGACGTTGCGGACGATCTTGGCCCACAGGTCGCTGGTGTTGGGCTCGAACACGGCCCACTGCAGGCCCTCGTCGATCGATTCGCGGAGGAAGCAGAACAGCCGGCGGATGTTGATGTACGTGAACTCGTCGTTCGGCTTGAGCGTCCGCGCGCCCCAGACCTTGATCGTGGTGCCGAACAGGCGCAGCGCGTTGACGCCGCGCGGGTTGAGCTCGTCCTGGATCGGCTTGCCGATCCGGTACTTGAGGCCGAGGGCGCCGCGCAGGACCTCGTTGGCCGGGGCCTTGTGGACGCCGCGGGTCGCGTCGACGCGGCCGTACATGCCGGCGATGTGGCCGCTCGGCGGGGCGTAGTCGCCGCTGCCGCTGACGTCGATCCACGGGAAGTAGAGCGCGCCGTAGCTGCTCTCGCGCAGGTCATTGATCGCGGCGGCGGTCAGCGCGGGGACCTCCTCGGCGGCGTCGAGGATGGCGAAGCGGTCCTGCAGGCGCTCGCAGTGGTCGAGCAGCTTCTCGCGGATCGCCTTCAGGCGGGCGGCGTCGATCCCGGGCGGCGGCTTGATCGGGGCGGCGACGAGGGCGATCTCGTCGACGGTCTCGAGCGCGGCGAGGGCGTCGTCGATCGGGTCCCTGGCGTCGGCCGGCGCGAGCGAGTTCACGCGCACGACCCACGCGCGGGTGCCACCATTGAGGAAGAAGCCGCGGACGGCGTGGCCGAGCGCGCTGCCGGCGTCGACGCGGCCGGAGACCTCGCCGAAGGCGTGGGTGAACTCGGTGAAGTTGGTGACGAGCCGCGGCGCGCCGGCCGGCGCCAGCTCGTACGCGGCTCCGTCGGGCCGGGTCGGCATCGCGGCGTCGTCGGGGACGAGGCCGATGAACCCGGCGGTGCTGGTGCCGACGCCGGCGATCGGCGCGGTCCCGGACGGGACCTCCTCGACGTAGACGCCTGGGGACATGTACTGGGGCACAGTGTTCGCTCCTCTCTCGCCGCTCACGGCTTGCGCACGATGTCGACGCGCGCCTCGGTGACCGCCGCCGTAGACACCTCGGGGTCGCTGACCGGCAGCGCGAAGATCAGCGAGTAATTGAAGAAGGGCCGCGGCTTGCCGCCGAGGGCCTGCCAGAATTCGCCGGGGCTGCCGAGGCGGCCGCCCTCGAGCGCGCGGACGTGGATCGGGTAATTGCGGCGCGCGAATTCGCCGGTGACCGCGATCGGCGGCAGGATCCGGTATCGCAGCAGCACGCGCATCGCCTCGCCGAGCAGGTGGAGCTCGTCGTCCTCGGGCGACGGCACGCCCTCGCGCGCCCACGCGGTGACGACGTAATGGCAGGCGATCCGATAGGGGTCGGGGGTGCGCAGGAATTGATTCGCGCCCTGGGGCTCCCAACCCCCGCCGCTGTGCCGCAGCTCGGCGTTGTTGACGATGTCGTAGAGGAACAGGTTGAGCGCGGGGAGCGGCACCGACGCCGGCGGGAAGTCCTCGCCGGGCGTGGCGAACGAGATGCCGATCTGCCCGCGGATGTCCTCCGGCAGCTCCGCGCGCAGCAATGCGGTCAAGCCACGATGCAGATCCTGCAACACGCCAGGGCGAGCAGGCTCGCACGCCGAATAGGTGGCGTCAATCGATCATTTCGCGCGGAGCGGCGGCGGGAAATCGCGCTGTGCATATTCGTGACCGATCCGGTGATCAGGGGCTCCACGACCGGCGGTGCGTGCACGGGAGCGCGCCGCCGCCGTCCTCGACGAGCCGCGCGGGGCTCCGCTCGAGCCGCTCGCGGGCGCGAGCGAGGAGGTCCTGATCACCGCCGCGGGCGCGGACCTCGAGGCGGCCGGCGAGGCCGATCGAGATCTCGAGGTCGACCGTGGTGCCCTCGGTGTGGCCGTCACGGAGCGCGTTGGCGAAGAACGCCTCGAGCTTGCCCGGGCAGGGGCCGGCGGTGCGCCTGCGGCGATCCCTGTGCGTCGGGGCCGGCGCGTCGTCGTCCGCGGGTTCGCGGGGCGGCGACGTCCGGGTCGGAGGATCGGACGTCGACGCGGGCGGGGTGGTGACGGGCGGGGTGGTGACCGTTGCGGGCGGGCTCGCGTCGGCGGGCGGGGTGGTGACGGGCGGGGTGGTGACCGTCGCGGGCGGGCTCGCGTCGGCGGGCGGGGTGGTGACGGGCGGGGTGGCGACCGTCGCGGGCGGGCTCGCGTCGGCGGGCGGGGTGGTGACGGGCGGGGTGGCGACCGTCGCGGGCGGGCTCGCGTCGGCGGGCGGGGCCGCGTCGGTGAAGAGGTCGGAGAAGGCGAGGGTGCCCCCAATGAGCGCGAGGCCGGACAGCCCGAGCGCGAACGGGAGCCACCGGCGCGCCGGCGTGAGCGGTGATTCGTGGGGTCGCTGCGCCTCGGCGGATCGGGGCTCGGCGACCGCGGGGGCGCTCGCGGGCGCGAGGCGCAGCGGGTGGGTGCGGAGGCCGTCGGCCTCGCGGCTGTAGAGCTGGACGCTCGCCCAGTCGAGCTGGCTCGGGTCGCGGAGCAGGGCGTCGCGGGCGGCCACGAAGGCGCGCTCGAGCGGGGCGTCGTCGCGGACGAGCGCGCGGTAGAACGAGCCGGCGAAGCGGGCCGAGCCGGCGGCGCTCAGCGGGTAGCGCGAGGCGATCATGACCTGCAGGCCGGCGCGGTGGATCATCTGCGCGACGCTGCCGAGCTGGTTGCCGAGCTCGCCGGCGTTGCCGCTGTCGCAGGCGGCGAGGACGACCATGCGGACCATGCCGGCGTGGGCGGCGAGCAGCTGCTGCATGCGCCCGGCGTCGACGGCGACCGGGGTGCCGGGGGCGGACGCGTCGTCGAGCGCGAGGCCGTAGGTGCCGCCGAGCTCGGCGCCGTGGCACAGCAGGTGCAGCGCGTCGATCGGCGGGCCGTGGCTGGCGGCGTGGTCGAGGGCCTCGTCGATCGCGGCGAAGCTGGCGTGGGCGAGGACGTCGCGCGCCGGGTCGAAGGCGCCGGGGCGGCCGGCGAACGCGGCCTCGAGCGCGGCGAGGTGCTCGGCCGCCGGGACCGCGCCGCCGGCGGCGGACCAGGCGAACAGGACGCGGCCGCGGCGGGCGGGCGGCTCGACGCGGTCGGGGAAGCTCGGCGCCTCGGGCCATTCGTACCTGACCAGAAGGCCAGGCACACCGCCGAGCAGCTGGCCGGTCGACTTGAGGGCGACGAACTCCCACGGGAGCGCGTAGAGCTCGGCGGCGGCGGAGCGGATCGTGACGACGATCGCGGCGCCGTCGCGGGCGGCGCGGACGATCGCGTCCTCGTGGCGGGCCCAGCCGGCGGCGGCGAGGAAGCCGCGCAGGGTCTCGCCGATCCGGTGGATCGTGTCGGGGGAGCGGCCGGGGTCGCGGGCCTCGCGGAGGTCGTCGAGCAGCTCGGGCGTCCACGGGAATTCGGCGCTCTCGAAGCCGCCGCCGGCGGTGCGCAGGAGGTAGACCTGCGGCGCGAAGCGGAAGGCGTGCGGCTGGCCGGCGTGCTCCGCCCGGGTGAACTCGAGGACGAGGCTGTACGGGTCGGGAGGTCGTGTCATGGGCCCTCGCCAGGGGTTGATGATAGGACCGAAAGGGCAGGTCGGCGGGCTCGCGCGCAGCGGCGCCCGCGGCCGGCGATTGCGAGGAGTCGGCGGGATCGCGCGATCCGAGGTGCGAGCATACGCCGTCCGGGGCCACGCGAGGCGAGCGCGGATCGGGCGAAAATAGCCGGCGCGCCGCCGAGAGGGGCGTGATAGTCTGCGCAGCGGTAGCGATGTCGCGCTGGTGGTGCGTGCTGGCGTTGCTGGTCGGGTGGCTCGCGCTGCCGATCGGCGCGCGGGCGGACGAGGGCCGGTGCGCGGCGGCGTGGTCGCTGCCCGGGGTCGGGTCGGCCGATCAGGCGCGGCTGCACGAGCTCTGCGAGGAGCGCGGTCGGCCCGGGCCGGGGCTGTTGCCGGTGCTGTCCGCGGTGGCGACGCGCGGGACGTGGGACTCGGCGGCGCTCGGGCGGCTCCTGGCCGGCGCCGCGCCGCACCTCGACCTCGGGGCGAGCAAGGAGCACGCGGCGCAGGAGCAGCGGCTGCGGGCGCTGCGGCGCGCGCTGCAGGCGGGGCTGGTCGCCCGCCGCGCGGGGCCGAGCGCGCGGGGCGACGGGCGCTGCGGGTGGGTCCGCGAGGCGCTCGACGCGTACGCCGGCGATCTGGCGGCGCGCGAGGTGCCGGTGCCGCCGATCGCCGGGTGGGCGCTCGCCGGAGAGCGCTGCCTGTCGCTCGATCCGGAGGCGCTCGGCGAGGTGCACTTCCTGACGATCGCGGCCGACGCGGTGTCGTCGCTGACGGTGACGGCGGCGACGACGGACCGGCTGGTGGTGCAGTGGCTCGGCGCGGACGAGGCGATCACGCACGCGGGGCGGCGGCTGTTCGTCGTCGCCGTGCCGCGCGGGTCGGTGGCGACGGTCGAGGCGCGCCAGCGCGACGCGATGGCGGCGGCGTGGCACGGGTTCGTCGCCGCGGATCTGACGATCTGGGACGCGCCGCCGGGGGCGAGCTGCCTGCGGATCTCGATCGACCTCGACGCCGACACGACGCTGCTGCTCGACGGGCAGCCGCTGACGCGCGGGCGCTCGCTGGCGCACCGGACGGTCGGGGTGCTCGGCGAGCGGCACGAGCTGGTCGCGCTGCGCTGCGCGGCGGACGAGCGCGGGCGGGAGCGCTGCGCGACGGTGTTCCGCGAGGCGCTCGAGTCGTCGCGCGCGCCGGCGCGGAACCTGTGCCAGGACGTCGCGATCGACCTGCACGCGCGGCAGAGCGTGGCGGTGCTCGGGGCCGAGGCGGCGCCCGGCTGCGATCAGGGGCTGGCGTTCCAGGTCGAGGCGCGGGCGGCGGAGGTGCTGAAGGCGGCAGAGGCGTCGACGGGCCGGGTGTTCCGCGATCTGAAGGCGGTCGCGTCGGCGACGGAGGCGCTCGGGTCGCTGCGCGCGAGCCTCAACCCGTCGGCCGGGCAGGCGCTCGGGGCCCGCACGGGCAGCGACACGTACGACCAGCTCGGCAGCGTCGCCAAGGAGGCGTGGCGGCAGGGGATCGACGCGCTGCTGAGCTTCGAGCTGCGCTGCGAGGGCGGGGCGTACCGGGTGGTCGGCAGCAAGCTGGCGGTCGGCGAGCTGCTCCGGCGCCAGCGCGGCGAGGTCGGCGGGATCGATCTGCAGGAGATGCTCGCCGTCGAGTCCGTGGGGTTGCGCCAGGCGGCGCTGCTCGGACCGGCGGTCGCCAGCGTGATCGATCGACTGTTCGGCCGCGACTACCTGCGGATCTTCGGCGGCGGGGCGACGCTGCCGTACCGCCGACAGGCGGCGCTGGTGATCGAGCAATTCAGGGCGGGGCGGGCGGCCGACGGGGGGCTGCCGGCGGCGCCGGTGGTCGAGGCGCTGCACGTCGCCGACGAGGACCGGCCGCCGCCGCCGATCTGCGGGCAGCTCGCGCGCGTGGACGGCAGCTCGCAGCCGCGGATGGCGGCCGTGCAGGCGCTGCTGGCCGGACGGCCGCGGCGGGGCGGGGCGCGGGTGACGATCGCCCGCGCGGACGGCGGGACCGACGAGGCCGACGATCGCTCGACGTCGTACGTCGCCAAGGTGCGGGCGTCGTGGCCCGGGACCTATCTCGTCGCGGTGCGCTGGCCCGGCGAGGCCGCGCCGGCCGACGCGGTGTGCGTGCGCTTCGAGGTGCGGGCCGGCGAGGCGTGGGGGAGCGTCGGCTTCGCCACCGGCTTGACGACGCGGGCCGGGATCGCCGCGTATCAATGGGTCCACGTGCGGTTGATGCTCGGCCGCACGTGGTACCTGCCGCGGCCGTGGATCGGCTTCGGGATCTCCGGCGGCTACTCGTTCGGGCGCTTCTACCACGCCGACGGGCTGCCGACGTGGCAGGACGTCGCGACCTCGCCGGCGGGCAGCGGCGCGCCGTTCCGCTGGCAGCGCCACGCGGTCGTGCTCGGGCCGGTGATCGAGCTGCGCACGCGCAGGGCGACGTGGCCGGTCGAGCTGCGCGCGCGGGCGATGCTGGCCGGCGGCGTGGCGTGGGTCGACGTGTCGGATCTGCCGCCCCAGTTCGTCACGTTCGTGACCGCGGACCCGTTCAACACGCCGAACACCCGGCTGACGCCGAACCTCGACGCGACGCTCGATCTCGGCGTCAGCTACTCGATCGGGCGGGTGTCGATCGGACACACGCTGTTGTTCGGGGCGATCGCGTTCAACGAGCTGGCGAGCCAGCGGAACGCGGCGACGGCGTTGAACAGCGGCGGGCTGCTGCTCGGGCTCAACCTGACGATCGGAGGGGCGCTGTGAGGCGGACGCTCGCGGCGCTGGCGATCGGGGCGGCGGCGGCGTGCCCCGGGTTCGGCGAGGGCGACGTCGCGGGGTGCGAGGCGCTGTGCGCGACGGCGGCCGGGTGCGGGTTCTTGCCGTCGGCGCTCGGGTGGAGCGAGGACGGCGATCCGGCGGCGGCCGAGCAGAGCTGCGTGCAGCGCTGCGACCGCGCGCGCAGCGACGACGCGACGGCCGCGGCGATCGTCGGCTGCCTGACCGGGGCCGAGCCGGGCGCGGGCGCGGCGTGGTGCGGCGACGCGGCGAGCGAGTCGTACGCGGCGTGGTCGGTGTGCGGGGTGATCCAGGCGTGCTTCGATCGCGCGTTCCCGGACGGCCACGAGCTCGGGGGCGAGGCGGCGCTGACGGTCCGCCTGCTGACGTTCTCCGACTACCTCCGGCACTACGCGCAGGTCGAGGACGAGACGGACGTCGCCGAGGTCGCCGCGCTGTACCGCGAGCGCTCGGAGGAGGCGCCGCCCGCGAGCTGCACGGCGGCGCTGTGCAGCGAGGAGCGCTGCCCCCGGTGCTTCGACGACGAGTGCTCGGCCGCGGAGACGGTCGCGTGCGATCCGCGGATGTGCCGGGTCGGGGCGCTGTCGATCGCGCAGACGTGCAAGTCGCTCGGCACGCGCCAGATCTCGCTGGTCGTGCGCGAGCGCGGGCGGACGCCGGCGGTCCAGTCCGTGCAGGACGAGGAGGCGGGGATCAACCAGGGCTGCGGCACGTCGATCTTCGCGCTCGACCGCGAGACGTTCCAGCTGCGCCCCGGCCCGATCGAGGTGGTCGCGCGCGTGCGCAGCGAGGCGACGGTGGCGACGCTGAAGCAGCTGGGGGCGCCGGCGCCGGCGGGCGCGAGCGACACGGACGTCGCGTCGTTCTGCTTCGAGTTCGTCGGGCCGCCGGTGATCGCCCGGGCCGGCGGCAACGAGGCGCTGGTGCCGATCGGCGCGCTCGACGAGCTGCTCGCGCTGAAGGCCGAGCTCGCGGCGGCCGGCGCGTCGCTGTCGTTCTGCCCGTGACGGGGCGGGGCGTCCGGTGTTGTAGTGGAGGGAGGGGGAGCGCGATGACCGAGCCGAAGTTGCCGTCCGAGACGTTGATCCTGCTGGTCCACGATCGAGATCGGAGGCCGGTGATCCCCGAGCCGCGGTCCTCCGAGGCGGCGGCGCGCCAGCAGGTCGGCGCCGATCGGCCGAGCCGCGGGTACCTGTGGGACGAGCGCGCCGGGGCCGACGAGCTGCCGCGCCAGCGCTGGGGGGTGATCGCGCCGGAGGGCGCGGCCGGTGATCGCCTGCTCGCGGCGATCGCCCCGCTGATCGCGCGCCGGCGCGAGCAGTGCGGGGGCGAGCCGATCGCGCCGCTGCGCGTGCCGCCGGACATGGACGCGGCGGCGGCGATGAAGTGGTACAAGCGGTACTTCGAGCCGGGGTCGGTGTTCCGCGACAAGATCCCGCGCTACGTGCTGATCCTCGGCGACCTCGATCAGGTCTCGCTCGAGCTGCAGCAGGTCGTCGGCGCGACCGCGTTCGTCGGTCGCCTGGCCTTCGAGTCCGCCGACGAGTACGCCGCGTACGCCGCGAAGGTGCTGCGCGCGGAGGACGGGCCGGCGGCGACGCGGCCGCCGCGGGCGCTGCTGCACGCGGTCGAGGACGGCACCACCGCGACCGAGTCCGGCCGGCGCGTGCTGTGCGAGCCGGGGGCGGAGCTGCTGCGCGGGGCGGGGGTCGAGGTCGGCGACCTCGCGCGCGAGGCGACGCCGGAGGAGCTCCGCCGCGCCGCCCGCGGCGAGACGGGCGGCGTGCTGTTCACCGTCAGCCACGGGATCGGGGCGCCGCGGGGCGGGTGGAGCTCGCCCGCCGAGCAGCGCCGGCGCCAGGGCGCGATGAGCCTCGGCGAGCGCGGCGACCTCGCCGGCGACGCGCTGCGCGGCGGGGCGTTCGTCCCCGGCGGCCTGTGGTTCATGTTCGCGTGCTTCAGCGCCGGCACGCCGGCGACCAGCGCGTATACGCCGTGGCTCGAGCTGCTGGCGGCGCACGCTCCGGGGCGGATCGACCCGCGCGTCGCGCTGGCGAGCCTGCCGCCGGCCGGGTCGCCGCCGTTCGTCGCCGCGCTGCCGAAGGCCGCGCTCGCCAGCACGGACGGGCCGCTCGCGTTCATCGGCCACGTCGACCTCGCCTGGACGTACGCGTTCCGCGAGACGCACGAGGGGGTCTCGCGGGCGCACCCGGCCCGCTTCATGGCGGTGCTGCGGGCGGCCCGCGACGGCGCGCGCGTCGGCGTGGCGTTCCGCGAGCTGTACCGCTACTTCGAGCAGACGAACACCGAGCTGTCGACGCTCGACACGAGCCGCCTCGACGCGGCCGCGGCCCAGCGCCGCGGCGCGCTGTGGATGCTGCGCCAGGACCTCGCCGGTTATGTGCTGCTCGGCGACCCTGCGGTCCGCCTCGCGGGCCTCGGCGACGCCGCGCCGCGCCCCGCGAGCGCGCCTGCGGCGACGACGACGGCGACGCCGCAGGCGCGCGTCGATCCGCGCGCGTTCATCCCGTTCGCCTCGACCGCGCCGGCGCGCGCGCGGATCGATCCGGCGGCCGTCGAACGCGCGGCCGCGCGGGTGATCCTCGGCGAGGACGCGAGCGCCGTCGCGGCGCAGCTCGGGCTCGACGCGAAGGAGCTCGCGCGGGCGATCGAGGCCTATCGCAAGGCCGGCCGGCGCGCGATCGACGGGTGACGTCGCGCGGCGATCGCGAGCGTGAGGGTCGCCCGCTGCGGCGCGCGGCCCCCACCTCGCGCGTTCGAACACGCCGACCATGTCCGAACGCTGCCGGCCCCGGTACCATGCGAATCGTGGCAGCGCCGATCGGGCGCTCGTGGGAGGGGGGATCGATGTCGTCCAGCGCAGGTCGAGTGCGTGAGTCTGCGTCGAGGAGCAGCACGGAGGCGGCGCCGACCCGGCAGGCGCACGTCGAGACGTCGGCGGACGGGCTCGCGTCGGCGCTGCAGCGGACGAGCGCGGCCCGCCACGCCGGTGCGGGGGCCCGACCCGACGACGCGATGGCGCTGCAGCGGTCGATCGGCAACGCCGCGACGGCGCGGCGGATCGCGGCGCGGCCGCAGGGGGCCGCGGAGGTGCACACGATCGCGGCGGAGGGCCTGCAGGGCAGCCCGTCGCGCCTGCCGCACCTCGAGGCGATCCAGCGATCGTTCGGCGCCCACAGCGTCGCGCACGTGCAGGCCTTCACGGGCGCGCGCGCGGCGGCGGCGAGCCGGGCGATCGGGGCCGAGGCGTACGCTCGCGGCGCGCAGGTCGCGTTCGCCGGCCCGCCGAGCCTGCGCCTCGCGGCCCACGAGGCGGCCCACGTCGTCCAGCAGCACGCGGGGGTGCGGCTCAAGGACGGCGTCGGTCGCAGCGGCGACGCGTACGAGCGGCACGCGGACGAGGTCGCCGATCGGGTGGTCCGCGGGCTGTCGGCGGAGTCGCTGCTGTCCGCGTTCGCGCCGCCGACGCGGGCGCCCGCCGCGGTGGCGCCGGCGATCCAGGGCGCGTGGATCTCGCGGGCCCTGGTCGGCAAGGACCGGCAGGTCCATCGCTTCTGGAAGCAGACCGACCAGGAAGAGGTCGTCCTGGCGGACGGGTGGTACCGGCGCGAGGATCCGAAGGGCACGTGGGAGAAGGCCAACCTCGAGCCCGTCGAGGCGGACGGGGTGAACGAGCTGGCGACCGAGGCGAACCTGCTCCCCGGGCCGATCGAGGCGCACAAGCGCCGCTACGACCGCAACAACCTCGTCGCCGACCCGCTCAACAAGTCCGACGAGCTGAAGATCGAGATAGCGAGCAAGGAGAAGTCCAAGCTGCCGCCGGAGCTCGCGGAGAAGGTCCGCCGGCACGGCGGGCCGCTGCGGGCCCCGCAGAAGGTGTACCGCTGGGGCGAGTACAAGTACGAGAAGAACTACGTCAAGAACAACGGCTTCCGGCTCGGCCACGTCAACTTCGGCTCGACGACGTACGGCGACGGGATGTACGTCGCGACGACGCCGTGGGGGAGCGCGGGGTACGCGACGGACAAGGACGGGTCGATCATCGAGGTCACGATCCCGGCCGGGACGTTCTTCCTCGACGCGTGTCAGGGGCAGACCTTCAGCGCCGCGGAGCAGAAGACGCTGTGGAAGAACCCGCGGTTCCCCCAGTTCCTCATGGTCTCCGCGGTGTCCGGGTGGGCGACGATCAAGGACGACGCGCTCGATCTGAAGATCGAGTTCTACCGTCCGAGTCGGGACGAGTTCGCCAGGGTCGCGCCGCACCTGCAGCGGATGGCCGACGTGAGGGGCTACACGGCGCTGCAGATCATCAACCGACAGCTCGGCGAGCCGATCCACGTCCCGCCCGCGGACCAGATGCTGGCGATGTTCATCAACCAGCCGGAGCTGAAGCGGCAGAAGGTCCAGGCGTACATCGCGAAGCTCCAGCAGTTCGAGTTCGTGCCGTTCCTGCTCTCGAAGGGCAAGCTCGACTTCACCGACGCGGTCGACGAGTTCCTCGGGTCGTTCGACTACGTCACCGACCGCTATCGGCGGCACTTCGGCTACATCGAGCCGACGCTGCGGATGTGGGCGGCGGAGCCGTTCTCGCTGTCGTCCGCGGACTTCGACGCCGTCGTCTCCAATCCGTTCAAGGCGGCGCTCGAGGCGTACAAGAAGGAGCGCGCTCAGAAGAAGGCGGAGGCCTGGTACAAGGGCTGGGGGATCCGCTACTCGGACAGCGACAAGTTCAACAAGCTGAGCCAGTTCCAGATGCGCCTCCTCCACTTCCGCAGCTTCCTCGACACCGTCCACAGCGAGCACTCCGACCTCGCGGAGGCCGACCGGGACTCGCACCACGCGATCAAAGTCGGGCGGCACGCCGGCATCGTGCCGCGCGACCCGGACAGGGCGACGCGCAAGACGGCGATCACCGAGACGATGCTGCGCGGGGTGCCGAAGGTGGCGACGAGGAAGACGCCGACGGCGATCGTGACGATGGGGCTGCCGGGGTCGGGCAAGTCCTCGGTGCTCGCCCGGGTCGCGCCCGACCTCGACAGCTACGTCGTCGCCGACCCGGACGACGCGAAGGAGGGGCTGCCGGCGTACCAGGCCGGGCTCCAGGCCAAGGATCCGTCGATCGCGGACAAGGTGCACGACGAGAGCAAGGACATCGTCAACCACGTCGTCGAGCAGACGAGGGTGTCCCGGCGCAACCTGATCTACGACACGACCGGCACCGGCGTGCAGGAGAGCATGCTGAGGGACCTGAAGGCCGCCGGCTACCGGGTGAAGCTGGTGTACGTGCACGTCCCGTTCGCGACGGCCAAGCAGCGGGTGGCGAGCCGCGCCCAGCAGACCGGGCGGGCGATCCCGGGCCACGTGATGAGCAACATCCAGGGCATGCTGCCGCTCAGCCTGCAGCGGCTGGCCCCGCTCGCCGACGAGGTGCTGCTCTTCGACAACAGCGGGCAAGCGCCCCGGCTGGCGTGGACCGGCTCCGGGAGCTCGGCGACCCCGCAGACGCTGAGGGCGCAGCTCGGGTCGCTCGCCAAGTAGGCCCGGCAGGTCCGCGTGGGGGCGACCGCGCTCAGGGGCGCGCAGAACGGGCGGCAGCGCCGGGAGGGACGCGCGGCCCGTCGTTTACCTGCCGAGGTAATTGTGCGCGCCCCCAGGCGTCCCTATCCTCGCGTTCGACCCGCGTCCTCGGATCGGCGATCGACATGACCGTACTCCAGCTCCTCCCCATCCTGTTCTTCCTGGGCACCGTCGCGGCGATCATGGTGACCGCCACCGCGTCGACCCTCTCGGGCGCGCGGGCCTGGAAGATCGCCGCCGCCGTCGCCGTGTTCTTCATCGGCTTCACCGCGCTGCAGCTGGCGCACGACGGCGTCCTCCAGTTCTGGCGCAATCACACCAACGACATGACCGGCAACCAGGTCTGGTTCGACCTCAATGCCGCCGTCGCCCTGTCGTTCTACCTCCTCGTCCCGCGAGCGCGCGCGGTCGGCATGAACGTCGTCCCCTGGGGTGTGGCCGTCTTCACGACCGCCTCCGTCGCCCTGCTCCCGATGTTCGCCCGCGTGATCTGGCTCGAGCGAGCGCGCCGGTCGGCGCGCTCGCGGTGAGCTCGCGGCCGCTGCTGCGCGGCGCCCCCCTCGAACCCAGGAGTCTCCGGTGCCCGAACGCGATCCCCGAGTCGGCCTCTTCCCCGCGCTGCTGCGGCACTGGCGGCGGCAACGCGGGCTCAGTCAGCTCGACCTCGCCGTCGCCGCGGAGGTCTCGACCCGGCACGTCAGCTTCCTCGAGACGGGGCGGTCGAGCCCGAGCGCGGCGATGATCCTGCGCCTCGCCGCCGCCCTGAGCGTGCCGCTGCGCCACGTCGACGCGATGCTCACGGCGGCCGGCCACGAGCCGATCTACGCCGCCGCCGACGACCCGCTGCCGGCCGCCGTCGCCGACGCCCTGGCCCTCCTGAAGGCCCACCACGAGCCCTATCCCCTCATCGTCGTCGATCGCAGCTATCGAGTCCGCGACCTCAACCACGGCGCCCTGGCCCTCCTGGGGGCGCTCCTCGGGCCGCCCGCGGCCGCCGACGCCGACCCGGCCCCGGCCGCCCTCGGCCTCAACCTCGCGCTGCTGACCTTCGATCCGCGTGGCGCCCAGCCCCACATCGTCAACTTCGCGGAGGTCGGCCGCGCGCTCCTCTGGCGGGTCCAACGCGAGGTCCTCGCCGCCCCGGACGACGGCCCGCTCCGCGAGCTCCTCGACGCCCTCCTGGCGATGCCCACCCTCGCCGACGACTGGCGCGACGTCGACCTGACGGTGCCCTCCTCGCCCGCCCTGGTCCTCCACCTGCGCCGCGGCCCGCTCGACGTCCGCTTTCTGACCATGATCACCGCCTTCCAGGCCCCGCACAACGTCGCCGCCGAGGAGCTGCGGGTGGAGATGTGGCTCCCCTACGACGACGCGACCGCGGCCGCGTGCCGCGGCCTCGCCGGCGCGGTCGATCGCGGCTCGCCCTCCGCGTGATCGCGGCTCGCCGCGCCCGGCCGCGGACGCCGCCGGCGCCGCGCGGCGAGGACGCCCGCCCGGAGCTTCGTCAGCCGGAGCAGCTGCCGCCGACGCAGGCCTTCTTGCAGGTGGCGCCGGCGCACGAGCGCTTGCAGCTGCCGCCGTTGCAATCGAGGTCGCAGGTCGAGCCGGCCTTGCATGTCTGACCGCAGTTGCCGCCGTTGCAAGTGAAATTGCAGTCGGCGCCCGCCTCGCAGGTCTGCGTGCAGTTGCCGCCGTCGCACGAGAAGTTGCACGAGCCGCTCGGACAGGACTGCTTGCAGTTGCCGCCGGCGCAGCTCTTGTTGCCGCCGCCGCCGGCCTTGGTGGCGACGCTGCCGGCGGAGCCGCCGGTCGAACCGCCCGCCGAGCCGCCGACGTTGACGCCGCCGACGTTGACGCCGCCGACGTTGACGCCGCCGACGTTGACGCCGCCGCCCGGCAGCTTGACCGAGCCGTCGGCGCCGACCTCGACGCCGTTGGCCTTGACCGAGCCGTCAGCCCCGACCTCGGCCTCGTTGTCGCCGGACTTCGCCTTGACCTTGCCGCCGTCGACCTCGGCCGCGCCGGAGCCCGAGCGGGCCTTGACCTTGTCGCCGTCGACCTCGGCCTCGCCGGAGCCCGAGCGGGCCTTGACCTTGCCCCCCTGGACCTCGACGCCGACGCCGTCGGCCGACGCCTTGACCGCGCCGTTCTTGACGTCGACCGACGCGTCGCCGGCCTGGACCGCGACGCCCGAGTCGCCTGTCTTCACGGACACGTCACCGGCGACGACCGCGTTACCGTCGGCCCCCTTCTGCCCGGAATCACAGGCGGCAGTGGAGACGAGCGCAGCAACGGCGAGGAACAGGAACGAACGCTTCACGGGGACTCCTTGCTGGCGCACACCCTAACCCGCCCGCAAGAGGTCCGTGCCGGAAGATTTCGCGCGCTCGTCTTCGCTCAGGCGCGCGGATCGACGTCCTCGAGCAGAAGGTAATGGTGGGCGCGCTGGAATTCGGGCAACTCGACGCGCTCTTTCTCCTGGGCGACCTTCGCCTGCGCGATATCGACACCTCGACTTCGAGCGGCTCGTCGCCGTCGCCACGCGCCGCGATCTGCGGTCCCTCCTGATCGATCTGCTGGGCGGCGAGACATCGGCGATTGCCACGAAGATCGCGGCAGGTCGTGGACGTATTTGACCGGCGGACGGATCGACGACGAGCCACACCTGAGCCTGCGTGGCATCGGCTTCGCGCTAGAACAGGTACAGGGCCCCTGCATCCATGGCGGCGTTGCTGGCCTGGTCGCCGCCGATGCCGGTGGCGGCGCTGTCTTCATTTCCGGCGCCGACCATGAGCGTCTTGCCGTCGGCCGACAACCCCAGGGCAAACCTGAACGTGTCATTCGCATCGGTGTTGGGCGCCTTGACGTAGGCCCGTTGAGTCCAGGCGTTCTTCGCACGCACGAACACGTACGCCGCCCCGGACTCCGTCGCGGCATTGTCGGCCTGGTCGCCGCCGATCCCGACGGCGGCGCTGTCCTCACGCTGGGCGAGGACGGCGAGGGTATTGCCGTCGTCCGACAGCGCGACGGTCTGCCCGAAATAGTCGACCGCTTCGGTGTTGGAGGCCTTGACATAGGCCTGCTGCGACCAGGCGTCGTTCGCCCGCACGAACACATACACCGCCCCGGCCTCGCTGGCGGCGTTGTTGGCCTGGTCGCCGTCGATCCCGGTCGCCGCGCTGTCCTCACGCCAGGCGCCGACGGCGAGGGTGTCACCGTCGCCCGACAACGCGACACTATACCCGAAGAAGTCGTTCGTCTGGGTGTTGGAGGCCTTGATATAGGCCTGCTGCGACCAGGCGCCTTGCGCCCGCACGAACACGTACACCGCCCCGGCGTCCAGGGCGAAGTTGTTGGCCTGGTCGCCGCCGATGCCGGTGACGGCGCTGTCTTCACGGTCGGCGCCGACGGCGAGGGTGTTGCCGTCGGCCGACAGCGCGAACCTGGCCCCGAAGAGGTCGGCGGCCCCGGGATTGGAGGCCTTGATATAGGCCTGCTGCGACCAGGCGTCGTTCGCCCGCGTGAACACGTACATCGCCCCGGCGCTGGCGAGGGTGTTGCTGGCCTGATCGCCGTTGATGCCGGCCGCGGCGCTGTCCTCGTAGGCGGCGCCGACGGCGAGGGTGTTGCCGTCGGCCGACAGCGCGACGTGCTGCCCGAAGATATCGCTCACTCCGGGGTTGGAGGCCTTGATGTAGGCCTGTTGCGACCAGGCGTCGTTCGCCCGCGTGAACACGTATACCGCCCCGGACTCCATCGCGGCGTTGTTGGCCTGGTCGCCGTTGATCCCGGTCGCGGCGCTGTCTTCACCCGGGGCCCCGACGGCGAGGGTGTTGCCGTCGGCCGACAGCGCGATGCTGACCCCGAAGGCGTCGTTGGCCCCGGCGTTGGAGGCCTTGACGTAGGCCTGTTGCGACCAGACCCCGTTCACCTGCACGAACACGTACACCGCCCCGGCCACCTGGGCGGAGTCGTCGTCCTGGTCGCCGTTGACGCCGGTCGCGGCGCTGCTCTCCCGATGGGCGGCGACGGCGAGGGTCTTGCCGTCGGCCGACAGCGCCGCGTACATCCCGAATTGGTCCGCCGGATCGGTGTTGGAGGCCTTGAAGTACCCGACCGCCGTCGCCATCGAGTCGACGACCTCCACCGGCTCGGAGTCGGTGCATCCGCCGTCGTTGCAGGCCTTGAGGATGTAGCTCGCGCCGAATCGCAGGTGCAGCGGCATCGTCAGCGAGATCGACTCGCCGACGATGTCGCCGCCGATCTGCGCATAGCCCAGGTCCGGGGCCGGGCGCTCGAGCAACTGATAGAAGGTGGCCCCGTTCGCGGCCGCCCAGGTGAAATCGAAGCGCTTGATCGCGGAGAAGCTCAGCTCCAGCACCGTCGCATCCGGCGGCGGCTCGCCCATCGAGGTCGAGCCCTGTTCGCCGGTGCTGCTCGTGCTCGGCTCGCCGGTGCTGCTCGTGCTGCTCGTGCTCGCGTCGCCGGTGCTCGCGTCGCCGGTGCTCGCGTCGCCGGTGCTCGCGTCGCCCGTCGAGCTCGAGCTCACGTCTCCCGTCGAGGTCGCGGTGACCTCCGCCGTGGTGCTCGGGTTCGGCTCGCCCGTCGAGCCCGTGCCCTGCCCGCCGGTCGGGGCCGTGCTCGCCTCGCCCGTGGTGCTCGCGTCGGCCGTGGTGTTCGCGTCGCCCGTACCCGTCGCGCTCGAGCTCGCGTCGCCCGTGGTCCCGGCGCCGCCGCTCGATCCGCTCGTCGCCGTGGCCGGATCCGCGCCGCAGGCGCCCACGAAGGTCACGCCGCCGGCGATCAACCAACCCCTCAGATTCATGCCTCGCATCGTGTCTCGTCCCCCCAAAGCCGCCCGTACGACCGAACCTCACTGCAATGCGAACGGCTGACGATCCTGTCGCATCCCCCACGCCAGATTTATCCTACAGCCCTCATCCGGCGGCCTCGCGCGAGGTCGCACGCGGACGCGCGGGCTCGTCCGCGTCCGCGCGGCCGGTCCGGCCTCGTGCGACAGTCCGTCTCCTCGTCCGCTTACTGCCGAGAGAGCGATGAGGGATCCCGCGAACGTCGACGAGGGGGCGGTGGCATGGACGGGGCCGCGCGGAGCGGAGTTTCGGCGGTTCGAGGCCCTCGGGCGCCTCGTCGGGAGCGTGGCGCACGACTTCAACAACCTCCTGACGATCATCAACGTGTACAGCCAGATGTTGCTCGACGATCTCGAGGCGGCGTCGCCGGTGCGCGAGGTGATCGCGGCGATCCGCGAGGCGGGGGAGCGCGGCGCCGCGTTGACCCGCCAGTTGCTGACGTTCGGACGCGCGCAGGATGCGAGGAGCGAGGTGATCGATCTGAACCGGTTCCTCGAGCGCGCGAGCAAGCTGCTGTTCCGGCTGCTCGGAGAGGACGTCGCGTGCGAGCTCCGGCTGTCGCCCGCGCCCTGCCTGATCCGGGCCGAGGTCAGCCTGCTCGACCAGGTGTTCATGAACCTGGCGGCGAACGCCCGGGACGCGATGCCGTGCGGCGGCAGCTTCGTGATCGAGACGGCGCTCGCGCCGTGCGGGCGCTTCGTGCAGGTGTCGATCCGCGACTCCGGCTCGGGCATGGACGAGGAGACCCGTCGCCGGAGCTTCGACCCGTTCTTCACCACCAAGGCGACAGGCAACGGGCTGGGCCTGGCCACGGTCCACGCGATCGTCGAGGCGCTCGGCGGACGGATCCGCGTCGACAGCGCGCCGGGGGAGGGGAGCTTGTTCGAGATCCTGCTGCCTCTGGCGCCGGGAGACCCGCCGGCCGGGTCGCGTGAGGAGGTGCCGACGGACACGAGTCCTCGCGGCACGGAGACGCTCCTCATCGTCGAGGACGACGTCGCCGTGCGCGCCGTGCTCGCGCGGGTCCTCGAGCATTGCGGCTATCGCGTGAGCACGGCCGGGGACGGCAGGGAGGCGCTGCTGGTGATCGAGGGGCTCGAGCGACCGCCCGATCTACTGGTCACGGACGTGGTCATGCCGCAGGTCGGGGGCCTGTCGCTCGCGTGCGCGCTCCTCCGCAAGAACCCGGGGCTGAAGGTGCTGTTCCTGTCAGGCTTCGCCGGCGACCAGCTGAGCGGTCGCGGGGTTCGACGAGGTGAGCATGCGTTCCTGCAGAAGCCGTTCTCGCCCGACGCGCTGGCGCGCCGCGTCCGTGAGGTCCTCGGCGACCCGGCCGCGCCGCGTCGATAGCCGGGCGGCGCAGGCGGGGGGGCGCGGTGCTGGGTTCGGGCTGTGCAGGCTTTCCGGGCGCCGGGAGGCCGGATATCGTACCTGCCGTGTCCGACTCCCCTCTCGTCCACTACACCCTCGAAGCCCAGACCGCGATCGTCCAGATGGACGACGGCAAGGCGAACGCCCTCTCGCACGCGATGATCGACCAGCTCCTCGAGGCGCTGGCCCGCGCCGAGAAGGAGGCGAGCGCGATGATCCTGACCGGCCGCCCCGACCGCTTCTGCGCGGGCTTCGACCTGAAGGTCATGATGAGCAGCCCCGAGAACGCGAAGAACCTGCTCGTGCGAGGCGCGGAGCTCTACATGAGGCTCTACGGCGCGGCGGTCCCGCTCGTCGTGGCGTGCACCGGCCACGCGCTCGCGGGGGGGTCGCTCGTCCTCCTCACGGGTGACGTCCGCGTCGGTGCGCAGGGCCCGTTCCGCATCGGCCTGAACGAGGTGCAGATCGGGCTGCCCGTGCCGGTGCTGGCGATGGAGCTGGCGCGGGATCGTCTCGTCGGCTCCGAGCTCGGCCGCGCCACGCTCCAGGCGACGATCTACGGTCCGGCGGAGGCCGCTGCAGTCGGGTACCTCGACGTCGCGGTCGCGCCCGAGCAAGTGCTGCCCCGCGCGAAGGAGGAGGCCGCGCGCCTCGGCGCGCTCGCGAAGAGCGCCTACCACGCGACGAAGATGCGCCTCCGCGGTCGCACGATCCGCCACGTGCGCGACACGCTCGCGGAGGACATGGCGACGCTGCTCACCGGTGACCCCGCCTGACCGCCCGATCGCGTTCGCCGACGGCGCGGGCGACGGGGTGCCGATCAATGGCCAGACCGTGATGTCGATGAGCTGTCCGTAAGGACAGAGCCCAGCTCGGGAGCGCCGGCCGGCGCTCCTGCCCGTTCGAGCGACGCGCGGCGGATCTGCATGGCGAACGCCGCCGTCTGCCGCCGCCGTCGGTCTCTCACTCGCCGGAGCTGCGTCCCTGGATTCATGGGATGCGGGGTGTGGATCTGTCCGCATCCTGCGACGCGGTCCCCGGCGGTGAGGATCTGCGTGCGAAGACGACCCGAACTTTTCTGACGCGGACCTGCTTTTTTCCCTGCGACAACCGCTCGGCTCCCACGCTTTGGGAAAGAGCCAGACCCTCCATGTCCGGAGGCGCGCTCGGGCTCGGGAGTAGTCTGCATGACGACGTCGACGCGCGGGGAATCCATCCTTTCCAGGCAGGGGCTCGAATCGTTCATCTGCGAAAAAGTTGCGGCGATGGTCGGGGCCCTGGCCCGGGACATACTGCCGAATGAGCCGCTGCAGCGGTACGGGGTGTCGTCGGCGCAGGCGCTCGAGCTGATGGCGCTGCTGTCCGCGAGGACAGGGCGGCAACTGGCGCCGACGCTGGCGTGGGAGCACCCGAGCGCGGAGGCGCTGGCGCGCCGGATCGCGGAGGGGCCGAAGGTCCGCGAGGCGGCGGCGGGGCGGCCGGGTGGAGTGGGGGCGAACGAGCCGATCGCGATCGTCGGGATCGCGTGCCGCTTCCCCGGCGGGGCGGACGATCCGCGGGCGTTCTGGCGGCTGCTGCGCGACGGGGTCGATGCGGTCGGGGAGCCGCCGGCGGGGCGCGCCGGGCTGAACGATTATTATGATCCGGACCCGACGCGGGCGGGGACGACACACGTCCGCCGCGGCGGGTTTTTAAAGGAGGTCGACGGGTTCGATCCGCAGTTCTTCGGGATCTCGCCGCGCGAGGCGGAGCACATGGACCCGCAGCAGCGGCTGGCGCTCGAGCTGGCGTGGGAGGCGATGGAGGATGCGGGGGTCCGCGCGGATGTCCTCAAGGGCAGCCGGACGGGGGTGTTCTTCGGGGTCGGGTGGCATGATTATGCGGACCTGCTCAAGGGGCATCCGGAGGCGATCGTGTCGCACACGGGGACGGGGCAATCGACGTGCGTGATCCCGAACCGCGTGTCGTACGTGTTCGGGCTGCGCGGGCCGAGCATCGGCGTCGATACGGCGTGCTCGTCGTCGTTGGTGGCGGTTCATCTGGCCTGCCAGAGCCTGCGCAGCGGCGAGTCGACGCTGGCGCTGGCGGGCGGGGTCAACCTGGCGCTGCACCCGGAGACGTGGGTCGCGCTGGCGAAGTTCGGCGGGCTGTCGCCGGACGGGGTGTGTCGCGCGTTCGCGGAGGGGGCCAACGGGTTCGTCCGCGGCGAGGGCGGCGGGGCGGTGCTGCTCAAGCCGCTGTCGCGCGCGCTCGCCGACGGCGACCCGATCTACTGTGTGATCCGCGGCAGCGCGATCAACAACGACGGGGCGAGCAACGGGCTGACGGCGCCGAATCCCGCGGCGCAGGTGGAGATGCTGCGCGACGCGTACGCGAACGCGGGGGTCGACCCGGCGGCGGTGCACTACGTCGAGGCGCACGGGACGGGGACGGCGCTCGGCGATCCGATCGAGGCGGGGGCGCTCGGGGAGGTCCTCGGGAGCGCGCGCGAGCCGGAGCGGCCGCTGCGGGTCGGGTCGGTGAAGACGAACCTCGGGCACCTCGAGATCGCGGCCGGGATCGCAGGTTTAATTAAGGCGGCGCTGGCGCTGCAGCACCGCGAGATCCCGCCGAGCCTGCACTTCACGCGGGCCAATCCGCTGATCCCGTTCGAGTCGTTGCGCCTGCAGGTCGCGGCTTCGCGGATGCCGTGGCCGGCCCGCGAGGACGAGGTGGCGCGCGCGGGGGTGAGCGCGTTCGGTTGGGGTGGCACGAATTGCCACGTGGTGCTCGAGGCGGGCGAGGTGGCGCCGGCGCAGATCGTGCCGCTCGCCGCGGAGACGCAGGCGGCGCTGATCGCGGCGGCGACGGAGCTGCGGGCGCAGGCGGCCGACCCGGCGGGGCCGTTGTTCCCGGAGCTGTGCCGCGCGGCGGCGCTGCGGGCGCGGGGACGGCATCGGCTGGCGATCACGGCGCGGACGCGGGGCGAGCTGGCGAGCAAGCTGGACGGGTTCCTCGAGGGGCGTACGGTCGCAGGCCTGGCGAGCGGCGAGGCGCCTGAGCAGACGCCGAGGATCGCGTTCGTGCTGTCACCGCAGGGCGGTCAGTGGCTCGGGATGGGGCGCGAGCTGATGCGCACCGAGCCGGCGTTTCGCGCCAAGATCGAGGCGTGTGACGCGGCGATCCGTCGTCATGGCGGGTGGTCGTTGATCGAAGAATTGAGCTCGGATGTCGTGGGTCCGCGCTCGAGCGAGGTCGACCGGATCCAGCCCGCGACGTTCGCCGTGCAGGTTGCGCTCGCGGCGCTGCTGGAGTCCTGGGGCGTTTTGCCGGGTACCGTGGTCGGCCACAGCCTCGGCGAGATCGGGGCGGCTCATCTCGCGGGGATCCTCGATCTCGACGACGCGGCGCGCGTGATCTGCCACTATAGCCGGCTTCAGGCGACGACCGCAGGCAACGGTGGGATGGCGATCGTCGGGCTGAGCGTCGCGCAGGCGGAGCGTCGGATCGCAGGACGCACGGATCGCGTGTGCATCGCCGCGATCAACGGCGAGGCGTTCACAGTGCTGTCCGGTGAACCCGAGGTGCTCGACGCGGTGATCGCCGAGCTCAAGCAGGAAGAGCTCTTCGCAGTGCGCGTGCAGGTCAATGTCGCCGCACACAGCCCGCAGATCGATCCGATCATGCCCGAGCTCCGGCAGGTGCTGGCGGACATCCGGCCAGTTCGGGCGGCGCGCGCGATGCTCTCGACGTGTACGGGTGAATATCTGCTCGGCAAGGAGGTGACGGGCGATTACTTCGCGCGCAACCTGCGGCAGATCGTGCTTCTGCGGCCGGCGGTGCGGCGGTTGCTCGACGAGGGCATCGAGTGCTTCGTCGAGATCAGCGCGCACCCGATCCTGCGGCACACGATCCAGCAGAGCGTCGCGGCGTCGGGGCGGGCGGCGCGGGTGATCGCCAGCGCGCGGCGGAACGAGGAGCGGGCGGCGATGCTCGACGCGATCGGGGCGCTGTTCGTCGCCGGGGCCGAGGTGCGGTGGGAGAACGTGCATCGCGGGGCGTGCGAGGCGGCGGATTCGTCGGCCGCGGCGTGCCCGTTCGAGGTGCTGCCGGTGTCGGGGCGCTCGCCGGGGGCGCTCGCGGAGCAGGCGCGGCGGTGGGCGGAGTTCCTGGAGAAGGACGGGGGCGCGTATGGCCTTCGGGACATTGTCGACACGGCGCAGCGGCGGCGGGCGCATCTCGAGCACCGGCTGGCGGTGGTCGGGCGGACGCACGCGGAGCTGGTGGAGCAGCTGCGGGCGGTCGAGGCGGGGGAGGGCGCGGCGGCGGCGAAGCGGGCGCCGCGGGTGGTGTTCGTGTTCCCGGGGTACGGGGCGCAGTGGCTCGGGATGGGGCGGCGGCTGGCGGAGACGGAGCCGGTGTTCCGGCGGGCGCTGGTGGCGTGTGACGCGGCGCTGGCGCGGCTGGTCGATTATTCGGTGGTCGAGCAGTTGTTCGCGGACGCCGACCATTCGCGGATGCGCGAGGCCGTCGTCGTTCAGCCGATGACGTTCGCGCTGCAGGTGGCGCTGGCGTCGCTGCTGCGGCACTGGGGGATCGAGCCGGCCGCGGTGGTGGGGCATAGCATGGGCGAGGTCGCGGCGGCCCACGTCGCCGGGGCGCTTTCGCTCGAAGACGCGGCGCGGGTGATCGTCGCGCGCAGTCGGGTCGTGCAGGAGCACGCGAGCCATCGCGGCGGGATGCTGATGCTGACCGGGGAGGCCAGCGAGGCGACGGCGATCGCGGCGGAGTACGCCGGCCGTGTGTCGCTCGGGGCGAGCAATGCGCCGCGGATGCAGGTGCTCTCGGGGGATCTGCCGGCGCTCGAGGAGATCGCCGAGGAGCTGAAGACGCGCGGGGTGTTCTGCCGCCGCGTCAACGTCGATTATGCGTCGCACAGCCCGCACATGGATCCGCTGCTGCCGCTTCTGCGCGAGGCGCTGTCGGGGGTGGCGCCGCGCGAGCCGAGGGTGCCGTTCTGCTCGACGGTGCGGGCCGACTTCGTGAAGGAGGCGGCGCTGGATGCCGCGTACTGGGCCGCGAACCTGCGCGAGCCGGTGCAGTTCGCGCCGGCGGTGGCGCGGCTGGCCGAGGGGCACGAGCTCTTCGTGGAGATCAGCACGCACCCGCTGCTGGTGACGGCGATCGAGGAGACGCTGCGCGAGCGCGGGGCGGCCGGTGAGGCGATCGCGGTGCTGCGGCGCGAGGAGGACGAGGCGCTGAATGTGCGCAGGGCGGTGGCGCGGCTGTTCGAGCGCGGGTGTGCGATCGACTGGGCGGCGATGAATCCCGCAGGCGGGCGGCCGGTGCCGCTGCCGACGTACGCGTGGCAGCGCGAGCGCTACTGGATCGATGTGCCGCCGCCGGGGCGCCAGGGCGCGGGGCGGAGCGACTATGCGGATTGGGTGTATCGGGTCCGCTGGGAGCCGTCGGCCGCGGCGGGGGCGGTGCCGGAGGAGGAGACGACGTGGGTCGTGCTCGCGGACGGCGCGGGGCTCGGCGAGCGGCTGTGCGAGCAGCTGTGGGGCCGCGGGCGGCGCTGCCTGAGGGTCGCGGCGGGCCCGGCGTTCCAGGAGCTCGGGGCGGGGCGCTTCGTGGTCGACCCGGCTGTCCCGGAGGACATGGAGCGGGTGCTGGCGGCGGCGCGGGCGGCCGGGCCGCAGGCGACGCTGCACGTGGTGCATTTGTGGAGCCTCGACATCGCGCCGCTCGTGGGGCTGGATGAGGCCGGTATCGCGGCGATGCAGGCGCTCGGGTGCGTCAGCGCGCTGCACGTGGTGCAGGGGCTGGCGCGCGCGGGGCAGGCGGCGCGGCTGTCGCTGGTGACGCAGGGGGCGCAGGTGACGGGGACGAATGATGGCGCCTGCTCCGTGGGACAGGTGCCGCTGTGGGGGATGGGGCGGGTGCTGGCGTACGACTTCCCGGCGCTGGCGTGCAAGCGCATCGATGTCGAGCGCGGGCCGGCGGCGGCGCAGGCCGAGGCGCTGCTGGCCGAGCTCGGGCGTGACGATGCGGAGGACGAGGTCGCGCTGCGGGCGGGGGCCCGGCTGTCGCCGCGGCTGGTCGCGGCGGAGTCGCACGAGGCGGTGGTTCGCCGCGAGGGGCCGGAGGTGCCGGCGATTCATGCGGACGCGACGTATGTGATCACCGGCGGGCTCGGCGGGCTCGGGCTGCGCGCGGCGCAGTGGCTGGCGCAGCACGGGGCGCGGCATGTGGTGCTGCTCGGGCGCACGGCGCCCGGCGAGCAGGCGCGCGCGGCGATCGCGACGATGGAGGCGGCGGGGGTCGAGGTCAAGGTCGCAAGCGTCGATGTCGCGGCGCGCGAGCCGCTCGCCGAGGTGTTCGCGGAGGTGCGGCGGACGATGCCGGCCATTCGCGGGGTGCTGCACGCGGCGGGCACGATGCAGATGGTGCCGACGGCCGAGCTCGACAGGTCGCGGCTGGTCGCGAACTGGGCGCCGAAGGTGCAGGGGACCCTGAACCTCGCGGCGCTCCTGGTCGGGGAGCCGCTCGACTTCTTCGCGCTGTACGCGTCGAGCGCGGGGGTGCTCGCGTTGCCCGGAATGGCGGGCTATGCGGCGGCGAACGCGTTCCTCGACGGCGTCGCCTGGCACCTGCGCGCGCAGGGGCGGCCGGCGCTGAGTGTCGACTGGGGCGCGTGGGCCGAGGCCGGGATGGTCGTCGGCCAGGGGCCGATGCGCTCGATCGAGGAGCGGCTCGAGTTGCAGGGGATCCCGAGCATGTCCCCGGGGACAGCCATGTCGGCGCTCGGGAGGTTGCTGGCGCTCGGCGAGACGCAGGCGACGGTGATGCGGCTCGACGCGCGGCGGTGGCTCGAGTTCCACGCGGGGGCGCGCCGGCTGTCGCTGCTGCGGCGGTTCGGGGCCGCGGCGGCGAAGAAGGCGGAGCCGGCGGCGCGCTCGTCGCTGGCCGAGCGGCTCGCGGGGCTGCCGGCGCGCGAGCAGGCGCGGGCGCTCGAGGAGCAGGTCCGCGGGACGGTCGCGGCGGTGCTCGGGCTGAAGTCGTCGCATTCGCTCGACCCGGAGCGCGGGCTGCGGGAGCTCGGCCTCGACTCGCTGCTCGCGGTCGAGCTGCGGCGCCGGCTCGCCGAGGCGACAGGGCTGCCCTTGCCGGCGACGCTGGCGTTCGACCACCCGACGGTGCGGGCGATCGCGGAGTTCGTGCGGCCGCAGCTGGTGAAGGTCGCCGAGGTCGCGGCGGCGGCTCCGGCGGTCGCGCGGACGGCCGGGCCGGAGGACGAGGCGATCGCGATCGTCGGGATCGGCTGCCGCTATCCCGGCGGCGCCCGCGACGCGGAGTCGCTGTGGCGGCTTTTGTGCGACGAGGTCGACGTGATCCGCGAGATCCCGGCGGATCGCTGGGACATCGACGCCTACTACGATCCGGAGCGCGGCGCGGCCGGGCGCATGTATGCGCGCGGCGGCGGCTTTTTGGAAGACGCCGATCGCTTCGACGCGGCGTTCTTCAACATCTCGCCGCGCGAAGCGCTCAAGATGGATCCGCAGCAGCGGGTGCTGCTCGAGGTGACGTGGGAGGCGATCGAGGACGCGGGGCTGCCGGCGGAGTCGCTCGTCGGCACCGACGCGGGGGTGTTCGTCACCGGGGCGCAGAATCAGTACCTCGGGCGCCTCGGCGGCGATGTCGACGCGTATGCGGTCACCGGTAATCTGGTGTGCACGCTGTCGGGGCGGCTGTCGTACTTCCTCGGGTTGCGCGGGCCGAACGTGTACCTCGATACCGGTTGCTCGGGCTCGCTGGTCGCGGTGCACCTGGCCTGCCAGAGCCTGCGTGTGGGCGAGTGCCGGGTGGCGCTCGCGGGCGGGGTCAATCTGCTGCTCGATCCGGCGATGACGGTCGGGGTGTGCAACATGGGGGCGCTGGCGCCGGATGCCCGCTGCAAGACGTTCGACGCGGCGGCCGACGGGTTCGCGCGCAGCGAGGGCTGCGGGATGGTGGTGCTCAAGCGGCTCGCGGACGCGAAGGCGGACGGCGATCGCGTGCTGGCGGTGATCCGCGGGTCGGCGACGGGGCACGACGGGGCGAGCAGCGGATTGACGGCGCCGAGCGGGCCGGCGCAGCAGGCGGTGATCCGCAAGGCGCTGGCGCAGGCGAAGGTGGGGCCGGAGCAGGTGGCGTTCGTCGAGACGCACGGCACGGGGACCGAGCTCGGCGATCCGATCGAGGTCGGGGCGCTGGCGGCGACCTACGGGGCGGCGAGCGGGCGCGCGGCGCCGTGCCTGGTCGGGGCGATCAAGAGCAACCTCGGGCACACCGAGGCGGCCGCGGGCGTCGCGGGCCTGATTAAAGTGGTGCAGGCGCTGCGGTATGCGCAGGTGCCGGCGAACCTGCACTTTCGGGCAGCCAATCCGAAGCTGCCGCTCGAGGGGGCGGCGCTCGAGTTCCCGACGAGGTTGCGGGCGTGGCCGGAGGCGATGCCACGCATGGCGGCGGTGAGCTCGTTCGGGCTCGGGGGGACCAATGCGCACGCGATCGTCGCGGCGGCGCCCGAGGCCGCGGTCGCGGAGGCGACGGAGGCGGGCGGGGCGGTGCTGGTGCCGCTGTCGGCGAAGCATCCGGCGGCCCTGCGGGCGCTCGCGGAGAAATGGGGGGAGATGCTGGCCGGCGCGGGGGCGTCGATCGCGGCGCTCGCGGCGACGGCGGCGCTGCGGCGGTCGCATCATTCGCAGCGGCTGGCGCTGGTGGCCCGCGATCGCGCGGAGGCGGCGGGCAAGCTCGCGGCGTGGCTGCGCGGCGAGACGGTGCCCGGGGTGGTGGTCGGGGCCCGCACGCCGGGGGCGTCCGGGCGGGTGGTGTTCGTGTTCTCGGGCCAGGGGTCGCAGTGGATCGGCATGGGGCGGACGCTCGTGGCGCAAGACCCGGCGTTCCGGGCGGCGTTCGAGGCGTGCGAGGCGGCGATCGAGCGGTTCGCCGGGTGGTCGCTGCGCGCGGAGATCCACGCGGCCGCGGAGCCGAATGCGACGATGCCGGTCGATGTGATCCAGCCGGCGATCTTCGCGATGCAGGTGTCGCTGGCGGCGGCGCTGCGGGCCCGGGGGATCGAGCCCGATGCGGTCGTCGGTCACAGCATGGGCGAGGTCGCGGCGGCCCACGTCGCGGGGGCGATCGGGCTCGAGGATGCGGTGCGGGTGATCTGCACGCGCAGCCGGCTCGCGCGGGAGCGCGCGAGCGGACGCGGGGGCATGGCGGTGGTCGAATTGCCGGTCGCAGTGGCGGAGGCGCGCGTTGCCGAGAGGCCAGGGCTGTCGGTCGCGGTGCACAACAGCCCGCGCTCGGTGGTGCTGTCGGGCGACGCGGCGGCGCTCGACGAGGTGCTCGCGGAGCTCGAAAGCGAGGGCGTGTGGCTGCGGCGCGTGCAGGTCGATTATGCGTCGCACAGCCCGCAGATGGATCCGCTGATGCCGGTACTGCGCGAGGCGTTGGCCGGGATCGGGCCGCGCGCGGGGTCGGTGCAATTCTTCTCGACGGTGACCGGGCGCGTGGAGGATGGGGCGCGGCTGGACGCGAATTACTGGGCCGAGAACCTGCGCGCGCGGGTGCGCTTCGCGGAGGCGATCCAGGCGCTCGCGCAGGATGGCGCCGAGCTGTTCGTCGAGCTCAGCCCGCATCCCTTGTTGACCGCGCCGATCGAAGAGAACCTGGCGGAGGTCGAGCGCGAGGGGGCGGCGGTGGCGACGCTGCGGCGCACCGGCGACGAGGCCGAGGCGCTGCTGGCGACGCTCGGGGCGCTGTACGTGCGCGGGTACCCGCTCGCGTGGGAGCGCCTGTACACGCGCGGCGCGCCGGTGCCGCTGCCGAAGTATCCGTGGCAGCATCAGCGGTTCTGGGTCGATCCGCCGCAGGGGAACGGTCGCGCAGCGGGGCTGTCGCCGGCGGTGAGCGTCGGGGGCGAATATGCGCAGGAGGAGCGGGGCTCCGTCGATGGGGCCTCGCTGGTCGAGCTGTGGCGCGGCGCGGGGCCGGCGGAGCGGCGCGGGGTGCTCGAGGCGGCGATTCGTCAGCGCGTCGGCGCGGCGCTGGCGATGGCGCCGGACCTGCTCGACGCGAAGACGCCGTTCCCGGCGTTCGGCCTCGATTCGATGATGGCCTCGCAGCTCCGCCGCGATCTCGAGCGTCGGCTGGAGCTCAAGCTCGGCTCGGCGGTGCTGCTGCGGCATCCGACGATCGCGGCGCTCGCTGAATATGTCGAGCGTGAACTGATGCGGGCGGAGCCGGGACAACCGGCGGAGGTGCGGGAGGAGCGGCCGGCGCCGGCGCGGGCGGTGCAGTGGACGCACGTGTGGCGGCCGCGCCCGCGGGCGGCGGTGCAGCTGGTGTGCTTCCACTTCGCGGGCGGCGGGGCGTCGATGTTCCGCGGGTGGGCGGAGGCGCTCGGGCCAGAGGTCGAGGTGTGCGCGGTGCAGCTGCCCGGCCGCGAGGAGCGGATCGACGAGGCGCCGTTTACGCGGCTCGGGCCGCTGCTCGACGCGCTCGAGCAGTACGTGGTGCCGACGCTGCGGCGGCCGTTCGCGTGCTTCGGGCACAGCATGGGGGCGCTGGTGGCGTTCGAGCTGGCGCGGCGGCTGGCCGCGCGGGGGGTGCAGGGGCCCGCGCAGCTGGTGCTGTCGGGGTGCCCGGCGCCGCGGGCTCGCGGGCACCTCGCGCCGATTCATGCGCTGCCGGAGCCGCAATTCCGCGAGGCGCTGCGGCGCAGCGGCGGGACGCCGCCGGAGGTGCTCGAGGACGAGGAGCTGATGCAGATCTACTCACCGCTGCTGCGCGCCGACTTCGCGGTCGGCGAGACGTGGCCCGACGCGTCCGGGCCGGCGCTCGGGTGCCCGATCACGGCGCTGGCCGGCGAGGACGACCCGATCGCGCCGCTCGACGCAGTGGTCGGGTTCGGCCGCGAGACGCGCGGGCGGTTCGCGCTGCACCGGTTCCCCGGCGCGCACTTCTTCGTCAACACCGCGCGGGAGGCGGTGATCGCCGAGGTCCGCGCCGAGCTCACCCGCTCCGGCCTGCTCGCCCAGCCGCGGCTGGTCGCGCCGATGACGGTTCAACCATTGCACATCGAGAGGATCGTGACGACATGAAGGCATTCCATGGGACCTGGCGACTCGTGTCCGGTCGGGCGTGCGACGCGACCGGACGACCCACCCTGGTGGTGTCGGACGGGGTGCTGCATTACACGAGCACGGGGCTGGTGGCGGCGCAGTGCGTCGTCTCGTCGGATTCGCCCGATCCCGCGGTGCGGGCGGCCCTCGGCGGCTACGTCGCCTATTTCGGGACGTACACGGTCGACGAGGCGACGCGCACGGTCGCGCACCGGATCCGGGGGAGCAACGTGCCGGGCTACGTCGGCAAGGTGCTGCCGCGCGAGTACGCGTTCTCCGGCGACCGATTGACGCTGCTGGCCCGCCTGGCGGATCAGGTCGAGATCGATCCGGGCATGCGGGCGGAGATCGTGTGGGAGCGAGTCGGTGATCGCTGAGCCGGACGCGGCAGGGAGCGCGGCGGGGCGGTGAGCCACTTCGGGCACTTCCTGCCGCACGTCGGAGAGGCGCAGCGGGCCGCGCTCGCGCAGTCGGAGGCGCTCGAGGCGACGCTCGCGGCGGTGCTGGCGCTGGCGCGCGAAAGGTGGCCGCGGGTGGCGCTCGCGGAGGAGGTGTTTTTTCCGTTCCTGGCGCAGCGGCTGCCGGCCGAGCTGCGCGAGGCGGGGGAGATGTGCGAGCTCGAGGTCGGCGATCTGTATCTGTTGTGCGCGTACGGGCGCGGCGACGCGGAGGCGGTGCGGGCGATCGAGGGGCGCTACATGAGCCGCGTCGAGGCGGGGCTGCTGCGGCTCGGGGCGACGCGGCCGATGATCGAGGACATCCGGCAGGTGTTGCATCAACGGCTGCTGTCGGCGGACCGGCTCGACGTGGGGAGCCTGCGGTACAACGGCAAGGGGCCGCTGGTCCGCTGGCTGTACGTGGCGGCGTCGCGGGCGGCCCTCGATGTGTGGCGCAAGGAGCGACGCGTGGCGCGGGTCGCCGACGAGGTGCTCGAGCGCGTGATGCTCGGCGAGGACCACGAGGCGGCGTACCTGAAGCTGCGCTATCGCAGCGAGTTCAAGGCGGCGTTCCAGGCGGCGTTCGCCACGCTGTCGATCCGCGAGCGCAACGTGCTGCGCTACAACGTGCTCGACGGGCTCAACGTCGAGCAGATCGGCAGCATCTACCGGGTCCACCGCGCGACGGTGGCGCGCTGGATCGCGGCGGCCCGGCAACAATTGCTGGTGAAGACGCGGGCGGCGATGTTGCGGACGATCCGGGCGGAGCACGCGACGTTCGAGAGCGTGATGCGGCTGATCGAGAGCGACCTTGAGGTCAGCCTGCGGCGATTGCTGCTCGAGGCGCCGGTCGAGGCGACGGGGTGAGCGCGGCGCGGCCGGGTGAGCGTGACGGACGGCGCCGGTGCGGTCGTCGCCCTGGCCCTCGGTTGGCCCGGGTGCGCCTCCGTCCGACTTCTGCTAGGTTGCCTCCACCTCGCGGCCGCCCGCATGCTGACCCCCAACGACATCATGGAGGAGCTCAGCCTCGCCTACGTGCGCGCGGTGGCCTCGCGCGCTGGCTTCGCCGTCGAGGAGGTGCGCCGGGACCGCGACAGCATCGACCTCCGGATCCACGCGCGCGGCGTGCTCGGCGGCGGCGTGTTGCACTCCCCCGCGCTCGCCGTCCAGCTCAAGTCGACCGCGCTCGAGCTTGCAGACGAGAGCGCCGGCTTCCCGTTCGATCTCAAGGTCAAGAACTACAACGACCTCGTCCGGCCGACCCTGATCCCCTGCGTCCTCGTCGTCTTCCTGCTGCCCGAGGACCCCGTGCGCTGGCTCTCCTGGACCGAGGAGGCCCTCGTGCTGCGCCGCTCCGCCTACTGGCGCTCGCTCTGCGGCCTGTCCGCCACCTCCAACGAGTCGACCGCCCGGGTACACTTGCCGCGCGCCCAGGTCTTCGACGGCGCGGCGATCCGCGGGCTCCTGGAGCGGATCTCCCGCCAGGAGGTGATCGCCCCATGACCACCCGGACCACCGAGCTCGCAGCCCGCGTCGGCTACCAGGACCTGCGCGACTACCTCGCCGCCCGCCGCTGGACGGCGGTCCCCTCGCGCCTCGCCCACGCCGCGATCTACCGCAGCCCCGGCGCCGGCGATGTCGAGGTCCAGATCCCGCTCGACACGGATCTCGCCGACTACGCCGACGCGATCGCGCTCGCTGCCCGCCGGATCGCCGAGTTCGAGGCCCGCCCGCTCGACCAGATCCTCCGTGACCTTCTCCAGCCGCGCTGCGACACCGTCCGCTATGCCCTCAGTGGGGCCGCCACCCAGACCGGCACGATCGGCCTCACGGCCGGCCTCTCGCTCGTCGCCGGGGCCGTCAAGTCGCTCTACGCCAGCGCGTGCAGCGTCCAGCGCCCGCGCCGCTTCCACCCACGCATGACGCTGGCCGACGCCGAAAGCTATGTCCGGGCCTGTCGTTTGGGACAGACCGAGATCGGCAGCTACGTCCTGACCGTCGACGCCCCGCTCGACATCCACGCCCCGCTCGACCCCACCGACGTCCCCTTCGGCCGCCGGGCGACCACGTATCTCTTTGCGGCGACCGCCCACCTCGCCCAGTCGATCCGCCGCGGCGAACCCGACCGCGTGCTCGACGACGCCGCCGGCCCGCTCGTCAGCGCCAACCTGTGCGAGTCGCTGGTCGAGATGATGCCCCCTGACGAGTCCGCCGACCTTCGCCTCACCGGCGCCTGGTCGCCGCTGCTCCCGGCCCCGGCTGTCCCGCTCGCGGTGCACTTCGATCGCACCATGTTCGAGGCGGTCGAGCTGTTCGCCCAGCAGCTCCGCCCCGCGCACGGCACAGCGCCGGCCCAATTCGTCGGCAAGGTCGTCGAGCTCTCGGGCGCTCCCAATCCCGCCGGCCAGCTCGAGGGCGACGTGGTCCTCCAGGTGCAGGCCGACGATCAGCTGCTGAAGGTCCGCGTCACCCTCGGCCCCGACGATTACCGCAAGGCCGGCGCGGCCCACCTCGGCCAGCACTACGTCTCGGTCTACGGTCAGCTCCACCGCGGCCGCCGCACCCACGCCCTCAAGGACCCGACCGGCTTCGACGTCCTCCCGCACTGACGCGGGCGTCCGGCCGGCGGGCGCCTATCCGGCGCGCGGGCCTTCGAGCCAGTCCTGAAACCTCGCTGCTGAAGCGAGTTCGTGCAGACGCTTTCTGAGGCGCTGCAGGGACTTAGACCGCGCTGGCGAAGTTTCAGGACTGGCTCTCAGTACAGGTACACGGCGCCGGCGGTCGAGGCGGCGTTGTTGGCCTGGTCACCGCCGATGCCGGTGGCGGCGCTGTCCTCCATCTGCGCGACGACGGCGAGGGTGCGGCCGTCCTTCGACAGGGCGAGGGTGGCGCTGAAGAAGTCGGTGGCCTCGGTGTTGGAGGCCTTGACGTAGGACCGGGGGGACCAGGCGTCTTTCGTGCGCGTGAAGAGGTACACGGCCCCTGCATCGCTGGCGGCGTTGCTGGCCTGGTCGCCGCCGATGCCGGTCGCGGCGCTGTCCTCCCGCAGGGCGCCGACGGCGAGCGTGTCGCCGTCGCCCGACAGCGCGACCTTGAACCCGAAGTAGTCGATCGCCTCGGTGTTGGAGGCCTTGAGGTAGGCCTGTTGCGACCAGACGGCGTTCACGCGGGTGAACACGTACGCGGCCCCGGAGCGTTGCGACGTGTTGTCGGCCTGGTCGCCGCCGACGCCGGTCGCCGCGCTGTCCTCGTAGCTGGCGCCGACGGCGAGGGTGTTCCCGTCGAGCGACAACGCGAGGCTGCGCCCGAAGTATTCGTCCGCCTCGGTGTTGGAGGCCTTGACGTAGGCCTGTTGCGACCAGGTCTGGTTCGCCCGCGTGAACACGTACACGGCCCCGGCGTCCTTCGCGGTGTTGTCGGCCTGGTCGCCGTCGATGCCGGTCGCCGCGCTGTCCTCCGTGTATGCACCGACGGCGAGCGTGTTGCCGTCGCCCGACAGCGCGAGATCATACCCGAAGAGGTCGTCGAACCCGGGGTTGGAGGCCTTGACGTAGGCCTGCTGCGACCAGGCGTCGTTCGCCCGCGCGAACACGTACACGGCCCCGGCGCTGGCGAGCGAGTTGTTGGCCTGGTCGCCGTTGATGCCGGCCGCGGCGCTGTCCTCCGTGAATGCGCCGACGGCGAGGGTGTCGCCGTCGCCCGACAGCGCGACCTTGGACCCGAAGAAGTCGGCGAACCCGGTGTTGGAGGCCTTGATGTAGGCCTGTTGCGACCATGTGCCGTTCGTCCGCGTGAAGACATACGCGGCCCCGGCGTTGGCGATGGTGTTGTCGGCCTGGTCGCCGCCGACGCCGGTGGCGGCGCTGCGCTCGCCCGGGGCGCCGACGGCGAGGGTGGAGCCGTCGGCCGACAGCGAGACGCTGGCGCCGAAGCCGTCGCCTGCCCCGGTGTTGGAGGCCTTGACGTAGGCCTGTTGCGACCAGCTGCCGTTGACCTGCACGAACACGTACACGGCGCCGGCGCCCGCGGCGGCGTTGTTGGCCTGGTCGCCGCCGATGCCGGTGGCGGCGCTGCCCTCGCTCGCGGCGCCGACGGCGAGGGTGGTGCCGTCGGCCGACAGCGCGAGGCCGAACTGCCCGCCGAAGCGGTCGAACGCCTCGGTGTTGGAGGCCTTGAAGTACCCGACCGCGGCCGCCAGCGAGTCGACGACGTCGACCGGAGCGGAGTCGGTGCACCCGCCGGTGTTGCAGGCCTTGAGGATGTAGCTCGCGCCGAAGCGGAGGTGCAGCGGCATCGTCAGCGAGATCGACTCCCCGACGATGTCGTCGCCGATCTGCGCGTAGGGCTGATCCTGGGTGGGGCGCTCGAGCAACTGGTAATAGGTCGCACCGCTGGCGGGCGCCCAGGCGAACTCGAACTGCTTGATCGGCGCGAAGGCGAGCTTGAGCACCGTCGCGTCCGGGGGCGGCTCGCTCATGGAGGTGGAGCCGGTGTCGCCCGTGGAGCCCGGTTCGCCGATCGAGGTCGAGTCGCCGGTCGAGCCGGGGTCGCCGGTCGAGCCGGGGTCGCCGGTCGAGCCGGGGTCGCCCGTCGAGCCGGGGTCGCCGGTCGATCCAGGGTCGCCCGTCGAGGTCGGACCCGCCGGGTCGCCCGAGGTCGGGGCCGGATCGCCCGAGGAGCTCGTGTCTCCCACCGCGGGCATCTGTGGCCCGCTCGTCGGGGGGGGGAGCGGCTCCATGGTCGTCGGAGCCGTCTCGCTCGTGGCGCCGTCGCTGGCGCTCGATCCACCCGTCACGCTCGCCGACTCGTCGCATGCGCCCACGAACGCCACACTGCCGACAATCACCCATCCACCCAATCGCATGCTTTTCATCTCATCGACTCCTCAATCTCCGAAACGTCGGATCCACGGAACAATACGAGGTCAGGCCGCGAGCGGGGGGGCGACGGCGCGCGCGGGCTCGCCGTCGCCCCGACGCGGCCGGTCAGAACGTCTGGAACACGTAGACGGCGCCGCTGCACCAGCCCTGCATCTCGCCGTCGTTGTTGAGCTCCTCGCTGTACACGTCGCAGGCCGAGACCATCAGGTCCGGACGGCCGTTGCCGTCGACGTCGCCGGCGGCGCTGACGCGGTGGCCGAAGAAGTCGTTCGCCTGGATGTCCGGCGGGGACAGGGGGACGGCGCCGTACATGTCCGGACCGGACGGACCGCCGAACATCACGTAGGCGCGACCGGTGTTCGAACCGTACCAAAACAGGTCGGTGTTGGGGGCGCCGAACAGCAGGTCGTCGTACCCGTCGCCGTTCAGGTCGCCGACGCCGGCGACGGCCCCGAACGCGTCGAAGGGCTGCAGCTCCGGGGGCGCCACCATCAGGAAGTCGCTCTCGGAGAAGTACGGGACGGTGGCGCCGCTGCTGGGGTAGAAGTAGGCCGCGCCGGATGCCGGTCCCGAGCCGTTGCTCCCCGGGGCGCCGACGATCAGGTCGTTGTATCCGTCGCCGTTGACGTCCCCCGCGTCGTCGAGGTCCCGGCCGAATTGCCCGCCCTTGACGCCTTCGAGCTCGTCCAGGGCGCTATAATAATAGCTCCCCTGGGCGTCGAAGCCGCCGACGTAGACCCGGCCCTCGTTCGAATCGCCGTGCAGGGGCGCGCCGATCGCCCAGGACTCCTCCGTCGCCCCGATCACGCGGGCGCGATGGCCGAAGAGGTCATACGTGGCGTCGTTGATCTCGCCGTCCGCCGCGTCCGTGAAGATGGCGGCCGCGCAGGTGTTGCCCGCCCACGCGTCGTCCAGGTTGCCGAAGGCCTGGGCGTACTCCGTGAAGTTCCCTCCGCCCAGGTCGGTCCTGGCCGGGGCCGTCGCCAGGCCGAACGCACCGCTGCCGCTGCCGCCCTGGATGTTGCGGACATCGACCGACGTGCCCACCTGCTCCCAGAGCGCGCAGCCCCAGCCGTCGCGGAGGAACAGGGGGATCGCGCCGGGCGTCTCGTACCAGCCGGCGGTCGCGTAGGTCCAGACGCGGCCCCAGTCCTGATTCGGGAAGTTCAGGCCGCTGGCGGACGTCGTGCCCGGCGCGCCGATCACGAGGTCCTGCTTGCCGTCCTGGTCGAGGTCGGCGGCGGCGATGTCGGCGCCGAAGCGCCTCTCCCGGCACTTGTCCCCGGTCGGGAAGGAGTTCGGGAACAGCTTCTTCCAGAAGCCGTAGCTCCCGTCTTCATGCGGGTCGAGGATCTTCTCGCTCTGCGGATCGACGCCGAGCGGGCCGCCGAAGTACAGATAGACCCGACCCTGGTGGCGACACAGGGTCTTGAGCGCGGCGTCGTACGCCAGGTCGAGGGGCGCGCCGACGGCGACGTCGTCGTAGCCGTCGCCGTCGAGGTCCCCGACGTCGCGGATGGCGACGCCGTAGTTGTACTTCTCGACCCAGGCGGAGTCCTGAGGCTCGAGCGGCGTCAGCTTGACCGAGGTCGCGTAGAGGCTGGGGTCGATCTCGATCGGGTAGCGCGCGTCGGTGTCGTCGACGACCACGGCGAGGCCCCCAGGCGAGCGCTGGAGGTGGACCGGAAGGTGCTTGCCGGTCGCGTCCCACGCCTTGAGGCCGGTATAGCGCCAATTCACGCCCGTCGTCGCCAGCACGGCCGCGTCGGCCTCGACCTCAAGGAGCTCGCCGCCGGTCACCGCGAGGTGGAGCTCGACGGGCCCCGCACCCTCGGGCCGCTCGGACAGGGTCCAGCCCTGCTCGACGGCCCCCTCGCGGCGCGCCACCCAGGCCGTCAGCGCGCCGTGGGGCTGCTCCACGCGGCGCGCGCAGTCGGTGTCGGGCGTGGTCGCCTCGGTCACGCAGGCGCCGAGCCGGGGCTCGGCCGGCCCGGCCGCCAGGCGCGCGTCCGAGCGACCCCACGACTGCAGGGTGAAGCGCAGGGTGTCCTGGCCCAGACGCACGCCCAGGCCGCGGGCGTCGACCCGCACCGTGTCGCTGTTGGCGCCGACGAAGCCGCCCGCGGCGTCCGGCCTGAAGGCGAGGCGCGCGAGGGTCGGGTCCGCGCTCGCGTCGCGCAGGCCGGACGGGGCGGTCGACGCGCCGGGCGCCAGCTCTTCCGCCGACGCGTCAACGCCGTCGGGCTCGGAGGAGGGGTCACAGCCGGCGAGAGCGGAGAGGGTGAGGAGCGAGGAGATGAACTGCTTCATGGCGTGTGTCTCGTCGAGGAAGGGCGTCTCACTGCCCAAAGCGCACGGGCTCGCGTCCTGTCGCGTCGCTCGCCGCAGGTTTGTCCTACAGGCTTCATCGGAGGACCTGCGACGGGCAGGTGCACGTTTCCATGCGACAACCGCACCGCTCGCACGCATTGGGAGAGAGGCATCAACCCCACCCCGCGTAGGCCCCTGAATGCGTCGATCTCATTCATGTGTCACGGCGGTGACGCGGCGAGGCGCTGCGCGCGCGAGGCGCTCGCAGGACGCGGACGTCGTCCCTCGTCGCGCGCGCGCGACAGGATGCAGAGATTGTCGCGGCCCGGGGGGGCGTGTACCCTGGGCCCGTGCGGTCTGCGAGGCGACGAGGGCCGGCGGCTCTGCGCGCGGCGCCGCGCGGGCGGACGAGGGCTGCAGGCGGATGAACGGTTCAGAGCGATCGGCGCGGCTGGTGGAGCTGTTCGTGCCCTGCCTCGCCGAGGCGCAGCAGGGGCCGTTGTCGCGGTCACCTGGTCTCGAGGACACGCTCGCCGCGGTGCTGTCGATCGCGCAGGATCGCTGGCCGCAGCTCGCGCTCGGGCCGGAGGACTTCCTGCCGTTCCTGGCGCGCCGACTGCCGTCCGATCTGTCCGGCGCGGAGGAGCTGTTCGACCTCGAGGTGGGCGACCTGTTCCTGCTCTGCGCGTACGAGCGCGGCGACGTGCAGGCCGTCACGGCGCTCGAGCGGAAGTACCTGTCCCGGGTCGAGTCGGGGCTGACGCGCCTCGGCGCGACGCGGCCGATGATCGAGGACATCCGGCAGGTGCTGCATCAGCGGCTGCTGACCGTCGAGCGGGGGGACGCGCGCAGCCTGCGGTACAACGGCAGGGGCGCGCTGGTGCGCTGGCTGTACGTCGCCGCGACCCGGACGGCGCTCGACACGTGGCGCAGGTCCGGGCGGATGGCGCCGATCGAGGACGCCCACCTCGAGCGGGCCGTGCTCGGCGAGGATCACGAGACGGCGTACCTCAAGCTCCGCTACCGCGGCGAGTTCAAGGAGGCGTTCCAGGCCGCCTTCTCCACGCTGGCGAAGCGGGACCGCAACGTGCTGCGGTACTACATCCTCGATCAGCTCAACATCGATCAGATCGGCGCCATCTACCGGGTCCACCGCGCGACCGTCGCGCGCTGGATCGCGGCGGCCCGGCAGCACCTGCTGGTCACGACCCGGTCGACGATGATGGAGAAGATCCGGTCCAATCAGGCGACGTTCGAGAGCGTGATGCGGCTGATCGAGAGCGAGCTGGAGGTCAGCATGCGGCGGCTGCTCGAGCAGTCGCCGACCGACGCGACGTGACGCGGGAGCGGACGTGGACTGCATCAGCGAATCTCAGCTGCTCGAGCTGTTCGACGATCGGATGACGCCGGCGGCGCGCGAGGCGATCGACGCGCACATCGACGACTGTGCGCGCTGCAGGGGCCTCGTCGTCGAGGCCGCCCGCGGCTTCCCGACGCTCGCGTCGCCGAACCCGGCGGAGGCGTCGACGGGCCCGGCGGCGCCGCGCGACGACCGGCCGCCGGGCAGCGGGGTGACGATCGCCGAGCGCTACGTACTGCTCGATGTCGTCGGCATGGGCGGCATGGGCATCGTCTACGTCGCCTACGATCGCAAGCTCGATCGCAAGGTGGCGCTCAAGCTGCTGCGCCCGGACGTCGTCGCGGTCGGCGAGGCCAGGGCGCGGCTGCTCCGCGAGGCCCAGTTCGTCGCCCGCCTGGCGCACCCGAACATCATCAACGTGCACGACGTCGGCGAGGTCGACGGACACATCTATATCGACATGGAGTTCGTCGAGGGCTGCACCCTGCGGGAGTGGCTCACGGCGCAGGCGCGGCCGGTGCCCGAGGTCGTGCGGGCCTTCCTCGACGCCGCCCGCGGGCTGGCGGCCGCGCACGCGGCGGGCGTGATCCATCGCGACTTCAAGCCAGACAACGTGCTCATCGGGGTCGACGGCCGGGTCCGCGTCAACGACTTCGGGCTGGCGCGGACCACGGCGCACCCCGAGCTGCCCAGCGTCAGCGCGATCGGTCTGCCTCGCCCGGGCCGCGGTGAATTCGAGACGCGCACCGACGTGCAGGTCGGCACGCCGGCCTACATGGCGCCCGAGCAGCGGCGCGGCGAGCCGGCGACGGCGGCCGCGGACCAGTACGCGTTCTGTGTGGCGCTCCACGAGGCGCTCTCCGGCGAGCGTCCGACCGCCGCGGGTCGGCACGACCGCGTGCGCGACGCCCGGATCGCCGAGGTGCTCCGCCGCGGCCTGGCCCTCGATCCGCAGGACCGCTTCCCGTCGATGGAGGCCCTGAGCGCGGCGCTGTCCCAGGCGACGCGCCGCCGCCGCTGGCCGGCGTTCGTCGCGGCCGGCGCCGCGGCCGTCGCGCTCGGCCTCGGTGTGGCGTCGAGCCGGGACGAGGCGAACGCGTGCCTCGACGCGCCGCAGTACCTCGCAGGCGTGTGGGACGCGGCGCGCAAGGAGGCGGTGCGGCAGGCGTTCGTCGCGACCGGGGTCCCCGAGGCGGGCGCGAACTTCACCGCCGTCGCGCGGTCGATCGATCGATTCGCCGACGCGTGGAGCGCCGCGCACCAGGAGGCCTGCGAGGCGACGCTTGTCCGCGGCGAGCAGTCGCCCGAGCTGCTCGAGCGGCGAATGGCCTGTCTGCGCAGGAGCCTCGGCGAGGCGAGCAGCACCCTCGCCGTGCTCGCCGAGGCCGACAAGACGACGGTCGAGCGCGCGGTGGACGTGGTCGCCGGCGTCACCGACCCGCAGCGGTGCAGCGCGGCCGAGGTGCTGCAATCGGCGACGCCGGTGCCGCCGCCGGCGCTCCGCGAGCGCGTCGAGGCGCACCACGCTCGCGTCGCCAGGGCGCTCGCGCTGGGGTACGCCGGGCGCCAGAAGGAGGCGACGGCGCTGGCGCAGGAGACGGTGCACGAGGCGGCGGCGCTGGGCTTCCCGGCGAGCGAGCAGGAGGCGACGCACGCGCTCGGACGGGCGCAGATGCTCGGGAACGCCTTCGCGGCGGCGAAGGACTCGTTCGAGCGCGCGCTCGTGCTCGCCGAGGCGAGCGGTCTCGACGACAAGGCGGTCGACGCCCTGACTACGCTGACCTGGAGCGCCGCCTCGCGGGCGCAGTACGACGAGGCCGAGCAGTGGATCCGGTTCGCCGAGGCCAAGCTGAGCCGGCTCGGCGCGAGCGGCGCGAACGTCCTGTCGCGGCGCGCGCGGCTGCGGCACTGGCAGGGCGAGGTGCAGAACGCCCGGGGTCGCCTGGACGAGGCCGAGGTCGCGCACCGCGAGGCGCTCGAGCTGCGGCGCCGTGATCCTCATGGCGATCCGTCGGAGATCGGGACCTCGCTGAACGCGCTCGGCAACCTCGCGCAGCTGCGCCGCGACTACGCCGCGGCCATGAAGTACTACCGCGAGGGGCTGGCGCTCCGCGAGCGCGAGCTCGGCCCCGATCACCCCCGCGTCGCCGGATCCCTCAACAACATCGGCCGCATGCTGGTGGCCGAGTGCGCGTGGGACGACGCCCGGAGACACTTCGAGCGGGCGCTGTCGATCCGCCGCCGACTGTACGGCGAGGATCACGTCGAGATCGGCAGGGTGCTCTACAACCTCGCGGACCTCGAGGACGAGCTCGGGCGCCGCGAACAGGCGATCGAGGCGGCCGAGCGGGCGTGCGCGATGACGACGCGCGCGCTGGGCGAGGAGCACCCGCTGCTCGGCGCCATGTGGAGCTCGCTGTCGCACCTCTGGCTGGCCGAGGGCGCGGCCGCGGAGGCGCTGCTCCTGGCCGAACGCGCGCGCGCGCTCATCATGCGTCACAAGGGCTCCGAGCACGCCGATACGGCCGGCTCCACGCACGCGGCTGGCAGGGCCCTGCTCGCCCTCGGTCGCGTCGACGAGTCGGTCGCGCTGCTCGAGCGCGCGTGGGCGATCTACGCCGCGGGGCCGGAGGTCGAGCTGTCGCGGGCGCGAGCCGCCCATTCGCTCGCGCAGGCGCTATGGGCCCGCGGCGACCACGAGCGCGCCCGCGAGGCCGCCGGCTGGGCCCAGGCCGCGATGCCTGCATGCCATCAGGACGAGGCGCGACGGATCGCGGCGTGGAGCGCCGGACTCGCGGCCGACGCGTCACCATGAGCGGCACCCTGGGGATTCGCCGAATCCAGCTCGCGGGTGAAGATGGCCGCGCCGGTCGGTGAGGGTCATGGGTGCGGGGCGAGCAGCGCCGCGAGCTCGCGCGCCCGCTCGGCGTCGGGGCCGGGCCCCGCCCGCAGGAGCACCGCGGCCTCGCGGGCCCGACGGCGCACGACCGCGGGCGCGACCGTCACGACATCGATCGCCGGGTCGCCCGCCCCGCCCGTTGAACGACCGTCGAGGCCGCCTGGCCCGCAAACCGAGGCTCGATCTATCGGCGTATTGCTCGGCCGGCGGCGTGCGCGTCGAGTCGCGCGGTGCGTGAGCGACCGGTGCAGCGCGAGCGCAGGACTCTGAAGGATGCGAACCTCCTTCGCATCCGGGAGTCACTTGGTCGGGGAGGGCGGCGGCGGCGATCCGTCCTTCGGGACCCAGACTGCGAGGTCGAACGCGACCTCGAGCGTGCCCGGGATGGGGCCCTCGCCGGGGATCACGCCGATCGCGACCAGGCGCACGACGTCGCCCCGGCGCAGCTCCACGTCGATCGCGCGCTCGAACCTCACCACGAGCGCGCTCGCCGGGGCGGACTCGAGCAGCTCGACGCCCGGTCGTACCGTGGCATTGCCGTACATCAGGGTCGTGACCGGCACCTCGGCCACCGGCTCGGCACCGTCGGCGCGGCGGAGCACCTCCAGCTCGAGCCGTGGCGGGGGCTTGTCGGTCGCGCACGCCACGACGGCGACGCGATGACGCGCCGTCTCGACCGCGCGGAACGCGAGCGTCGGCGGCGGACCGAATCGCAGCAGCGACTCGGCCGGCAATCGATGGTTGGCCGGGAGCGCGAAGGTGAGGGCCGCCCCGTCCGCGCCGACCGAGCTCGTGCCCCCGACGTCGTTGGTATTGAGATGACGCCCGGTCTCGCTCCGTGGCGCCGCGACCACGTATTCGAACACCGACTGCCCCGCGATCCACGGCCCGCCGGGCCCGCGCACGAGGTCCCGGCTGGCGAGGGGAGCGTCGGCCGGGACACCGTCGAGCGCGCACGCCGGCAGGCTCCGGGCCGTGGGCGGCGGGGTCGCGCGGGCGACGGCGCGCGGCGGCTCCGGGGAGTCCTCCGCGCCCGAGCATCCGCCGACGACGAGCGCCGCGCCCGCGCAGAGCAGCCATCGCGCCGCCGCCGGTCGACGCGTGGCTACGCAGGCGTCGAGGACGGCGCGGTCCATCGCCTCGGTCCGACGGCGGAGCTCGAGGACGCCGACGGCGTCGGTGTCGTCGGCCTCGAGGACCTCCACGAGGCGCTGGCGGATGTCTGCAGGGATCACGAGGCCTGCATTTTAGGGGAGGGCGGTCCGCGGCGGAAGATCCGCGCCGGGCGAACGTGCGCGAAACTGCGCGCACCACCTTCGACATTCACCCTGTCGTCGGCCAGGATGCTGAACCAAGGATGCGGCGCCCCGAGGACTGAGCCAAAGCCGGACCAAACCAGTACCCCCACGGGGAGGGCCGTCGTTGAACGCAAGCCTGTGCCTGAGCCGGGCCCGAGCTTGTCCACGAAGCCTGAACTCCTCAGAATGCGATTCGGCGGGTGAACATCGACGAGGCGCTGTCTGGTCGATCCCTTGAGCGCTCTCCCCCGCGTCGGGACCGGACGACCTGCAACGAGGACCTCACGGCTCGTCTGCCGGTGTGTGCAGCGTTTCGCGCGCGGGATCAGCACCGGGCGCCGGATTCATCGGCGCCTCGGTCTTCGAGCGGCGGCGGGGCGAGCTGCCAGCTGACGAACCCGAGCGCGGTCGCGGGCACGTGGACGGCCAGGAACACTCCGAGCCCGAAGATCACGCCGGCTTCGGCCGAGCCGCCGAGCAGGGGGAACGCGAGGGCGAGGAACAGCTCACGCACGCCGAGCCCGGCGATCGTGATCGGCACCGCCCCGAGCACCCCCGAGATCGCCAGCAGGCTCGCGACGTCGACGAACGACAGCTCGAGGTTGAGCGCTGCCGCGACCGTGTACGCCTGCGCGTAATGTAGCAGCAGCGCGAGCGCCGTGAACGCAGCCGCGACCGCGAGGTGCCGCGGCCGCTGGTGCCGGAGGCCGGCGAAGAAGCGGCCCGTCCCCTCGCCGGCCGCCCAGCCCGGCGCGACCCGCAGCGCCAGGGCGGCCGCCGCGCGGGCCGTCGCCGGCACGAACAGCAGCGGCGGCCCTGCTGCCATGAACAGAACGCCGAGCCATGTAGCGAGGACCAGGTCGATCGTCAGCACCGACGACAGCGAGCACGCCGCGATCACGGCGACCGTCAGCGGCACGTACACGTCGCAGCACCGGTCGATCATCAGCAGCGCCAGGCCGTCCGGGTACGGCATCCCGAGATCGTGGCGGAGGTACTGCAAGCGCAGCGCGTCGCCGACGCGACCGGGCGTCAGGTGGCCGACGTAGCCAGCCGACAGCAGCGACAGCAGCGCCCGCGAAAGCCCGTAACGGTGCCCCCGCGCCGCGAGCAGCGTCCGCCAGCGCAGCGCCTTGAGCGGGTACGCGAGCACCCCGAGCACGACCCCCGCGGCCAGCGTCCCGGCGTCGTCCCACGTCAGCGCGGCGAGCACCGCCCCGAGGCCCTGCAGCTGCAGCAGCACGACGACCAGCAGCGCGGGCCCGAGCAGCCGCACGCCGACCCGAACCAGCCGCCGCCGACCTGCGCCGGCGGTGCTCTTCGAGTCGACCTGCGCGCTCGCGTCCACGCCCGCGCCATTGTACACGCGCCGTCGCCTTCTGTTCGCCCGCGAGCCCCCGACCCTGCGACCGTGGTTCTCTCGACCACCGCGCCGGGCGGTGATGTGGACCGGCGGCCTCGTGCTCGCGCTCGCGGCGGCGTTGTGGCCGAAGGGCAAGGGGAGGTGAGGTGAGGCCGATCCGCGGCCGATGACTGTCCCACGGGACAGCTCGATCGGGGCCGGGACCGCACGGGCCGCACGGGCCGCGAGGGTCTCCGCGTGCCCCGTGGCGACGAGCGTGGCGTCGATCTCCACCCGCCAAGGACGATCGCGTCGCGCAGCTCGCGGGCGCGCTGGAGCCCGAGCATGCTGCTGGACGCGACGTCCCAGGAATTCGTGCCGTTCGTCACGCACTCGCGTCCGCCCGCGAGCTCCCGACCATGCGACCGTGGTGCTCTCGACGTCGCGTTCGCACGCGCGCAGCCTCTTCCTGCCCAACCCGACTTGGGAATTCCCGCTTCAAAAGGTCTATTCGCTCCTCAGGATCGGCCAGATCCACGACAACACGGTCGAGGAGCTCGAGCGACGACGAACCCGCGGCGCCGCGACACCCCAGGAGACGCATGATGACCCGTCAGCACATCACCCTCACGGTCACGCTCGGGCTCGCAGCGCTCGCGTGCTCGGCTTGCACGGCCAGGATCGAGGCCGAGACTCTCGACGAACTCCTCGATGAGGGCGTCAAGCAGGGCTTGCCCGGCGTGATCCTGCTCGTCGACCGTCCCGGCACGGACAACGACTTTCTCGGCGCGCGAGGCTCGGCCGACATCGACGCCGGGCTCGCGCTGACCCCCGATGCACGCTTTCGCGTGGCCAGCAACACCAAGAGCTTCGTCGGCCTCGCGCTCGCCCAGCTCGAGATCGAGGGCGTCTTGCAGCTCGATGATCCGGTCGCGAAGTGGCTCGGCCCCGAGGTCCTCGGCAACATCGAGAACGCACAAGACGTCAGTGTCCGCCAGCTCCTCAACCACACCAGCGGGATCTTCGAGTACCTCGACAACGAGAGCTTCTGGGGCGTGGTCGACGCGGACCCTCAGCACGCCTGGACGCTCGACGAGGCGCTGACCTACGCGCACGACCAGCCGGCGGCGTTCGTGCCGGGCAACGGGTGGGGCTACTCGAACACCAACTACCTGCTCGCCGGCAAGGTGATCGAGGCGGCCACCGGCCAGACGTGGGCCGAGATCGTCGAGGCCCGCGTGCTCGGGCCCCTCGGGCTCGACGACTGCTTCGTCGAGGGTCACGGCACGCCGACGGGGCCGATCGTCCACGGCTACAGCTTCGAGAGGGGCGACGCGCAGGACATGTTCGCCGTCAACACGGGATACGGACTGCCCGACGGCGGTCTGGTCGCGACCGCGGGCGACCTCTCAACGTACGTTCGTGCCATTGCAACCCGGGCCGCGCCGCTGACCGATGCCTTCACGCTCGCGACCTCCGGGCTCGTCAGCACCGGCGAGGGCGACAGCTATGGGCTGGGCATCAGTCGCTGGCCGGACATCCAGGGCTTCGAGGCCTGGGGGCACGGCGGCAACCTCGACGGGTACTCGAGCGAGATGTTCTACTTTCCCGGGCCGGACATCACGGTCGTGCTGCTGGTCAACGGCTCCGACGGTGACGTCGAAGCGGTGTTCGAGGCCGTGCAAGAGCGCGCGATCGAGCTGGCCTTGGAGTAGCGACCGGCGCGAAGCTCGCTGTCCGCCGCCCGCCTTTCGCCATCGGGGGGGGGAGGGGGCGCCGGTGACGATCTTCACGTTCTCGCGCCCCGCTCGCGCGCGCGAGTAGGGCCCCTGGGCGCCTCGTCGACGCCGCGGGCCGTCGCGCGCGGGCGGTCTCTGATATCCTCGACGGATGTCGGATACCGGGCCGAGCGGAGGTCGTCGTTGCCTCAATTGCGAACAGCCGCTGCACGGCGAGTTCTGCTCGCATTGCGGGCAGCGCGACCTGCCGACACGGCGGGCGCTGGGCGAGCTGGTGCGCGAGGCCGTCGGCGAGGCGCTGCAGGTCGACGGGCGCGTGCCGCGGACGCTGGTGCCGTTCCTGTTCAACCCGGGGCGGTTGATCCGCGACTACAACGCGGGGCGGCGGGCCCGCTATACGTCGCCGTTCCGGCTGTTCCTGGCGACGACGCTGCTGTGGCTGGCGAGCAGCCTGGCGTTCGGGCTCGGGAGCGCGACCGACGAGGATCCGGGGTCGGCGGGGGTGGTGTCGCTCGATCTGCCGCCCGACTTCACGGGGCCGGAGGCGGGGATCGGGCGGTGGGTGATCGATCGAATGCACGAGTACAGCCAATTGCCACAGGCGGAGCAGGTGCGGCGGAGCCGGAGCGCCATCCGCGAGACGGCGCCGAAGGCCGCGCTGGCGCTGGTGCCGGTGTTCGCGCTGCTGGCCAAGGTGCTGTTCTGGTCGCGGCGGCGGCCGCGGTTCTACGCGGAGCACCTGGTGTTCGCGCTGGTGCTGCACGCGTTCGCGTTCCTGCTGCTGGCGATCGGGCTGGCTGCCGACGGGCTCGAGTTCGGGCTCGCGGCGCTCGCGGTGCTCGTGGTGTACCTGTACGCGTGCCTGTGGCGCGGCTACGAGGCCGGCTGGTGGGCGAGCCTGATGCGGCTGCTGGCGATCCTGATCGTGTATCCGATCCTGCTCACGCTGGTGGCGAGCGTGATGCTGATCGGGAACCTGCTGATCGATTAGGCGTACGCGTCAGCGCGCCGGGCGAGCGCGCGGCACTTCACCGACACCGTGGTCAAGGGCGGCGTCGGCGCGCCGAGCGACCTCCCGGACGGCTTCGAAGACCGACTCGACGGCCTCTGACATCACACGATCGTCGCCCACCAGCGCTCCCACTGCAGCCGGTTGGCGTGCGTGTACACGCTGCCGTCGGGGCGCGCGCCGAGGTTCAGGCTCCACTGCGCCGAGCGCAGGCGGAAGCCGTCGTCGGTCGACAGGAACCACCGCTCCCACGCCTCGCGGTTGGTCGTCACGTAGACCTCGCCGTTCTGTTTCGAGCCGAGGTAGGTGCCGTGGGCGCTGCGCAGGTACAGGGCGCCGCTGCCGGCGTCCTCGAGCGTCCACGTCTCCCAGGAGTCGCGGTTGGGGTGCATGTAGACCTTGCGGTCCGGGGTCGCGCCGAGCTGGACGATATGCTCGAAGTTCGTCAGCAGCACGCGCGAGCCGGGGCCCGGGATCCCGGTCGCCGGCCAGGAGCGCCACAGCTCGTTGACGGCGCCGCCGTCCCACGGGTACGCGATGACGGCCGAGCCGGAGGTGTAGGGCCCGTCACCGCGGATGTTGATCTTCAGCTCCCAGTCCTCGCGCGAGGCCATTGCGTTGTACGGGCCCTGGACCTTGTCGTCGTACCAGTACGCGCCGTGGAGGCCGGACGGGTCGGCGCGCTCGTCGAGGATCGCCCAGATGATCTCCTGCGTGCGCCCGTCCATATAGACGATCGCCCTGGAGGCGACCTCGAGGTACAGCCAGCCCCGCCGCCCGATGTTCTTCAGCGCGAACGCGTTGGCGTCGCCCGGGCGCTGCGCGCGCGTCCAGACCTGCGACGCTTTGCCGAGGTCGAGCACGCCGACCACGACGGCGTACTTGTTGTAGTGGATCCACCGCACGCTGGTAGTGTCGAGCACGAGCAGCTTGCCGTCCGCGGCGCGGGCTTTCGATACGATGTAGTGATTCGCCATGCGCCCCGAGCATCGCCGAGGGCGCCGGAAAATGCACCGTGGCGCCCGCGCGCCCGCGCGCCCGCGCGCGCTCACGCGAAGAACGGCCGAGGTCGAAGAGCCGTTCGCGCGCAAGGGCGCCGAGGACGCAGTGCTGGGCTGGTCATGGCGGGCGGCGCGGACGTCTCCTTGTATCCGGGCGAGAGGGGCGATGTCGGCGAGGGGGCGTCTCGGAGCGACCGCGTGGTGTCCCTTGAGGAAGGTTGTGAGCGGGATGGACCGGGGGCGAGCGCGAGGGTATCGTGGACGGATGATCCGCGGACGCGCGCTGCTCGGGGTGATGGTGGTGGCCGGGTGCTTCACGGCGGAGAACACGGCAGCGCCGCCCGGGGATCTGGCGCGGTTCGATCCGATCGCGCAGTTCTCGGCGATGGCCGCGTACGCGGGCCCGCAGGCGCGGCTGGTCCGCATGAGCGCGACGTATGTGAAGTCCGACGGGACGATGGACTTCACCGCGGACTATCCCACGCGGTTGGCGGTCGACTTCGTGGTGAACGCGTCGGCGGACGATGTGGACCAGCTCGGACCGGTCGCGCCGGGCAGCGGGTATGCGGTCGGGGACGCGATCGACACGCAGCTCATCGTGGTCAAGCCGCGGATCCAGCACGTGAAGTCGGGCGGCGAGCGGCACCTCGGGATGGAGCGCAACCCGGGCCGTGGAAAGACGTTGACGACCACGTTCGTGGCGGCGCCGACGTGCAGCTTCGCGACGCTGTGGTCGGCGGCGATCGCCGCGGGGGCGCCGAAGGATGTCGTCGCCAACATCGAGTACGACGACGACGGCTACACGTTCATGGCCAACGGGCACGACTTCAGGCGGAGGTTCGCGATGGACTGCTCGCTGATCGCCGAGTGACGGGCTCCCTGTGCTCTGCTGCGATCGCTACGAGGTCGACATCCACGTGAGGCTCCACGACGGACGGATGATCCGCGAGCGCCGCGCCGGCCCGCATCGGGCGTGCCCTTCACGGACCGGCGGACAGGAGCTGCGCGAGCAGGAACGCCACCGCGCCGGCCACGAGCCCGGCGCACGCGCCGACGAGGAGGAAGCCCGGGATATGGCGCGCCTCCGGCTCGCCGAAGAGGACCAGCGCGCCTGCCGTGGCGAGGCCGGCGACCAGCGAAGCGCCGAGCCAGACGAGGTGCCCTCCGCCTGCGCGAACGGCCAGGTAGGTCGCAACGCCCATGGGGAGGCCCCCGAAGCTCCAGCCGGTGAACCAGACCAGCCCGCTCGTCCGCACCAGGTAGTCACGGCCGATCGGGAGACCGACCACGAGCCGGTAGAGCGGCGTGAAGACGAGCGCAGCCGCGAGCGCTCCCGCCATCAGCCCGCCGAGACAGATCACGATCCCCCTGAACATGCCGAGCTCCCCCCGCGCCGGCGAGCGTAAATCCGGGCGCGAGGAAAAGCCACGCGAACGAGACCTCCGAAGGATCGTTCTGCCTGCGCCGCGCGGCGTCGCCCCAGGCGCTCGCTCGTGCAGGAACACACCGCGCGATCGCCGCGGAAGCATCCTTCCGTAGCATCCAATTAAATGTGTAACCTTGCCATGACGCATGCGTTGATGCGTTGAGCGACGCCGAGGAGGCGCGTGATTCCGCTCGACGAACGATCGACCATCGACCCATTGCCCGTCAACCTGCATTCTCAATCGAGCACCCGACCCGGGTAGCCTCGCCGATCTCGGTATTGGCACGGGATCGCCGTTCATAACGAATGTGCCGAGACACGCGAGATTCGTCGCGCGGCCATACCTCTTTATCGTGACCTCCGAAGAGGGCCGGGCGGCCCGTTCGGGACGGGAGCAGGGTCGTGCATTTCCGACATTCAGATCAACATCCAGACCCAAGCAACAAGGAATGGCCGACATCATGAACACGAGTTTTCGCCCGAGACACGGATTGGGCTTCACGGTCCTCGCGACCGGGAGCGTCGCCCTCGCCGCCCTACATGGTTGCGGCGGCGACGATGACACGATGAAGGACGACCTCACGGCAAAGGAGGTGCGTACGCTCATCGACGGCGCTGTCCCCGGCGGACTCGCCAGCTTGAAGGTGCCGGCGACCGACTCGGCGATCCCGGTCCCGCCGGCGCCCGACGGCTACGCGGGCCGCTTCGATACCACCGAGGCGAAGCGGTTCCTCGGGAAGATGCTCTTCCACGATCCGATCCGCACGCAACGCGTGAACGTCAACCTGGGCCAGCCGCTGGACTTCCCCGGGGCGTCGGCGTTCGGCGGGACGATCGGCGTCACGGATTCGGCCGACGGCGCCCCTCCCGACGGTACCTACGCCGAGATCACCAGCGCGAACGTCGAGGCGGTGCGCATGCAGACGGTCGGGACCGGGAGCTGCGGCTCGTGCCACATCGGAGAGGCCAGCGGAAAGGCCGGCCAGCGCTTGAACTTCAACACCGGCGGCGAAGGACGGGGCTACACGGACGAGGCCGGGAACTTCATCCCGCGCAGGCGCCCGATGGCGTCGCTCACGAAGCTGCGCGACGAGCCGCTCTTCCCTGGCGACGCGCTCGTCGACGCCCTCCCGACCCTGACGGACATCTTCATGTTCAACGGCGAGCGTGTGGTCACGACGCCGGCGCTGTTCTACCAGAACCTCGGGGCGAAGGACCTGAGCATCCTTCAATCCGGACGCCTCGACGAGCTCGACAGCGTCGGCCGCCTCTCGCCCTCGATGATCGGCTTCGCGTTCAACAACCGCCTCCTGTTCGGCGGCTTCGGCGGCGAGCCCTCGGCGACCCCCGGCGCGCTCCAGCCGTCGTCGATCCTCCTCGACCCGCCGTTCGAGGATCCTGCGCAGGAGAACCTGACGTTCCTTCTGCTCGACGCGCACCGGATGCTGGGCGGACAGAACGCCACCCTGCAGCAGATCCCCGCGTTCGTGCAGGCCTTCCGCGAGGCGTTCCCTGCCGAGGCGGACGCCGCGGACGTGAGCGGTAGCCTCGACGACCTGATCAATGATTTCACCGTGGCGCGCGCGACCGCGACGTTCCTGCGGACCTCGGTGACCCGCGACACGCCCTTCGACCGGTTCCTCGCGGGCGACGACGCCGCGCTCACGCCCTCGCAGCTACGGGGAGCGCGGCTGTTCTTTACCCCGGCGACCGAGGGCGGAGCCGGCTGCTTCTCGTGCCACAGCGGTCCGATGCTCAACAAGCAGCCGGACGACCCGGATGTCGCCGGGATCGGGCAATTCGTCGAGGAGAACTTCGCCAACATCGGCATCGGCGACCACCCCGTGCAGGCCCTCAACGCCTTCGCGCGCGGCCACGCCACCGACTACCACGCAGAAGACACCGGCCGCCACGAGGTCACCCACAAGGACGAAGATCGCTTCAAGTTCCGTAGCCTCACCCTCCGGCAGCTCCGCGACGCGCGGCAGTTCTTCCACAACGGCTCGTTCGAGAGCGTCCGTGACGTGGTCGAATACTTCAACGCGGGCGTCCCGCAGGACAAGACGGCGGGCGCGGAGCCGAACCTCGACCCGCGGTTCACGAGCCCTCGCGGCGAGGGGACCACGGGCCTCGGCCTCACCCCGGAGCAGATCGACGATCTGTCCGACTTCCTTGAGAACGGGCTCTACGACGAGACCTTCGCCGAGTCCTTCCAGCCCACGGCGGACGACCTGAGCTACTCCGTGAACCACCCGACGCTCGCGGCGGCGGGGGCGAAGGACGGGGTGCTCCTGAGCGGCAGCGCGATCGACGACAATGACCCGCTCGCGCGCCGCGATCAGGGCCTCGAATTCCTCGACGTGACCGCGCAGACGACCATGAAGGTGTCGACGACGGGCTCGAAGGACACATGGGTCATTTCGAACATCAGCAGCTCGGTGATCGACACCCACCTGCTCGTGATCGTGACGGACCTCGCCCAGGGCGTGACCATCGACGCGCCCGAGAAGACGACGAACAAGGCGCTCCCCGGAGGCGCCGCTTCGGGCGAGCCCGTCGGGGAGCCCGTCTTCCGCGTGTTCCTGCCGAACGGCGTACTCGAGCCCGGAGCCTCGATCTCGGTCGACATCGAGAGGAGCGGCGGATCGAGCAGTGCCTACAAGCTCAAGTTGCTGTCCGGGCAGGGGAAGCCGTAAGCACCGCTCGCAACGGCCCGGCGTCGGCGAGCGGCGCGAGCCAGCGCTCGAGGTTGCGGCGCATCCTCGAGGTCGCCTTGACCCCCGACGCCGTCGCGCGCGTGCTCCACGGCGCTCGCGCGTCGCCGCGGCCTCCACCGCCAGGACAGCTCCTACGAGCCCCGACAGCCCGGCCGTCGGCCAGCGACCCGCCGCGCTCGCGCGCTCTCGCCGATGCTCAGGGCCAGGTCTTCGCCCCCCCGCCGGGCGGCCGTGCCACCAGTTGCGGCCCGCCCTCGACCGTGAACGCCGCCATCTCCGCACCGTCTGTTGCGAGGAAGCGGATCCGGTTCGCCTCGATCGTCACCCGACCGCCGTCCTGTCGCCGCATCTGGATCTCGCTGCCGACGATGTGCACCGCCGCCTGCTCGTCGCCGACGCGGATCTCCCGCGCCATCAACAGCCCGAGCTGCTCCCGCGTGCCGCTCGTGCTGTAGCCGTCACTGCCGCACGTGACGAGCGCGAGTAGCACGGCGGCCATGGCGAAGACGGTCAAGCGGAGGCGCCAAACCGCGCGTTCGAGCGTGAGGAGGCGAGGATCGAGGGCGAGCGGGTCGGTCGGCGAAGACATCGGCGCCAGCATCTCGCGCTCGCCGACCGGCTGACAAGCACCGCCGTTCGCAGAGCGAACGAGCGCTGGCGAGTCGCCTGTCGTGGCCGCCGCTCGCCATCCCTCGAGGACCGCGAGGACGTGCCCGAAAAGGCGCGCACCCCCGCTGTCCTCCCTCGCCACCGCGGCCCGCGCCTCCGCGCGGCGGAGCGCCCGCAACACGCCGACGCGTGCATCATCGACACCTCACGCGCCAGGAACACCGCTACAATCCTCGCGCACCGCTCGCCCCCCGCACACGGTCATGATCCCGCTCCTTTCCCACGACGGCACGCTCCACCACGACCCCGAACAGGCCGACGGCAAGCCCGCCGACTTCGCCTCGGGCAAGGACATCTTCGTCGTCGACGTCGACGACTACGACCGCCACCGCTCGATGCTCTACGCCCTCGGCGCCAAGAGCGTCGCCAACAAGATGATGGCGAACGTCACCACGATCGTCTACGGCGGCAAGACGGCCCCCGCCAAGGCCCGGACCAAGTACCCATCCGGCAAATTCGTGCGCGCCCCGTCGGTACTCCCGCTGTTCCACGCGAAGATCCGCTCGTTCGCCGAATTCTTGCGGGCCCTCCAGGCCCACGGCTTCACGATCCGCAACCCGAGCGACGAGGGCGACCCCCGCCTCGAGGTCTTCGACGTCCCCCGGGTCGACGGCTCGCTCCACGCGACGCTGCTCCACTACCTCGCCACCTCGCCTTTCATCCGTGGATTCGTCCGCAAGCAGTCCTTCGCGGTCGACAGGCGAGAGCCCGAGTACATCGATTTCCCCGTCCCTGACGCCGGCGTCACCTGGTATTACGCCTGGAACGCCGACGCCTGGTCGCGCGTGTCCGCCCAGCGGGGCGACGGCGACTTCCCGCTCGAGATCAAGGGCCCGCAGCTGCTCCGGGTCGCCCCCGTGCTCTGGAAGCAGAGCACCGGCCTCTACTTCCACGAATACCCCCAGCTCGACAGCATCAGCGGCCTCTTCGTCCAGGCCGGCGTCGACGCCCGCACGGGGCGGGTCCACGGCGCCGCGATCTCGCGGGTCTGGACATAGCCCGCGGGAGCGGGCGTTGTCCCGCGAGTCGTGTGTCGATGCCTCGCTCGGCGAGGTCGTGCAGCAGCGCGGTGCCGGGGCCTACAAGTCGCGCTCGCGGCCTCACGCGTCGCGGCGCTGGTGCTGCTCGGGCAGGTGGCTGTCGCGGTGCGCCCACACCACGACGTTGTCGAGGCCACAGCCGGGCTCGCGGTGGAGCTCGGCCTCGAAGAACTCGATCACCTCGCGATCCGAGTGCCGCAGGCTGAAGTGGATCAGCACGAACGTGTTGCTCGGGTGGGCCGCGATGATCGGCCGCAGGTGCTTCCACACCGTGTGGCCGACGCGGTTCGCCCGCGCCTCCTCGGCGTCGTCGAGGTACGTGCACTCCGTGACGATCACCGGGTAGTCGAACAGCCACGGGTTGCGCTCGAACACGCTGGCATGAGTGTCGCCGAGAAACGCGAACAGCGGGCGCTGATACTCCTCCTGGACCGCGATCCCCTGCTTGCGGTACTGCGCGACCAACTTGCCGAACGCTGCGGCCTCGCCGGCGGCGATCATCTCGGCCTGCTTGCGGGCGAGCTCGGGCGTCAGCCGGCTCTGGCGCTCCGAGAAGCAGTAGCCGACGCACGGGACCTTGTGCGCGCACTCGACGACCCGGACCTGATGGGCGCCGCGCTTGCCGAGGGCGAACGTGTCGCCGTCGGCGACCGGGTGCATGCGCAGCTCGCCGGCGAGCGACGGGTCGAACGCTGCGACGTGGTTGAGCTCGCGCCGCGCGCGGACGTAGCGCTCGACGTACGGCGCCGCGGCGCCCGGCACATAGAGGTCGACCCCCGTCGGCTTCCCGACCATGAACTCGATGTCGGCGACGTGATCGTTGTGGGTGTGCGTCAAGAAGATCGTGTCGGGCTGACGGCCCTCGCACAGCCCGGCGTCGATGCAGCAGCGCAGCTCCGGGATGTGAAAAAAGGTCTTGTCATTGGCGCGCGAGTAGCCGGTCAGCGTGAACGTGGTACCGGGGATCTCCCACGTCTTCCACTGGCGGAACGGGTGGCCTTGATCGAGCAGCCGGGGCACTCGCACGCGCCCCTCGTGGTGGTGTGTCATGTCGCGCCTTCCTCCTCGCGGCGAGTGGTACCACCGACCCCGGACAGATCCGGTCCAGCGTCCGACGCGCTCGCACGATCGCGGTAACGCGCCGCGATCGCGGCGGCCCTCTGCGCCACCAGCCGGGCCAGGGCCTCGGGCTCGACGACCTCGCAGTCCGGGCCGAGGCTCAGGACCCGCGCGGCGATCGCCCCGGGCGCGCCGGCGCGGAACCGGATCTCGACGCCGTCGTCGAGCTCGCGCAGCTGCTGGGTCGCGTGATAGAAGTGATCGCGCGCCCACACGGCGGTCGGGTTCTTGACGCGGATACAGACGTCAATCACGGGCGTCCCGCGGCGGCCGTCGAACGTCGTGGCGAGGAATCGTTCGAGGTCGAACGCGCGCACGGCGGGGTCGAAGGTGTCGTCCTGCTCCTGCAGCGCCTCGATGCAGTGAATGTCGAACGACAGGAAATCGCGGCGCTTCAGGCAGTAGGCGACGAGGTGGTGACCGTGCGGATGGACACGGACGAGGAACGGCTCGACGACCCGCTCGCTGTGCGCTCCGCGCTCGGCCGTGAAGTAGCGGATCCACACCCGCCGGCGCCCGACCGCCGACGCGAGCAGGCGCTCCTGGAGGTCGGCGCGGATCCTGGGCAGGTCGAAGCTGCTCTGGAACACCTCGGGGAGCCGACGAAGCTCACGGTCGGTGCGGTCGCGCTGCAGCAGCTCGATCTTGGCCAGCGCCGAGGCGACCGCGGCCGCGTACGGGGATCCCGCCAGCGCGCCGAGCACCGTCCGCTTGCTCAACAGCAGCGCGGCGACCTCGTCGGGCTCGAAGCGGACCCGCGGCGCCGCGCCGTGCATCAACTGGTAGAAGACGTCGATCCCGTCGCGCTCTTCGACGATCGGGAACAGAGAGAGCGCCTCGATGTCGCGGGTGATCGTCTTGAGCGACACGCCGAGCTGCTCGGCCAGCTCTCGCCGGCTCCTTCGCCCCTCGGACAGCCGGTCGAGGATCGACCACTGGCGATGGAGTTGGTCTCCGCGTGCCATGAGCCGGGCGCCCGATCCTGCGACCCGGGCGCGTGACCGTCAACCGCGACCCCGCGGACACGCGTCGGTTCGCCGCGTCCGAAACCGCGCTGGCCGGCGTCGTAGGTCAGGTCGTCGTCGAGGGCTCGAAGGCGAACGTGAGTTCGTGGCGAACGGCACGAACCGCTGGGAAGTCGCGTCCAGCGGGGTCACGAGGCCGCACGAGGTCGAGCGCGTCGCTGGGGGCGCGCGTCCGCGGAACCGCAGGACCTGTCCTGGCGGTGGAGGGCGCGGCGGCGCGCGGGCGCCGTGGAGCACACGGGCGACGGCGGCGCACGAACGCCTCGAGGTGGGGCCCGTGACCGTCGCTCCATCCGTCGGGGGTGCTGTACGAGCGCTCCATCGCGGACTACGCCCGCTGCCGGGCAGGGGGTGCTGTGCTCAGGGGGAGATGCCCGCGGCTGCGAACCATGCGTCGAGGCCCGGGGCAAACAGGTCCCGCCCCCACGAGCTGACATCCTGGAGTCGCAAGGCCACCAGCACGGCCGCGAGATGCTCGTCAGTGCCCGGATCCTGAAGCGCGGCACGAAATGAGCGCTCGTCGACGAACCCGTGGGTTGCCTCTCTGCACCAACTCCGGACGCGTTCGCGGTAGCCGGCGAGTTCGGGATCCTCGCTGCCGAAGCGACGAATCATCATGACCATCATGCCGTGCTCGAGCGTCTCGGCGCTCAGGCGCTCGTAATCCCCCAGGATCGTCGCCGCGATGCTGCGATAGCACGCGATCCCTGCCTCGGCCCACGGGCGCGCGCTCGTCCATGCATCGGCGACACACGCGCGATGATAACATTCCTGACCGAGGAACCGCCGGCTGACCTCGGAAAGGCCGTCTCGCACGGCCGAGATGACCGCCTCGGGACCCTCTGCGAGAACTGTCTCTTCAGAGGTCATACGTTGCTCGCCTCGCAGACGTGACGTCCGGGCCCGCTCCCTCGGCGGTCTGCGTCGCCGACTGCTGACGACCCGGCTCCGGCATGCGGAGGCGGCGATCCATGCGTCGACCGGGCGGCTCAGAACGACATCGGCAATTGCCACGAGGACAGCGGCAGGTTGTTGATGATCTTGACCGGCGTGAACCACAGCTTGCCGCTCGGGCTCACGGCGACGCGGCCCTTGCCCGGCATCTTCTGGAACGGCTCGACCTCCTCGGTGAACGGCGAGATCCGCACGACGTCGAGGGTCGAGAGGCTGGCGTAGACGTGGCCGGTGAACGGATCGTGGCTGAGGCTCGTGACGCCCGTCATCAGGTCGAGCGCGAACTCGGCCTGCTTGGTCAGCGAGTTGTAGCGGTACAGGTCGCCGCCGTCGAGCGCGACGAGGATGTGCACCGGGCTGATCGGCGCGCTGGCGGTGACCCGCGCGTTGAAGACGGTCGCGACCTCCTGGGTCATCTTGTCGAGGTCGGCGGTGTTGTACTCGCCGTTGGCGGTGCTGTTGCCGACATACAGCACGCGGTCCTCGCCCCAGGTCAGGCCCTGCGGGCCGGCGTCGGCGGCGGTGCTGCCGAACGGGCCGGTGCCCTGGGTCGGCTTGGCGACGATGATGATCGGCAGCGGGTTGTTCGCGTTCATCTCGTCGAGCCGCGCGACGCCCTGCGGCGGGTTGACGAAGCAGCCGCAGGTCGGGCAGCAGGTGTAGGTGATCGCGACCTCGCCGAGGCCCTCGATCGGCTGCGGCGGGACGGGCTTCTCGGACAGCGGGAGCGTGTGCTTGAGCTGCGGGATCGTCAGGCGCCGCAGGACCTTGACCTCGCCCATGTTGAGGTTGGCGACGCCGGCCCAGGTGGTCAGGACGCCCGCAGGGGTCAGCCGCCGGACGAAGTCGGTGCCGCTGCGCAGGGTGACCATCCAGGCGTTGCAGTCGTCGGCGAAGTCGATGCCGCCGATGTCGGTCGAGAAGGCGCCGTTCAGCAGCATCGCCGAGGGCTCCTCGCAGTCGATGGCGCGCTCGCAGGCGCACAGGTCGCCCCAGCAGTGGCCGTCGTCGAGGCAAAGGACGTTGTTGCACGGGGCGATCGGGAGACAGTCGCCGACGCCGTCGCAGACGGTGCCGGGGCCGCACGACTTCGGGCCGCAGGTCTCGTAGCCGCCGGCGAGGGTGCAGGCGGCGTCGGGGTCCTTGCACTCGCCGCTGATGACGTCGCACACCTGGCCCATCGGACAGGGCGAGGGATCCTGGCCCTGACAGCTGGTGACGCACACGTCGTCGATGCACTGCTGGTTGGGCTGATCGCAGGCGCCGCAGCCGCCGCCGGTCGTGCTCGCGCCGGTGGTGTCGCCGCCGGTGGTGTCGCCGCCCGTCGTCGAGGTGCCCGGATCGGTGGCGCCGGTGCTGCCGGTGGTGACCGGGGCGCCGGTGCTGCCGGTCGAGCCGGCGGAGGGATCGACGCCGCTGCTGCCGGTCGCGTCGACGCCCGAGGTGATCGATGTGGTCACGGGACCCGAGGTCGGGCCGGTCGTCGAGGTGTCGCTCGAGGTCTGGGTCGATCCCGCGGTCGTCGAGGTCGAGGCGCCGGTCGTCGCGCTGGTCCCGGTGCCGTCGTCGCTGCAGCCCGCGCCCGCGACGAGCGCCGCGCCGATCAAAAACAGAGTTCCCCTGGTCAAGTTCCCGCCCTCCACCGGGCCATGGTACCCGCGCGGCGAGGGTGTTCGCGCGCGCGAGGCGGTGCTATAGGGCCGCGATGCGACCGAGGCCCGACCCGCTCGGGGAGGCGATCCCGCCCGAACTGCTGCTGTCCATGCTCGACGCGCCCGGGCAGGCGCTCTATCTGTCTCACGGCTACGGGCCGTGGCCGACGACGCGCGCGGACGAGCCGCCGCAGCACGTGCGCGTGGCGGTGACGCCGGGGGCGCCGCTGGCGGCGGTGCAGGCGGCCGGCGAGGCGTGGCTGGCGGCCGCGCGGCCGGTGGCGCCGTGGCCGCTGCTGGCGCTCGACGCCGACGAGCTGGCGGCGCCGTCCGCCGGGTCGTCGTGGGCGGCGATCGCGGAGGCGGAGCGCGCGGCGCTGCTGGTCCGCGGGGCCGAGCTGCTGGTCGGGCTGGCGCCGGAGATCGCGGTGTTCCACCTGACCGAGGCGCAGGGCGGGGTGCTGCTCGCGCGCGTGCGGGCGAGCCTGGCGACGGGGACGGAGCGGATGGACGCGATCGTGCTCGAACACCTGATGTTCGCGGCGATCACGGCGCGGCGGCTCAAGCAGGCCGGCGAGGCGGTGGTCGTCGCCGAGGCGCGCGACTCGACCTGGTCGATCCGCCAGGCGTTCCCGGAGCACGCGCCGGTGTGGCGGCGGGCGCTGGCCAGCGCGCCGCTGCAACACCTGGGCGGGCTCGGCTTCGCGCTGCTGGCGGAGCTGGCGGTCCGGGCGACGCTGGCCGCCCGCGCGGGCGCCCCGGGCCCGGCGCAGCCGCCGGAGATCGCGGAGGCGCTGGCGGCCGCCGGGGCGATGCTCGCCCCGCGGATCGTCAACCTGCTGGCCGACGGCGACCGCCATCCGATCCGCAATTAGCGCGGACGTCGCTCGGCGCAGGCTGCGTTGCCCAAGGGGATGGGCGCGGGCGGGTCAGAGCGCCCTGCGGACGGCACGGGGACGGCCGGCAAGGCGCGCGCGGGGTCGCGGGCCGGGCCGCAGGCGGCTGCGGCTGGACGCGGCCGGGCGTGGCGGTTAGCCTCACGAGGTGATGGATCCGCGGCGCGGCCAGGGCTTTGGTTGGACGGTCCCGTGTCCGGGGGCGCGCGCCGGCGAGGCAGCGTCCCGCCACGTCGAGGGGCTGTGCGGGGCGTTCTTCCCGTCCGGCGCAGGGTATTCGGTCGCGCGGGTCGAACAGGCCTCAGGCCTGCGCCTGCAGGTCCGCCGCGGCGACTTCTGGGCCGAGGTCGAGGTGGCGACGCGGCCGCGCGAGCGCGGGGCGCTGCTCAATCTGCACGGCAACGCCGGCTCGCTGCGGCTGGCGGCCGCCGAGCGGCGCGCGGCGGGGGCGATCGAGCGGCTGCGCCTCGGCGGCGCGCTGCTGGCCGGGGCGGCGCTGATGACCTGGCTGTCGCAGATGTTCGTGCACCCGCCGAACTTCACGGTCGACATGATGTTCTTCCTCGGCGGGCTGCTGGTGGTCGTGATCCTGATCATCACGCTGGCGACGGCGGCCAACATCGGCGCCTGGCTCGGCGAGCAGGTCGCCGCCGCCGGCTGGGGGCGGGCGCTGGCCCAGGCGGAGCACGACGCGGGCCTGCGCGAGGACCTGCAGCGCTGGCGGGCGCTGGTCCGCAACCTCGGCCAGTACCGCGAGGCGCTGGCGTCGACCGCCCGCCGCCAGCCGTTCCGCTCGGCGCACGCGGAGCCTGACCCGGAGGACATGCCCGTCGGGTCCGCCGTCGCGGGCTGAGGCGCGCAGCAGGGCGGGCCCGTGCTCGTACGATGCCGGCGCCCCGAATGGCCTGTCTCGCAGGACCTGGCCCGATAGTCAGGTGGTCGCGGCGAGCAGGCGCAGGAAGGCGCGGTGGTGGGTCAGCGGCAGCATGTGGCCGGCGCCGGCGATCGTGAGCGCCTCGGCGCGCGGGAGAGCGGCGGCGAGGCGGGCGGCGACGACCCGCGGGGCGGCGGGGCCCTCGTCGCCGGTGACGAGGCGGATCGGGCAGGCGAGGCCGGCGAGCGCGGCCGCGTCGAAGCGGGCGCCGAACACCGCCGGGCCGCCGATGAAGTGGCGCTCGCGCGCGCCGGCGACGATCGCCGCCTGGTCGGCCGCGGGCAGGAAGTCCCACAGATCGGGGTCGCTCCAGAACTCGAGGAAGCGGCGGGTCGCACCGTCGGGGTCGCCGGCGAGGACGCTGGCGCGGCAGGCGGCCTCGATCGCGTGGACCGGGGCGAGCGCGGGGTCGTCGTCGGCGAGCAGGCCGAAGGCGACCGGCTCGACGAGGACGAGCTCGCGGACGAGCGCCGGGGCGTCGAGCGCGAGGCAGAGGCCGAGCACCGCGCCGTAGGAGTGGCCGACGAGGCGGACAGGGGCGAGCGGGGCGGCGAGCGCGCGCAAGACGGCGACCTGGCGCGCGAGCAAGGTCTCCGGGGTCATGTCCGCCGGGCAAGGCGTCTGCCCGTGGCCGTAGAGGTCGGGGGCGACGGCGCGGCGGCCGGCCGCGGCGAGGGCGGCGCCGAGGCGCTCCCACTGGACGCTCGAGCTGGCGCCGGCGTGCAGCAGCAGATCGGCGGGGCCCTGGCCCCACTCGCGGTAATGGGTGTCGGCGCGGTCGGCGTGGAGGATCGGCACGGGCGGAGAGGCGGGGAGAGGGAACGGCGGCGCGAGCGGACAGGCTCGGAGGAGCAGGTGCGAAGGGACAGGCGTGGACGGACAGGTATGCAGGGACAGATGCAGATGGACAGGCGAGGAGACGCAGGTGAAGCGAGGATGCGCGGGGCGAACGGCGGCGATCAGGCGGCGGGCGCGGGGCGACGGCCGAGCCGGAGGACGCGGATGTCGGCGCCGAGCGCCGCGACGTCGTCGGGGTCGTGGGCGGACAGCAGGAGGCCGGCGCCGCGCTCGCGTGCGCGGGCGAGCGCGGCGATCAGGGCGGCGCGGCCCTCGCGATCGAGGCCGGCGAACGGCTCGTCGAGGACGAACAGCGCGCCCGCGCCGAGGGTCAGCGCGGCGGACACGAGCCGCTTGCGCATGCCGAGGCTGTAGGTGGTCGCCAGGTGATCGAGCGCGGGGCCGAGGTCGGCGAGCGCGAGCGCCCGATCCTGACCGAGCGGATCGCGGAAGACGCCGGCGTAGAACGCCAGCAGCTCGCGGCCGGTCAGGCCCTGCGGGACGTCGACCTCCTGCGGGAGGTAGCGCAGGGCGGCGCGCGCGGCCAGCGGGGCGCCGTGCAGATCGTGGCCGCCGACGATCACCCGGCCGGCGTCGGGGACGACGGTGCCACAGACGCAGCCGATCAGGGTCGACTTGCCGGCGCCGTTCGGGCCGATCAGCGCGACGACCTCGCCGGCGGCGACGTCGAGGTCGAGCTGCTCGAACAGCCAGGTCGCGCCGTAGCGCTTGGCGAGGCCGCGGGCGACGAGCGGGGCGTTCACGCGGCGGAGTATACCCGAGGCCGCGCCCCGCTCGCGGCGCCGGCCGGCGACGCGGCGAGGCCGGTCGAGGTCGCCACTCGCCCGGTACGCCGCTCAGCGCAGCAGCGGGGCGAGGAAGCGGCCGGTGTGCGAGGTCTTGACGCGGGCGACCTGCTCCGGGGTGCCCTCGGCGATCACCATGCCGCCGCCCTGGCCGCCCTCGGGGCCGAGGTCGATGATCCAGTCCGCGCACTTGATGACGTCGAGGTTGTGCTCGATCACCAGGACGGTGTTGCCGGCGTCGACCAGGCGCTGCAGCACGTGGAGCAGGCGGGCGATGTCCTCGAAGTGCAGGCCGGTCGTCGGCTCGTCGAGCACGTAGAGCGTGTTGCCGGTCTGGACCTTGCAGAGCTCGCGGCTCAGCTTGACGCGCTGGGCCTCGCCGCCCGACATGGTCGGCGCGGTCTGGCCGATCTTCATGTAGCCGAGGCCGACGTCGACCAGGGTGTTGAGGATCCGCTTCAGCGGCGCGTGGTTTTGGAACAGCTCGAGGCAGTCGTCCACGCTCGAGTCGAGGACCTCGGCGATCGTGCGGCCCTTGTAGGTGACGCCGAGCGTCTGCGCGTTGTAACGCTTGCCGTGGCACACCTCGCAGGGAACGTAGACGTCCGACAGGAAGTGCATCTCGACCTTGATCACGCCGTCGCCCTGGCAGGCCTCGCAGCGGCCGCCCTTGATGTTGAAGCTGAAGCGGCCGGCCTTCCAGCCGCGCGCGCGCGACTCGGGCAGCTGGGCGAACAGCTCGCGGATCAGGTCGAACGACTTGGTGTAGGTGCCGGGGTTCGAGCGCGGGGTGCGGCCGATCGGGCGCTGGTCGATCGCGATCACCTTGTCGAGCTTCTCGAGGCCGCTGAGGCCCTTGTGCGCGCCGATCCGATCGAGGCTGCCGTGCAGCTTGTTGGCGAGCGCGGGCAGCAGGATCCCGTTGACGAGCGAGCTCTTGCCGGCGCCGCTGACCCCGGTGACGGCGACGAGGCCGCCGAGGGGGATCGTGACGTCGATGCCGCGCAGGTTGTGCTCGGCGGCCCCGAGGACCTTGATCGCGCCCCTGGCCGGGCGGCGGGTCTTCGGGACGGCGATCGACTTGCGGCCCGACAGGTAGGCGCCGGTCGAGCTGTGCTCGCAGGCGGCGAGCTCGGCCGCGGTGCCGCTGAACACGACCTTGCCGCCGAGGTGGCCGGCGCCGGGGCCGAAGTCGACGACGTGGTCGGCGGCGCGGATCGTGTCCTCGTCGTGCTCGACGACCAGCACGGTGTTGCCGAGGTCGCGCAGGTGCTGCAGCGTGCGTATCAGCCGCTGGTTGTCGCGCTGGTGCAGGCCGATGCTCGGCTCGTCGAGCACGTACATCACCCCGCTGAGCTCGGAGCCGAGCTGGCTGGCGAGGCGGATCCGCTGGGCCTCGCCGCCGGACAGCGTCGGGCCCGAGCGATCGAGGGTGAGGTAGTCGAGGCCGACGTTGAGCAGGAAGCTGAGGCGGCTCGAGATCTCGCGCAGCGCGCCCTCGGCGATCGTCCTCTGCTGGCCGGTCAGCGGCAGCGCGGCGAAGTGCTGCGCGGCCTTCTGCACGGTCATCGCGGTCGCCTCGGCGATCGTGCAGGCGGCGACGCGGACGGCGAGGCTCTCGGGGCGCAGGCGGCGGCCGCCGCAGACGTCGCACGGGGCCTCGCGGAAGTACTTGCGGTAGTAGTCGCGCGCGGACTCGCTGTCGGTCTCGCGGAAGCGGCGCATCAGGTTGGGGATCACGCCCTCGTAGCGCATGCCCCAGGTGCCCTGCGAGGCGCTGGTCTCGCTGCCCCACTTGACGGCGATCTTCTGGTCGCCGCCGACACCGTAGAGCACGGTGTCGCGCTTCTTCTTCGGCAACTTCGACCACGGGGTGTCGAGGTCGACCTCGCAGGCCTCGGCGAGCGCCTCGACGATCCGGTAGGTCCAGCCCTCGCCGCGCTCCATCGCCGAGGCCCACGGGGCGATCGCGCCGTCGCGGATCGACAGGCTGGCGTCGGGGACGACGAGGTCGGGCGCGGCCTCCATGCGCGTGCCGAGGCCGTTGCAGTCGGGGCACATGCCGAGCGGGCTGTTGAACGAGAAGCTCTGCGGGCTGAGCTCCGGGAAGCTCTTTCCGCAGCAGCTGCGCGACTCGCTGAAGCGCAGCGTCTTCTGGTTCGCTCCCTTGCCCTCGGCCTCGGCCCGCAGCTCGCCGTGGCCCTCGCGCAGCGCGAGCTCGACGCTCTCGGTGATCCGCCGGCGATCCTCGGGGCGGACGGTGATCCGGTCGGCGACGAGCGCGATCGTGTGCTTGAACTTCTTGTCGAGCTTCGGCGGGTCGTCGAGGCGGTGCAGCTCGCCGTCGACCTCGACGCGCAGGAAGCCCCGGCCGCGCAGCTCCTCGAACAGGTCCCTGAACTCGCCCTTGCGGTGGGTGACGAGCGGCGCCATGAGCGTCAGCTTGGCCCCGGGGGCCTCGGTGAACAGCGCCTCGACGATCTGCTCCGGCGACGAGCTGCGGACCGGCTTGCCGCAGTCGGTGCAGTGCTGCACGCCGATCCGCGCGTAGAGGACGCGCAGGTAGTCGTAGATCTCGGTGATCGTGCCGACCGTCGAGCGCGGGTTGTTCGACGCGCTCTTCTGCTCGATCGCGATCGTCGGCGAGAGGCCGCGCAGGTGCTCGACCTTGGGCCGCTCGAGCTGGCCGAGGAACTGGCGCGCGTAGGCCGAGAGGCTCTCGATGTAGCGGCGCTGGCCCTCGGCGTAGAGGGTGTCGAACGCGAGGCTCGACTTGCCCGAGCCGCTGACGCCGGTGAACACGACCAGCTTGCGCTTGGGCACCAGCAGCTCGTCGATCTGCAGGTTGTGCTCGTGGGCGCCGCGGACCTCGATGAAGTCGGGCTCGCGCACGGGGCTCTTGTGGGCGATCGTGTCCTTGGGCAAGGGGCTGTCCACCTGGGCCGGTGGTAGCACGCGTTTTCGCGCCCGCGAGGGGGAGCGCGAATGTTCAGCGGTGCAAGTTTGCGCACTGGCCGTCCGTTCCGTGCTCCAGATCGCGCCATGAGCGCACGGCGAGAGGCGCTTCTCAAGCGGACGGGGCGCCCCTATTAAAGAGGGCTCACGCCCGGGTGGTGGAATCGGTAGACACAGGGGACTTAAAATCCCCGGCGCAAGCGTGCGGGTTCGAGTCCCGCCCCGGGCAGACCGTGCGATAGGCTCCGCGGACATGACCGCGACGACCCAGCCGTCCGTCCTGCGCGCCGCCCACATCGCCGCCCGGCCCCACGCACCCACGCGGGGACCGGGCCGCGAGAGGGTCGGGGCGGCGCTCGGTCGCGCGCGCGAGCGGACAAGCGTGCGCCGGCGCGGGCCGGCGCGCGTCGATGTCCTGGCCGGGGGGACCTGAACCGGGGGACCTGCGCGAAGGGACCTGCGTCGAAGGACAGGATGTTTCCGGTCGATCCCAGCCCCGCGGCGGCGAGCGCCGCGATCACGCTCGGGCCGTTCGTGCTGCAGCGGCCGATCGGCGCCGGCGGCATGGGCGAGGTGTGGCAGGGGGTCCACGCCGAGGAGCACGTACCGATCGCGGTCAAGGTGATCGGGGCCCACTGGGCGCGCCACGCCGGCCTCCGGCGGGCGTTCCAGCGCGAGGTCCGGGCGGTCGCGGGGCTGGCCCACCCGGGGATCGTCGCGGTGTTCGACGACGGGGTCGTCGACGCGGCGGCGGCCGAGCGCAGCGGCGGGCGGCTCGCCGAGGGCAGCCCGTACCTGGCGATGGAGTACCTGCCGCGCGGCAGCCTCGAGGGGCTGCTGCCCGCGCTCGACTGGCCGCTCGTGCAGGTGATCACCCGCGGCACGCTGGCCGCGCTGGCCCACGCGCACGCGCGCGGGGTGGTCCACTGCGACCTCAAGCCCGCCAACATCCTGCTGTCGGGCTGGTCAGAGGTGGCGATCAAGCTGACCGACTTCGGGGTCGCGCACGCGCTCGGGCCCGGCGGCGAGGACGACGGCGACGGCGGGGCGAGCAGCGCCGGGACGCCGGCCTACATGGCGCCGGAGCAGCTGCTCGGCCGCGCCCGCGACTACGGGCCGTGGACCGACCTCTACGCGCTCGGCTGCACGGTGTGGGAGATGTGCAGCGGGTCGCTGCCGTTCGTCGCGCCCGACCTGCCGCGGCTGGCGGCGATGCACCTGTACGAAGAGCCAGGGACGTTCCGACCTGTCTTCGAGGTCCCGCGCGAGGTCGAGGGCTGGCTGCGCCGGCTGCTCGCCAAGCGCCCGCGCGGGCGGTTCGAGCGGGCCGCCGACGCGCTCGCCGGCCTGCGCGCGCTGCTCGAGCCTGCCGTGACGGTCGCGTGGTCGACGGTCGCCGCCCGGACCGAGGCGATCGCGGAGCGGTCGCCGACGCGGCCGGGGTTCGCGCGCGGGACGGCGCCGGACCCGACGCGGCGCTTCGGCCTGGCGGGCCCGGTCGGGGCGCTCGACGGGACGGTGCTGGCGCTCGGGGCGGCGCGGGTCGCCGGCGCGGCGCGAGCGACGGCAAGCTGGGGTGACGGCGGTGGGCGAGCGTCCGACGTGGGTGTCCTGAAGGACATGCCCGGTTCGCCAGGGCAGGAGGGGCGCGCCGCGGAGGGCGCGGGCGGGACGCTCGTCGCGCGCGGCCCGGCGGACCTGCTGCGGCAGCCAGCCGCCGGCGGGACGGCGGTCGCGCGCGGACCGGCGGACATGTTCGGTCGACCCTGGCAGCCGGGACAGGGCCTCGCGGACAGGTCCCCGGGGCCAGGCGGCGCCGACGCGGTCGGGCAGACCGTGCCGGCCGGCGGGGCGCTCGGGCGGACGCTGCCGGCCGGCGAGGTCGGCCCGGCGGCGTCCGAGCGCGACACCGCGC